>Ga0194044_10000378_pt1 | contig 21919 bp, 16 predicted proteins | sample JunL4417m_MetaG_FD_155460 | JGI IMG/M metagenome (GOLD analysis project Ga0194044, IMG submission 155460) | Anoxic zone freshwater microbial communities from boreal shield lake in IISD Experimental Lakes Area, Ontario, Canada - Jun2016-L442-17m | ecosystem: Environmental > Aquatic > Freshwater...
CGGCCGGTGTCGGCACAGGTAATTTGCATACCATAATGGGCCAGGGAGGCGGGCCGACAAGTTTCCTTGGATAAATTCTCATAGGTGGGCATGGACCACACATTGGCAGTGGGGGCGGACCTGCACAGGTCGGTGGACCCGGTGGTCCATAGGTCATGGGTTCCAGTTCACAAGGGTGCGGGGGAGGCATGTAAGCGAAGGAGAAGGGTTGCATGGCTCCAAAAAAAATCAGCGCCGCTACTAACAGAAACCCTCTGCAGCAAAATGAAAGCCTCACTTGGAACCTCATGCTGGGTTCAGAAAGAAACCCATCATTCTCGTCGATACAGTATTACGAACAGACTTATAATCAAATATTACAGGATGAAATTTTTACCGTCAAGATTTTTCCTCATCAATTCAAAAATTTCTTCTATATGGCGTTAGGTTACAAAGCTAACCATTTAATTATGTTATTAATTTCTTAGCTTACCCATGTAGGAAGTCATGAGATCTGTAGGCACGAACTAAATTATCCACTGTCAGTTCGATCTGTTTTATAGCTCCTTTATTCAGACAACTCCTTACTTCCCTGAATAGTCATAGAATCCTCGGCCGCTTTTCCTGCCCAGATATCCCGCATCTACGTATTTCTTCAGCAGTGGGCAGGGCCTGTACTTGGAGTCGCCGAATCCTTCGTAAAGGACGTTCAGGATGGCCAGGCAAGTATCCAGACCTATTAAATCTGCCAAAGTAAGTGGTCCCATGGGGTGGTTCATCCCTAGCTTCATGACTTCGTCTATGGCCTCCGGAGTCCCGACTCCCTCGAAAAGGGTAAAAATGGCCTCGTTAATCATAGGCATCAGAACGCGGTTGGAGATGAAACCAGGATAATCCTTGGCTTCAACGGGAATTTTTCCAAATTTTCTAGAGAGTTCCATCGTGAGTTCGGTAGTCTGCCTATCGGTGGCCAAGCCGTTGATTACTTCCACCAATTTCATGACAGGAACAGGGTTCATAAAATGCATGCCGATAAATTTTTCCGGCCTTTTTGTCGATGCTGCCAGCTTGGTAATAGATATGGATGAAGTGTTGCTCGCGAGCACTTTTCCAGGGGACACCACCTCATCAAGTGTCCGGAAGACGGTCCTCTTCAATTCCAGATCTTCAATAATCGCCTCAACAACGAAGTCGGCATCTTGGAAATCCGCCAAGTCAATGCTGGGCCTTATACGGCCAATTATTTGAGATTTTTCGTCTTCCGTCATCTTGCCCTTGGAAACCGCTCGGGCGAGGTTACTTTCGATGGTTTTAAGACCTTTGTCCACGAACTCTTGTTTGACGTCATTCATTATGACTTGCAGACCTGCCGTTGCAGCCACATGGGCAATCCCGTTTCCCATCTGACCGGCTCCAATCACTCCGAATACTTTTACATCCATTGTTTTCCTCCATCTTCCTGTTTGAAATAATATCGTTGCTGCCACTATGTATAACAGCAGATATTTTAAAGACTTGTTCGAATCTGGTTGTCTTCGTGGTCAAAAAATAAATGAAGTGCAGCGATCATAACTCCGCACCTTATGCTGCCCGATCTAATATATTCTCTTACCTGCTGCACAGGAGCAAGGACTGTTTCTACCTCTTCAGTGTCATCCGGATTGAGCCTACCGGTGGGGGTGGCGTTTCTTGCCAGATAAACGTAAAACCGGTTGGAGAAGAGTGCCGGCATCGGATGCATCCAACCGAGGAGTTCCAGTGACTCTGCTCGGTATCCGGTCTCCTCTTCAAGCTCCTCTCGACCGCTCTGTTCAGGAGTCTGGCCATCCTTAACCAGCCCTCCCGGGGGTTCCAACGAGAGTTCGGAGGTTCCATGACGGTATTGCCGAACTAATATCATTTCGTTCTGAGGAGTTAACGAGACAACTGCTACCCAGTCCGGAGATTTCAGGACTTGGAATTCGTGAATTTTCCCGGTCCTCGGTGACTTGTTCCTATTTATGGAGACAGAAAATAGATTGTAAGAACGGTCCTCGCGACTATCAATTAATTCCCATGATAGATTTCGAGATTCGGATCTTGACTCCATATATCCTCCGTTTCAGCCGTTTGTAAGCCCGTTTCAGGGAAGTTAGGTCAAATTATGTATCCCGAATCACTTTTGTTGCCTTTCTGGGACCTTTTCTCCGGCCCCAGGGGCACGCTCTGATGCAGACTCCACAAATTGGGCTTTCTATAAACGGCAGGCGTTCAGGATTCTGAGTAACCCTTGTTACGCAACGTTCAAAGTGGAGTGCCTCGTTACGATCCCTATAGTGGCTCTTTGTATTTACATTCTTTATCGCTTGTGCTGGGCAGGCATCCGTGCAGAATGAGCATTTTCCGCATCTGTTTCTTAACGGTTTGTCCGGTTCCAGATCCAGATGATCTGTCAGCACAGTAACAAGTCTGACCCTTGGACCAAAGTCAGGATTTACTACGAGCAGGCTTTTCCCTTGCCACCCGATACCCGCGGCAATTGCGACGGCCTTGTGGGATAGGTAAGAGGTCCACTCGGTCTTGTCTAGAAGCTGGGAAGCGGGAATGGGGAGTGCCTTGGCCCCCGACGCCTGGAGGTATTGTGAAATTCTTATTGCAATGTCATCAAGCAGCGCGTTGACCTTCAGGTAATGTTGCTGGTACAACGGAGTGGGATCGTCTATGATCGGATCTATTACTCCATCGGCCAGTCTCACTCCTATGCTGACAGCCCTACGGTACCCTTTCAATAGATCCTTTGGCTCAGTTTGGATGCCGTCCAGCATTTCCGTATCTGCCACACCAACTATGTCCGCGCCGCATTCACGAGCAAATTTCTTTAATTGCTTGCTATTCAAGATCACCTCCGCTGTCAAAGGGAAATACTTTCTGAAATTCGTTGGAAATGATCAATACAAATCCACACGACAGGATAACCTTGGGCGCTGGAACAGTCAAACCCTGTAAATCCTCAACTTATTCCTGGTGCATTACCGGGCCGTCCACACAAGAACGGAGCCCGCTCCCGGTGCCGCAACTACCGCACAGTCCGATTCCACAGCGCATTATGTCCTCCCTTGCCATGAAAATCCGTTCTCCGGGAACTATCCCTTGGAGGACCTCACACGCAGCCTCCATCATAGGCGACGGACCACACATGAATACCCGGCAATCCTTATACGTCTGCCGGTCGAAAGATAGGTCTTCCGCCAGTGCTTTCACTACTTCTCCAACTTGATCCGGGGGATCTATCAAGACACGAACCCCCGGGGTCATTTTTTCCAGGTCAGCTCGAAACGACTGCCCCACTCCCGTGGAAAAACCCGCAAATGACTTTGCCACAAATTTAGTCCAGCGATTGGCGGCCATTATAATAGGTGCCACCCCAGTACCTCCCGAAACCAGCACCAGGGGTCTTCCTGATTCCGGTTGAGGGAAACCCTTGCCGTACGGTCCGCGCAGGTAAATGGAATCACCGGGTTTTAGTTCCTGCAGGCAGCGTGTAAACGGCCCTATGCTCCGAACAAGAAACGTTGGGGGTTTAGCGCTCATGGGGGAAAAAGGCTTCTCACCCATCTCGGGCAACCTGAGAAAGAAAAAACTTCCAGGGTTGCATGACGGGCCTGCCATAAACTCTAGTTTGAAAAGATTGAAACCAACAGGGACATTTTTCACGATTGTGGTCTTGAAATAGGTGGTGCTTAGTTTAGACGCAGAAAGGCATTGTGTAGATGAGTTATCTTTGTTGTCATCCAGAGCATTTACCGTAAATCTTGAAAAAAACTTAATGAGTTCGGGAGTGGTCATTCCTGCCAGTGCAGATCCAACTGCAAAAAGGGAGGCTCCTGCCTTCCTGTACGCACGGACATCTCGTGGGCCGGCGATCCCACCCGAGGCTATGATAGGCAACCCAACCGCTTCGGACGCCTCTCTGACCGCTTTCAATCCCACCGGCAGGATACCTGCGCCTGATAATCCTCCAGCCACATTGGTGAGAATGGGATTACCGTCTGAATCCACTGCAACACCAGGCCCAACGGTATTGATGAGTGATAAACCGTCCGCACCTGCATCTCTGCACAAGCGAGCCATTGCCGAGATGTCCGCGATATTAGGGGATAGCTTAGGAATTATCGGCTTCTGGAAACGGTCTTTCAACAGCCCAATTATATACCTTACAGTCTCCGGGTCTGATCCTACAGTCTGGCCGGCCCCTTTCACGTGGGGACATGAAAGATTCAGCTCGAACGCGTCTGCAATGGTGTCAAGTATGTAAGCGCATTCCAGGAACTCTTGCGGGTCGTTTCCCATTATGGAGACGAACAGGGGCTTGCCGTTATGGAGAGGCAACAGAGGCTTCATAGCTTCCATGAACTTCGTTGCCCCAGGATTGCCTAAACCAACGGCATTGACGAAACAGCCCGGATGGTATTCATGGATGACAGGCTCTCGATAGCCTTCACGGGGAGCCACGCTTAGGGTCTTGGTGATAAGAAATCCTATTTCCGGCACATCTCTCGCAATGCGTGCAATTACAGCAGGAACCGTGGTCACTATCCCGGATGGGATGGTAAAGGGAGAGCTTATTCCAAGATCTGCAGGCCATGATTTCGAAAGGTCTCTCCGTGATCCTTGCATCGATGATTTCATTGCCGTCTTTGTTGCCGTGCTCAAAGTGTCTCGATTTTCACAATTCTTACCACGAAAACCGCCACGAGTACATAAAGAATTTGAAACAGCGACTCTCATAACCCGAATTGGATTCTAAGATTTCAGTTTCTCTGATAGTTTCTTTACATTCTGCGGACCAGAAAGAATAAAGGGTTTCGTGGCTTGGAACGTGAACGTACCTCAAAATAGAGACAGGGGGTCTCTACTCTCCCGGAACTGCCGACGGTTCCTATTACAGATCCCTTTTTTACAGTCAGGCCTGTGGAGGTTTTGATTTCCTTCAAATGGGCATAAACAGTGACCACTCGGTTGGCGTGCTCGACAAGAACCACATTTCCATATCCTGGAATCGACCCCACATGGCCTACCCTACCGTCATCCGCACACCTGACGGGCGTGCCATCGGCCGCTTCAATTGAGATACCGTTATACTGGACGCCACCCCTTACACCGAATTCCGATATAATTTTGCCTTCCACCGGCCAGGCAAGAAGTCCGGAAAAATCTTCAATTCTGGTGGGCAAAGTGGCAGGCATCCGGCTGACATCTGTTTTTCGCGTTGTAGATACCCCCGGGATAAATAGCTTGGTATTTTCAGTTACGAGGTAGGGTGGCTTCAGGTTATTGACTTCTGCCAATTGCTGCGGGTCTACATTGTAGGCCTTTGCTATCGCATTGAGGTCGTCATTACGTGCCACCGTATGATACAGGCCTTCAGCAGGAGTGTTGGTCTCTAACAGCGGAGATCTGAGCGGCGGGGGCAACCCGGAGTTAACGTGGGGGCAACCAAAAGCAAAAGCCGCCAGAGTCAATAGGGGGATCAACTTGACAAGGCGAGACGAAGTGACTTGTATCTGAAACGACTTGAATTTAAACGTTACGTAGAGTTTGTTCAAGTTTTCGACCAGCCGTGTTCTCCTAAAAGATCAACAAATCGGCATGGCGTGTGGCGCTCGATTGTTATTCCTCCCTCTGTCTTTGTAGCTCGATTAAGTGTCTGGGCAAAACGGTCACCCACAGGAATAATGAGTCTACCACCTTCGATCAACTGATCGAGAAGAATTTCCGGAATCTTGGGGGAGCCTGCTGTTACTATGATTCCGTCGAATGGGGCTTCGGATGGCCACCCCACACTCCCATCCCCAACCATAAAGGTTATATTTTGGCATCCACATTGGGATAGGGTTATCTCCGCCCTTTGCGACAGACTCCTTATCCTCTCGATGGTAAATACCCAATGACAGAGACCGGCCAGAATAGCTGTTTGGTAACCAGAACCCGTTCCTATTTCTAAGACCTTCTCGTGCCCCTTGAGTTCGAGCAGTTCCGTCATGATGGCAACCATGTATGGCTGGCTTATGGTCTGGCCGGAACCTATAGGGAGAGGGTTGTCATCATAGGCTCCCCCCAGAGAATTCTTATCTACAAATAGGTGACGCGGAACTTCTTCCATCACTCGCAAAACGCGGCGATCTCTGATACCACGTGCCGCAAGTTGTCGCTCAACCATATGCTTTCTGGTTTCGGCGTACTCCTTCATGGAAAATCTAGGCCTGCCCTCTCTTGGCTGCCAACAGAAAATAGGTCCGTCACCGGGGATCAGGCTGGTAAGCGCCTGCCGGTGGAAGAGATTGGGATGTTCCAGGATTGGCTTGAGGCACAGTAGGCGCTTGAGATTCCGGCTGAGATTTAGAACCTTGCGCCGCTGGTGACTGAGGGAAAAAGTTTCGGTCCATGAAGCCCGAAAAACGGTCCATCACCGTTGAAGGAAGGGCGAAAAACCAATCTACTGTTCCTGAAAACATATCTCTCGGGGAAACGCCTTCGTAATATGGATTATGATACTGCGGATACGGATAATTAGGCCATCCTGAGGAATCCGTACCCAAATCGGGCTGTCCGGGCTGTACTTGGTATCCCCCATGAGGCTGCACTGTAGTGCCGTATGCTTGTGGAGAGCCGGTGTATGGCGAGCCCAAGCCCGCCCCCTGAGGTACGGGCACCGGACCTGGTGACGGGAGTGGGGGCAAACTCTGTTGGCCTTCTGTGAAAGACAGCATGGCTAGGATCATCAACGTGGCTACTAGGGTAATCTTCATTCCCATGTTATCTTCTCCATTGTCCCATAACGTTTTTATGCAAGAGACTCTTAGACCGGAGCCGTAATAATTTCAAGTGTTTTTTCGGTCTGATTCTTGGCTCGAGAGAAAACATTTAGATTACCCCTGTCAAGGCGAGATCGTATTATTGGAAGGAATTTTATAGGATTAGGGATCTTAACCAGCAGCGTCGGAATGCATGTTATGTTTCCGACCTTTTCTTCTCTTCGGTTCTGATCTCTCTCCGGAGGAGCTTCCCCACTTTTGACTTGGGGAGCATGTCGCGAAATTCTATGTATTGAGGTATTTTGTAGGCGATGAGCTTATCACGACACCATTTTGTCAGTTCGTAACCGGTAATTCCTTTAATGTCCTTCTTCAGGACAACAAATGCTTTAATTCTTTCCCCGACCTTGGCATCCGGTATACCCACTACACATGACTCGATGACTGCCGGATGTTCCTGGAGCACCGCTTCGATCTCGGAAGCGGAGATGCGGTAACCTTTATGCTTGATAGTGTCTACGGTACGATCCACAAAGTACAGAAAGCCTTCTTCATCTTGTTTTACAATATCAGCAGTCCGATAATACAATTGGCCGGTGATTACCACAAATGAACTCTCGGTCTCTTCCGGCTTGTTGAGATACGAGCGAACCATCCGATCGGACGAGACAAGCAATTCGCCGGGCTCCCCTATTTTTACCGGGTTGGTTGAGTTTGATTCAGCAATAATGATGTTCTTGCTGGGAACGGGGATACCCATGCTCTGTGGCGGATTTTCCCGATCTGTAGGGCTCATGATGATCCCGCCGCAGGTTTCGGTGGCACCGTAACCTTGAAAAATGTTCATGGCGAATCTTTTTTTCCACCGTTTGGCCACTTCCACAGGGAGCACATCTCCAGCAGAGAAACAGTAGATTAACGACGACAGATCGTACTGATCAACCCGGTCGTGTTCAAGGATCATCCGGTAGAAAGCAGGTACCCCTATCAAGGTCGTAGCCTTCATGGTGTGTATTGAATCGAAGACCGCATCCAGATTAACTCTTGGCTGAAGTATCAACGTGCCGCCTCCGACCACTAAAGTAGCCAGGCTGCACGTTTGCCCCAAAATGTGGAATAATGGAGCACCGCCGAGGATTATGTCTTTGTCTTTAGGAAATAAGGGGTCTCGAACAGCGAGCTGTTCTTCAGAGGAGACCAGAAATAATCCGTGATTTATTGGCACACCTTTTGGATGCTTTGTGGTTCCTCCCGTATACAGAATTTCTGCAATTTCAATCTCTTCTGTATTTGGATCCGGCGCAACGGGGTAGGACGATGATATGAGAGTCTTTAGGAAACTCGTGAACGGTGCTTTTTCAACCTTGCCGGAGGGTATTTTATCAGCCAATAACCCGAAAGCTCTTTTCCATAGGGGTAGCAGATCAGCCAGATTGGTCACTACTACACGCTCTATCGATGTATCGGGCATGGCCTGTTTGACGTAGCCGTAATTCCGATCTGAACAAATTACTGCTTTTGCCCCGGTATCATTGGCAATATACTTGAGATCAATAGATGTATATATTGGGGTGATAGGAACTGCTATTGCTCCGAGCCGTTGGATCCCCAGCCATGTCACAACAAATTGTATTGAATTTGGAATGTACATAACTATCCGGTCGCCTTTTTTTAGGCCCAGCGCAGCGAGGGCCGCTGCAAACCTCTCTGACAACCTTAAGAGATGTCTATAAGAATACTTGGTTCCGAGAAAACAAACTGCTGTTTTCTGAGGATTCTTTGAGGCCGTTGCAGCAAATGCCTTAAAGATGTTCGGGTATTCAAGAGACGACATTTGGGGACAATCCTATTTGATCTAGGAACAGTAAGAACCTGCAGGACTTTTGTTTTCCCGCTTCAAAGTGTTCCACATCCTTCATCCTTGGCCTATATACCGAAATATGCAGCTTTGACCTCCGGGTTTTCCATAAGCTCCAAGCCGGGACCCTCCATTGTCAACATCCCGTTCTCAATCACGTATCCGTAGTCAATCATAGGTAGTATAGGTCTTGCGAACTGCTCTGCTATGATGATGGTCAGGCCGGTTTCTGATCTGATTTTCTTTATTGCCTCCACCAAAGAGTTCTGCATTATAGGACTCAAGCCCAGTAGAGGCTCATCCAGAAGAAGCAAGCGCGGTTTCAAGATCAGGGCCATTCCTATCATGAGCATCTGTTGTTCTCCTCCGCTCAAAAATCCGGCCTTTCGAGTTTTGAGTTTGACAAGCGTAGGAAACAGCCCAAATACGTAGTTAATCATCTCCCGGACTTCGGATGCCTTACGCAAGTAACCTGCTATTTTCAAATTCTCTAATAGATCCGATTCAGGGAAGATGGGATGACGCTCCCGGCACAACACCATGCCCCTTTTGACCCTTTCATTGGGGTATAAATTTGTAATATCTTCTCCATCAAACTTAACTGTCCCATAGAGGGTTATCCGCTCTCCCCCCTTGCGTTGTTCCTTTATTTTAGTATCGATGATCAGACCGGAAACGGTGTTCATCAAAGTGGTCTTACCTGCGCTGTTGGAGCCGATCACAGCCACAATCCGCCCCCGTTCGGTCATCATGCTGAAATCGTTCAGCGCAAGAGCGTTTTCGTAAAAGACCATAAGATTAGATACTTCAAGCATTTCGATTACGACTCCCCTTTGCACACTCTTCTAATCTTCGGTTCCCAGGTAAGCTTGTCTAACGTCTTGTTTTTCCATAACTTCTGCTGGTTTTCCGTCAGCTATGATACAACCGAAGTTGAGTACCACGACTCGTCCAGCAATCCTGAAGAGTTCTCGAAGACGGTGCTCAATCATGATTATGCTTTTCCCCTCGACCATTAGCTTTTCGATTATAGGCAAAATGCTCGCCAGTTCCGCAATACTCATTCCCGAAAAAAGTTCATCCAAAATGATCAGATCCGCACGCAAAGCGAGACACTTTGCCAGTTCCAGACGTTTTAAATAGCCGTGGGGGAGGCTGCCTGCAGCCTTGTACGTCACTGAGGAGTCTCTCTCAAAGCCGACTTCTTCAAGTAAATCCTTGGATACTGAGTCTCTGTCGCCGTACCGGCCTCCGGACAAGCCTTTCACTCGTGATGAATACAAAGGAATGATGAGATTCTTGTATGCTGGAAGTTCTGCAAAAGGCCGAGCCATCTGGAATGTTCGAGCTATCCCCAGTTCAGCAATACGGTAGGGCATCCAGCCAGTGATATCTTGACCGCAATATTCGACTTTTCCTGAGTCGGGTTTCACAAAACCAGTTATCAGGTTAACAAGAGTAGTCTTACCCGATCCGTTTGGGCCAATTACGCCGAGCAATTCGCCCTGATTGAGATGGAAATTCACGCTGTCCACTGCGTGTACACCGCCAAACCTCTTGCTCAGTCCACGGATAGTTAGGATCTGAGTTTGAGTGCTGGGTCGGTCTGTTTCATTCATAAAAGGTAAGCCTCTTGTTCCCTGCCGAGATTCTTGTGAAGAAAGGATATCTTTAACCTTGTCCTTATAATTCGATTCGTTGCCCTGCAAAAAAGTCTTTCTCACATAAGAATTATATTGGCTGAAACCCGAATTTTATTTTTCCACTTCAACCCATCTTTCGAACTTTTGGTATTTTCGCTGAATATAATGAAAGATCCCCTCCGGTAGAGCCACGATAAACACCACTAGTGAGAGCGCATATATTACCGTGCGTAACCCGCCCACTCCCCGTAAAGCTTCTGAGAGCGGGACCAAAATGAAAGCACCCATGATTGAACCGGCGTAGCTGCCCATCCCACCAACTACTGCAGATGCCAAGGGCAAAATGGAATAGTCGAGAGCGAAGACGGGCATACCCACGAACATGTAAACATGCGTCATATATGCGCCACAAAACGCTCCTATGGAGGATGCAATAAACAGCGCTTGAGCTTTCAGGCGATAAATGTTGATACCTGCGCTCATTACGGCCCTGTCATTGTCGCGAATAGCTTTTAGAACTAACCCGTAATCGGTGGCCATAAGCCTCCGGAAACCGAACAGAGCCAACGGCAGAATCGCAGTAACCAGGTATATTTCTATCCAAGGATTTCCAAAGGGCTTAAGCCTCGCGAGCCCTTCAGTACCGCCCAGTACTCCAGTCGCCTCGACGGTCCGTTCCAGCATGAGAGGCAGGACCAGAGTAACCATGGCAAAATAGATGCCCCGCAATCTCAAAACCGGCAAGAGAAATACGGTGCATATACCGCCGCCTAATACGGTTGCTAGAGGTATGGTCAACCACACGGGAAGCCCGGCGTAGCGATCCAGAGACCCGGAAAGGTATGCCCCTACCCCAAAAAAGAGTGCCTGCCCAAGGGAAACCATCCCAACCGAGACCAAAAAATCCCAGCTCAAGGCTAAGAGAGCAAACACCGCTGTAGAAATCAGGACTTTTTGCCAGTAGTGAGGAAGCACCAGTGGAAGGATAGCGAGAGCGATGACCGGAAGAACTGGCGGGACAGCTACATAGAGCATCTCCCGATACGAGGTCAAGGCGAATATGTCATCCGACCTAGCCTTGATCCCTCGGTCTATCCGCTCTTTTCTTCTCTGTTTCACTGTACCGCCGATAAAGTTTAATTCGAATAGCCTGAACAGCTTCGCCAAACCGAAAATTCAATTCTGGAAATGTCGTGACTAGATACGCTCTTCCAATTCCTTTTGCTTGCCGAAAATTCCTGATGGCTTGAACACCAGGATCACGAGAATTGCCACCAGAGAAACAATCATCCTCCAATGCGGACCGGAGACAACATCAGTTATCATCTGGGCATAGCCGATGATGAATGCTGCAACCACAACCCCGACCGTACTACCAAGCCCGCCTACGATGCATACTGCCATTGCGTTTATTAAGACATCGTACCCTTCGTTGACCGATATGGTCCCTCTGGGCAGAATCAAGATGGCTGCAACGGCGGCCAAACCAGAACCGAAAGCCACGCTGAATCCTGCAATTCTGTCTGAATTGATGCCAAGGGAAAGAGCGGTCCTCTCTTCCTGAGCTATGCCCCGAAAAGCCAAGCCCGTACGCGTGTGATGAGTGAAGAGATAGAGACCTGCGGCAAGGACTATTCCGGCTCCGACGATCCAAAGTCTCTGATGATCTACGTAGGTGTTTCCTATTAAGATGGAGCCATCGCTGAAAACGGGCAAAGAATACTCAAATCCGGTAAAACCGAGATATCGGAACAACTCGAGAATGGCCATCCCAACCCCAAACGTTGCAATAACCTCGGATATCACTAATCCCCGAACTCTCAACAGTACCAACCTATAAAGGGCCGCGCCCAATGCAGATGTGAAAAGTACTGAAAGTATAGCCGCAGGCAGGAAAGGGATGGACAATTTATTGATAAGAATCCATGCCGTATAGCCGGACAGGATATATAATGCACCGTAGGCAAAGTTGGATACACCGCTTATACCGAAAGTCAAACTGAATCCTAAGGCTATTAAGGCCAGGATAACACTGTTGATAAAACCGTATATGATAGTGACTTCTAACAATGGATCTTCTCGCCTATTTCAAGAGGCACGGCAATTCTACTTCGCTGACTTTACCCACTCGGGAAGCTCGATCTTTCCTTCTGCTATGGACTCGGGGAAAACTATGACTCGCTTGCCCCCCTCTTTCCACTGAAACACACATCCCACAGCCGTCTTAGTGGGATCATCACCGTAAATGACCTGATTTCCTTCATCGAATTTTATCCTGCCAATAACCCCCTGGCGATCTGTCTTCTTGATTTCGGCCACAAGCTCGTCAGGATCAAGAGTTCCTGCACGCTCGATCGCCTCGGCCAGAATATAGACCGAATCATAGGAAGGAGCGGGTCCGTGTGCTGCTTCCATGGCCTCTCCGTATTTTTTCAAATAGTCCTCGTAAAATTTCGTTGCAGGAGGATACTTTTCGGAGGGTATCGCGCTGCCCAACTCAAAACAAGAATTGAGCAGTCCGCCGATCTTTCCCTGAAAAGTCTTCCATGCGCCGGGACCTGCCATGGGTGATATGAAGCCGCCTATCATCGCCGGCACTTTCATGCTCTGCCATTGCCTGAGTAGAATGCCGCTCTGGGGCATGTCGAATATCGGAAGGATCACCTGTGTGTTTTTCGTCTTAGCCTTTATAAGGCCTGCCGAAAAATCTGATGCCCCTGTTGGATAAACTTCTGTTCCTGCAGTCTCCCATCCCATTTTTTCCGTGAGTACTTTGGCGGTGATATCTCCGGTCGCGCGTGCCCAGAGAACGTCCTGATACATCACAAAGAGTGTCTTAAAACCGAATTCTTTGTTCATGGCTCCCACGGACTGAGTAAGATATTGCACCAGGTAGCGTGAGTTCAGACAGATTCTGAAGCAGTACTTGTACTTTTCCGGTTCCGCTTTTACCTGTTCCTCTGATTTTGGGGTCATAGCAATTGTTCCCAATAATGGAACCTTGTACTTGGCAATAAGATCCATTCCGGCAAGCAGTGCCTCGGATCTGAAAGGACCTACTAAAATGGCTTTCACTTTCTTTTCGGTTATGATCTTTTCCAGCCCTAGTAGAGCCTCGGAAACCGGTACGCCCGGAGACGAGTCGCGGAGGTCCAGAGTTTCGATCTTGATTGGGCGCTTGGCATTCCCGATCTTAACCCCTCCCTTGGCATTTATCTCTTCTACAGCCATCTGGACTGCCTTTAAGGATTCCCGCCCTTCCAAGGCGGTAAGTGATGTGGGAATGCCGACGAGGATCGGTTCCTCCGCATATAGGGGCGAGACTACCCAAACCAATGAGAACAGAAGGCATGCTACAGTGCAGATAGACAGTTGTTTCATAACTTTACTCCTACTGGACCGTGAAAGATTTGACACGATTTTATTGCGTTAATGATTTACTGGAACGGCAACTCATCGACCGACAGCCACTGGAATCCATAAATTCTAGGTCCGTTCCCACCCTAGGGGTCTTGGATATAATGAATTCTTAGGGTCCCCGGAACTCATTGTCAAGTAAAACAGCAGACCCTATTCCTCCGGGGAATTATTTATAATAAGATCTTCTTTGTTAACGGGAAGGTCCTGGCTGCATGGCTTGAAATTTTTCCAGAAATTCGTTTCGAAGACCTGTGCTCGGAGAACCCCTATTCAAGACCTTTTTGTTGAGTGTATAATTGATTGAGAAGCAGCTTTTTCCCCTGAACCCCCATTTAGCACTATTGGAGTTTATCAGATGTTTTTGAGGTCCGATACAACGTGTCCCTGGAGCCATGAAATAGAGGAGTTGCGCGAACGTGGACTGCTAAGAACGATGCCTCTCGTGAACGGTATGCCTGGGCGAATCGTAACAGTTAACGGCAAAGATGTCCTGAATTTTTCCAGCAACAATTATTTGGGACTTGCCGGTCACCCGGATGTGATTCACGCTGCTTCGGATTCGGCACTGCATTACGGAGCCGGTTCAACTGCATCGCGTTTGATAGTAGGCAACACAGAAATTCATAGAGAACTCGAATCTTTTATAGCGACCTGGAAGGGCACAGAGGCGGCTCTCGTATTCGGCAGTGGTTATCAGGCCAATGTGGGGGTACTTTCCGCTCTTGCTGATAGAGGAGATTTAATAATTTCAGATGAATTAAATCACGCCAGCATCATTGACGGATGCCGACTTTCTAGAGCTGAGGTAAAGATCTATCCCCACCTGGAACTTGGCCGCGTGGAAGACTTTGTAAAGGCCGGGCGATACCGACGCAAACTGGTGGTAACCGAATCAGTTTTCTCCATGGATGGTGAATTGGCACCACTTAAGGATCTTGATGAGATATGCCGCCGTTGGGGAGCTATTCTTATGGTTGATGAGGCCCATGCGACCGGTATCATGGGTCATAAAGGCCAAGGCTTAGCCTTGGAGCAGGGTGTAGTCCCAGAGATCCAGATGGGGACTTTAGGTAAAGCGGTCGGAGCGTCCGGGGCCTACGTCGCGGGCCGCCGGTCTTTGATTGATCTACTTACAAACCGCGCTCGATCACTAATTTATACCACGGCGCCATCTCCTGCGGTCAGCGGCTCAGCCCTTGCAGCCTTGAAGATCATCGTTTCTGAAGAGGGTGCTGAAAGACGAGATCGTCTAAAAACAAATGTAGGAATTTTTCAGGAGTTGTTGGCCTGTGGACCATGGGCCAGGCCTAACGCTAGTCATATCGTCCCCATTCTCATCGGCGATTCCAACAGGACTATGCGAGTCAGCGCCAAATGCCTGTCAAAGGGGGTTTTCGCTCACGGCATAAGGTTTCCAACGGTGCCGGAGGGAACTGCAAGGCTCAGGCTCACTCTTATGAGCGATCATACTCTTGAGGATTTGATAAAGGCGTTTGAAATTCTATTAGAAGCCTCGACCAACATTAGAAACGACGGATTGAGGTCTTAAAATATTGGTTTTTCTCAAAGAGTGTCTGTCAACATGAAAACAGGGAACCCCCTACTCAATTTAACCTTGGGACAAACGGTCAAGATTTGGAGCGAGTTAAGTATGGTGTCCCCAGATTCAAACGATACAGAAGGGATCTTTCACCATCTATCCTGGCACGTTTTCCTAAATATTCTATATTTCTTGAAGAGTTTGGCTCCACCTTCCTCCTCGAGTTGGTTTATGGCGTGGTTGTCTTCAAGGTTCCAGCCCAATTCAAGGTACTTATATTGGTCCTTTCCGTACGCTACTCCCAGGGCATGATATAGAAGAAGGAAGGGGACCCCCATTTCCTGGAATTTCTTCTTTATTCCCAACAGAAGCCCCCTCACCCCATTCACTTCCTTTTTGTATACTAAGTACTTCAGCATGCCGATAAGTCCCAGTTTACCATTCAGGCGCTTTAATATGGGGTTTATATCCGGCACCATAAGGGCTGCCCCTATAGGTTCCTCGTTGAAGTAAACGAAAAATATGAGGTCTTCGTCCGCAAACTTTTCCAAATTCCAGGCAAGTTCCGAGACTTCTCCATCCGTTGTCGGGACAAATCCCCAGTTGTCAGACCAACATTCGTCGTAGATTTTCCTTATGAGTGCTACCACTTCCTCGACACTACTCGTCTTCCTGCTGTGGGTTCTTATGGTGAAACGGCCATCCTTTTTCAGGCGCTCCGCAATCCGTTCCATCCATTCCGGGGATTGCCAGTTTCTATCGACAATGTAAGAGAACAAATCCTTTTCCTTGCGCAATCCACATTTTTCAGCAAGCTCAACATAGTACGGCGGATTATATGGCATCATGAAGGTGGCACGATGCTCAAAACCTTCTGTTAGCATCCCAATCTCGTAGTTTGTTGAGGGGTTGAACGGCCCGCACAAATAGGTCATTCCCTTGCCACTGACCCAATCTTCAACTGAGGAAAAGAGTCCTTGGGCAGCATCCAAATCGCTCTCACACTCGAAAAAACCCCATATCCCCATACCGGTCTTCTGGTATCGATTATAGTTGTTATCTACGATTCCTGCTATCCGTCCCACTGTCTCCGAATTACGCCGAGCAAGCAGCAGAATCCTTTCGGCGAATTTCCAATATGGATGTTCAAGGGGATCCAACATCCTGCGCACGACCTTCTTGAGAGGCGGCACCCAGTTAGGATGTTCTCTGTAAATCTTCCAGGGCAAGTCTATAAAGGCACGGAGATCCGCAGGGCTCTGGACGGGAACAATTTCCAACTTGGACATAAACGTTTCTCTCCTCAAATGTTGTGACCGCAAAAGGATAATACCCTGGATAGCTCAGAGGCGATTTCAAAGTAGCGGCCAATTACTCAGGAGATAGTTTACAACCTTCGGACGTGTCTTGGCAAGAAATGACTGTTCTCTGAAGCTTGAACCATTTCGCCTTGAAGCAGGCAACATACGCGAAAAACCTTTCCGGTGAGTTCTCGGGGCGCACCGAAGTCTCGCCGTAGGTACGGGAGTCCGGTCGCTGGAAACGGTTTCGTTAAACTGCTTGATAAAATACGCCCATTATAATGAAATGTTGTCAGGCGATTTCGAGAACCAATTTTTAGCGTTACGAGAGATATCGTGTGTGGTATATTAATTATTTATTTGAAGAGTACATTTCAGGAGCACAGAATGTCGACCGAACGTGAATACCCCTTAATCGCCTTCACATGGAACCCCAAAGATATTAAATCGTCCGTTTTTGAAACGGCTCGTCGTACAAGCACCACGGCCATTTTCGATGTCAGCTCCATGGACCTAAATTCAGCCGCAGCAGCAATTGTGAAAGCCGATATGGGGGCTGATTGGGCCGAAGTCAAGGTTGCTCCCGAGAGCCTTGAAGGGACCGCGCTCAAAGATTTCCTTAAAGAGACCGATATTACTGGTGTATGGACAGAATTGATCCCTTCTCTTCTCAATAAAGAACCGTCTGTATATCTCGAGGCATTAGATAAATTGTCCGAAGAGTTCAGATGCTGTCCTGTGGTGGGAGACATTGATCTCATCGACAGTATTGTACGAGACCATCCAGGGATCAGACATATAGCTCTTAAAGGTTCAGAAGCCTCTGGTTTCGTGAGTTCTGAAAACCTTCTTACCCTGTACGCAACAGCCCGGAGCATTATCGATGGCCGAGAGAATCCCCCTCACCTTTATCTTTGGGGAGGCATAGCTACCCCCGAAGCGGCTGCGGCATTTCTGGCCACGGGCATCAAGGGCATAGTGTTTGAAAGCCTTCACTGGCTCACTGATCTCGTTTCGCTGGACGATTCGGTACGAGAAAAAATATCCAAACTCCGTCCCGAACACACAGATCTCGCCGGCTTGAATCTTCAGGTTCCCTGTCGTCTTTTCAACAAGGGTAATTCTTTGGCAGTGAAAGAACTGAAAGAGTTTGCCGGGTCCCTTTGTGGGGGTGAAATCAGGGACGAACAACGGCGTTTTTTTGCGGAGAGAATCAAAAAGGAATCGGTCAATCCTTTGGAGAGCACCTTTTCAAGAGAGGAGCTATTGCCTCTTGGTGTTGAAGCTGCTTTTGCCCAATCTTTCGTAAAACGTTTCGGAGAATCAACAGAAGAAGCCATCGATCGCTTCTTGCAAGAAGTCGAAAGACAGGTATCCCTTGCCTCAGAAAAGGAAAAGGTCTTCTGCGAAGGTCCGGTAACCGAAGACATGGGTACAAGATATGCCATGGTTCAGGGGGCCATGTCCTGGATCACCGACGTGCCTGAATTTGCTCTGAAAGTAGCTGAGGCCGGGGCATTACCAACAATAGCCTTGGGGCTTATGTCCCTGACCGTCATTGAGAACAAGCTGGGAAATCTCAAGGGCATAATGGGAGATAGACCGTTTGCACTAAACGTCATCACCTTGCAAGAAAATCCGTTTCGAGATGAGCAGCTTGCGTGGATAAAAGATCAAAAGCCGCGTTTCGCAGTGATTGCAGCGGGAGAACCTTCCCATGCAAAGGAATTATTAGAAAGCGGCATAGAGGTTATGTATATAGCCCCGAATGAGAGGCTGTTGGAATTGGCTTTCGGAGCGGGTGTGAGATACGTAATCTGCGAGGGTAATGAAGCGGGCGGACATGTCGGAGAACATTCTACCACCACTCTGGCTCAATTAATCCTGGACCGTAAAGTCATGGAGCCCGAACTCTTTGAAGGCCGACGCATAATACTCGCGGGCGGAATATGCGACAGGCAAAATGCATTTATTGCTGCCATGCTGGGAGCTAACGCAATTCAGGTGGGAACGCCTTACCTCACTACGAAAGAAATTGTTGAAACAGGAGCACTCACGGATCTCTATCAACGAATGATTCTCGAAGCTAAACCGGGCTCAACCGTAATCACAGGTGAAGGGACAGGTCTCAGGGTCCGGTCTTTAAAGACACCCAAGATGGAAGCTGTATGCTCTATCGAGAGGGATTTCGCAGCAGGTTCTACGGATGAGGGATCTTTCCGCCGACAGATTGAGCAACTGAGTGCGGGCAGTCTCTTCACCGCAGCCAGAGGACTGGATAGTCCCGATGGTACAACCCTTGACGATCAGACTTGTATTGAACAAGGACAATTCATGAGTGGATCCTGCGCAGGTGTACTTTGCCAGGTTCGAAGCTGCGCCCAACTTCACTTTGACCTTGTTGAAGTAGGCTTATCAACTGGGCTTCCCTGGCTAGGACCTCTTCGCGAAGCTCCTAAAGAGAGAGCAACGGCATCCATGAACGAAGCAGCTCCTTTTCGGGTAACGACAGCACCGGCAAGAATGGTTCAGGGCACCGCTGATAGGGAAAGGATTGCCATTACCGGTATGAGCATCGTGAACTCGCTGGGGAAAAGCCCTGATGAAGTTTGGGCGGCAAGCTTGGCCATGAAGACCGGAATTGTTAACGTTCCTGTTGCAAAGTGGCCTCATGAGATGTTCTTCGATCCACGCCCACGTGTTTCTGAAAAAACTTATTGCAAGGTAGGAGCCTTCCAGGACATCGAGGTGACGAGAAAAGAGCTGGGAATCCCTCCGCAGGATTTTCGGACAATGACAGCTTCCACAAGGATCACCATGTGGCTGGCCCAGCAGGCCATTGAGGATTCGGGCATACTTTCTTCAGACATACCCAGAAAGAGAATAGCGGTTCTTATTTCCCAGAACTCTGGTGAAGCCGCAGCAACTCTCGAGGACATGATTATTCGAAGCGCTGCGCGTCAAATAGTCGATTCGGTTAAGAGCGTTATTCAGCTTACTGAGGAAACCGGCCAAGCTGTTGAAGAAGCCGTCAAATCAGGTCGCATGGCCATCGACGATACTACTCTGCTAGGCCGTCTCAATTGTACCGCGGGAGGGTTTATTTGCAACAAATACGGTTTCATGGGCCCGAGTTTTGCCGTTTCCGCCGCCTGTGCAACTGCTCTGGTGGCTATCTACAGCGCCTATCAGATGATACGCAACGGAATAATAGATGCTGCCGTAATAGGTGGAGCTGAAGAACCGTTAACCCCTATGCACTTTCTGGAATTCTCGGCCCTCGGTGCTCTCGCAGGTCTTTCCGGCTCGGATAGGCGGCCCGAAGAAGCAAGCCGCCCGTTTGACGTTCTAAGGGATGGAATGGTCCTCGGAGAGGGCGGTGGAATGATTGTTATTGAGCGAGAGTCAGTGGCTCATAATCGAGGTGCTCGAGTTCACGCGTATATAACCGCCATGGGTGCGAGCAATAATCACCTTGGAATGGTGGAGTCTTCGAGAATCACGCAGGAAATTGCGATAGGAGCATCCTTCGATGATGCTCTCTACGGGCCTGGCGAAGTAGATTTGGTCGAATGTCATGCTACTAGCACCATGCAGGGAGACGTCGAAGAAGTCCTGGCTCTAAAGCAATTCTTTAATCCTGGTGCTCCAGTGGTACTCACTTCTTTCAAGTCGCAAATAGGCCATACTTTGGGAGCCTCGGGGGTAAACAGTCTCATCAGGGGAATCATGGCGATGAGAGCTGGAATTTACCCACCGACCTTGAATTTCAACAAGCCCGACCCAGACATGCAGCTAGATGGGTCCGGGTTATCTGTTCATCCCCAGCCAGGTGATTGGATCCAAAGGAACGGCCATCCCAGACGCTTCCAGGTGAATGCGTTCGGCTTCGGGGGGTCGAACTACGTTGTCCAGCTTGAAGCCGCTCTGGAAGGAGATGATGTGGTCCTGGTTTCGCCGGCCTATGGGGACAGACCTCCTAGAAAACGGCTATCCGCTGTTCCAGTAATGGATGGAATTCATTTCTTCCGAACCGAAATCGGACGTCGGCTGTATAGGCTGGCCGTAGTTGCCGAGAGTGAAACAGAGGCCATTTCCCTTATCAATAGCGCAGATCCGGTCGGGCAAGGCGATGCCGCGCCTGCAAAGCAGATCAGAACGCTGGCAAAGCAAGGAATTTATTTGGGACCTGAGGACGTTGGGCCGTCACCCCTGGCCTATGTATTTCCCGGTCAGGGATCTCACTATGCCGGTATGGGGCACGAACTCTATCAGACCTTTCCGATTGTTCGCGAGTGGATGGATCGAGCGGCCCAGGTAGCTGAATTCGACCTTCTGCATATGATGTTTTATGACTCTGAGGAGGATTTGCAAAAGACGCGCTGGCAGCAGCCAGCTCTGTTTACCCTGGAATTCTCAATGGTTAAGTATCTGATTTCCCTTGGGATAAACCCTACGGCGCTGGCAGGCCACAGTCTGGGTGAATTGACCGCTCTTTGTCTAGCCGGAGTGTATTCCTTTGAGGACGGATTTCGTATCGTAAATGAGAGAGCTTTATGTATGGATAAGGCTTGTCGAATGCACGTGGACCCAGGAGTGATGCTGGCCGTAGATGCTCCGCTGGCCTATCTTGAAGAAATCCTTCAAGAACATGACAATATCTATATAACCAACATAAATTCCCCTCACCAGGTGGTCTTAGGGGGGAATACGGAAGCCGTCAAAACTCTGGGTGAGGAGTTGAAAGGGAAAGGATACCGACGGACTCTTCTGCGCGTCAGCATGGCGTTTCATTCACCCATCATGACGTGCATCCATGACGAACTGGAAGAGTTCGTATCCGGGATCGAGTTTCATCCCCCTAAAATACCGGTAATTTCTAACACCACCATGCACCCGTTTCCTACCGACACTTCTGAAATCAAACGGATTCTAATGGCTCACCTGGAATCGCCGGTTCGCTGGATGCAAAACGTAAAGACCCTATGGAATGATTACGGTGTCCGCGTGTTTGTTGAGGTTGGCCCGAGGGATATTCTCTGCAATCTTGTTATGGATATACAAGAAAAAGCAGACTGCATCTATACCTGTCTTCCCTCCTCAGAGAATTTAATGATTAGGTCGGCTGTAGCTCAGCTTTTCGTAAGAGGTCACATCCCTGAGCAAATTGAGACACGGTTCGTCACTTTTCCGGGTCAGGAAAAATCCTCATCCCGTCCAGTTTCTCAGATTCTTGTGCCCGTGCATCACAAGGCAGATCCCGCTCGCGTTCCCGAAGGTATGGATCCAATAGTGCTGGGCCAGATTGAGGCGTTTGTAAGAGAGAGCTTTGGGCGATTCTTGAAGCCGAGTCTTCTGGATGCAATTCGGCGGGACTACGATCC
>Ga0194044_10000379_pt1 | contig 21917 bp, 23 predicted proteins | sample JunL4417m_MetaG_FD_155460 | JGI IMG/M metagenome (GOLD analysis project Ga0194044, IMG submission 155460) | Anoxic zone freshwater microbial communities from boreal shield lake in IISD Experimental Lakes Area, Ontario, Canada - Jun2016-L442-17m | ecosystem: Environmental > Aquatic > Freshwater...
TTCTGCACAAGAAATTCCTCGACTCGGCATCTGAAGCAGCCCGACGCACTGCGGCGAACTATAAGCTCGAGGATAATCACAGGCTAATGCTGAGTATTTTTAGGGATTTGATTGCAAGAGGTTGTCGCGGGGTCTAATTCCAGGCTCTCTTCCGACTTGGAATATGATATGAGGCCTTCCCTGTTTCTCCCTGTATTCCAAGCCGCTCAACCAGGTCAAGACAAGCCTGAAGTCAAGCCTCGAATTTTTTTATAAAATCAGGATTCACAGGGTAACCCATGTTGATCGCTTCCCGCAGGTGTTGCATGGACATCTCTTTTTCGCCTTTGTGATACAGGGCCACCGCAAGGTTGTTATGCCCCATTGCAAAGCTTGGTCTAATTTCTAACGCCTTGGTATTGTGTTCTATACTCTTGTCCATGTCCCCCAGAGACAAGTACACATTACCTAGGTTGATGTGTGCGAGGACCGAACGAGGATCAATTGCCAGAGCGCGTTCGAAACTTTGGATGGCCTGTTCAGGCATACCTTTGTGAATGAAGGCTATTCCGATGTTGATGCAGCCCTCAATTAAGTCGGATCTGAATTCGAGTGCTTTGAGGCTCTGCTCTATACATCCGTCGTAGTCTCCCTTTTGAAGAAGAATACCTGCTAAATTGATTCGAGCTTCCAGAAGTCCGGGGCGGAGTTTCAACGCGGAGCGAAATTCTTCTATGCATCGATCCCATTCGCCCCGTTGGGACAGTGCCACGCCAAGATTATAATGAGCATTGGCAGAGACAGGCATTGAGGCTACAGTCTTCTCTAATTTTGCAATCAATGCCTCGTCAACCACACCGGGAGAACCATTTTCGGACGACTTTTCAACCATCTTCCCTCCTCAGGCTTCAAATTATTCTATAATATTTTAATTTATCTCTCTATTGCGGTCAATATCGCATGGCATTTACAAGAAGTGCCGATGATATACTTCCCTGGTGTTATTCTCTTAATGATGCTGAGCAAATCAGCTACCTGGTAGCCGCCGACTCCTGCCAAGATCTGGACACTTCGCAGTACGATGATGGTAAAGCCCTTCAAATCTATTCTTTCCAGCTCCAGGCACAAGGGGTTTCTTGGTTTCCCCGTGACCGTACACAGATCACCTTCAGGGCACTCATCGGAACAGAGGAAATCTGACTTGCTGCAGTAAATATTTGAAGCGTTGACAACATGAGGATTTGGAACAATAGACAAAATGCTCTCAGGGAACACTGTATTGCAGATCCCATACCGACTGGCCAAGAGAAGTGATGCAGCGAGGTGAAACGGCACCATCGGGATGATCCAGTCCGTACGTTCCATAACGTGAGGTCTGATGAGGAAAGTGACTGCATCCTCGTACACCACTGATATGTTGGACTTGACTATCCCCACTGTTTGCATCGGGTCCTGTTCCACCACGGTTATCAGGGAATTGGGAAAAGACGAACTCAATTTATCAAGAGCGAGTCGCCCAAATTTTCCAAGCCCAACAATAAAAAATCTCATTCAAGCTCTTCCTTTGACAACCCGTTGTTTTCCCGACAGATCTGAGAATTTATGAATATCATGGAAGCCCCCAACATAGGATAAGATCTCTTCGACTGAGGCGGCCTGTCCGTCTCCCACCTCGAGGATGAGTGCTCCCTTTGGTTTGAGGTAGTTGCGTGCGTGTGCCACCAGTTCCCGTATTACATCCAGGCCATCAATTCCACCGTCCAGAGCACTTAGAGGCTCGAATTCTGTAATTTCAGGCTCAAGCAGAGGGATAGTACCACTTGGAATGTAAGGTGGGTTGGAACATATCACATCAAATCCTGCCCCTGGTCGGATGGCTGAAAAAAGATCCAAAGCCGCGCAATCGAATGATCTGCTCAGTTGGGCGTTCTGGGCATTGAGTGACGCAGTCTTCAGGGCTAGTGGATTGATATCAGTCGCAAGAACGCGAGCGTCACGATGTTCTTGCAAAATTGAAACTGCTACCGCGCCTGATCCAGTTCCGATTTCAAGTATCGACGGGCTGGTGACACCTCGTATCTCTTCTAGTACAATCTCCACCAATGTTTCCGTTTCCGGTCGTGGTATTAGTACCCCGGGAACGACCCTAAAGTGGATCGACCAGAATTCCTTTTTGCCAACTATTAAGGCTACCGGTTCCCTAGCCCCCCGACGCCGTACCAGTTCTCGATATCTCTCACGCTCCTGCGGCAGGAGTGGCCTATCCAGGTTCAAGTACAGGTGAAGCCTATCAACTCCCAGAGAACTTGCTAATAGTACTTCTGCATCTAGACGCGGTGTCTTGATGCGTTTCTTGGCAAAATATTCCGTAGTCCACGCCAAGACGCCCTTGATGGTCCATCGCTGCAATTTTTTGGGTTGTTCCTGCATATAACGGTTTCAAGTGTTGAATCTGGCCATATCGTTTCTTTAGGCAAGAGATTGACGCTGATCGACTTGGATCAACACCCGCTCCCCTGTAGCATCATAACGGATAATCAGTTTGAGACTAAGAGATTAAACAGCAATCTTACAAAGCATTTTATTTCTCTTTTTTGGTTGAGAGAGAGGGTAAGGTGGACTGACGCACAACGGAGGCCACCTGACGGGTTCTGGGGAGTCAGATCGCTCCATATTACTCTGAGGCGGTAGGACCGACCACGTGGGGAAGGGAGCGACAGGGCTGTGTAACCCCCACAAGCAACATGAGCCAGACAGGATAGGCAGGAGCAACTCATGCAAACCTCACTGCGGGAATAGCAAATCGGCTGGTAAAAAAACCTACCCCCGTACGGATGTGCAGCTCTGAGGACCCCGGTAAGGGAATACTGCACACCGGGATCTGTGCAGGGGGCGCCGGGTAACCGGCGTTCCTACTGCGATTAAACTTCTAGGTAAGCATGGTGGCTAGCATATATTATCTTAAATTCTTAATTGTGAAGTTCTGACTGGATCGCATCCCTTATCTTTTCCTTCAAATCGTCAAGAAGTAACCTGTTTGCCTTTACAGCGTTAGTTATTAGTTTTTTTACTTCTGGTCGAGAAAACCTCCTATGTTTTTTTCCCTGTCTAATTCTTTGGGCAAAAAGTTGAGCCAAGTCAGTGATTCGACGCATATCTAGGTTCATAATATTGAGATGATAATCCTTCAGGTCCGAGACAGGGGTGTCCCCTGGTGTCTTTTGGGGTTGAATTCCTAAGGCCGGTAGAGAGCTTATCTCAACCCATGTCACGTCGACCACATTTAAGCAGTCCCCTGCACTAGCAAGTGCTAGAGCTACGTCCTCTAGATTTTCTTCGCTCTCACATCCCCAGACAGAAAGCGCATTGCCGTGAGTTTTTAGGTCAATTGTGATTGCGTCTGCTTGAATGTTGTCATCTTCTAAATCAGGAAGGGGATCCCACTTTCGTAGGGAAATCTTTCTAACTATGAATTTCATATTCAGGAATCAGTACGAGCTTAACTGAATTACAATTTTACCGATATATTCCTGAAGCCACGGCACTTTTTCCTTGTGTTTACTTAATAGACCCAAGACTTGAGGTGTTTCCCAAGATTCTAAGACTTGTGCTGCGGCGTCCCTAACAGCGACATTTGAATGTTCTAAGGCTTCACCAACAATATTAATAGCCCAAGCAGGATGACTTTTTTCGGTTACTCTGCCGAGGCAGCTAATTACCGAAGCGACAAGGTAAGGGTTCTTGTCTTCTAGTATTGACTCGATCCACCGGATGACATCCTCTTCTTGGTTTGCAAGAGCTTCCATCAATATCTTTTCGGCCGGGTGAGTAAAACCATTCTCCACTGGTTGCAGGCTAATAAGGGAACAAATCTCTTGTGCAAACCGTGGTGCCTTATTGGGACTTTCTTTGTTTAAGTGTTTTTCGGACCGGCTTGACTCTTCATCTGCCTCGTTCGTAGCACTGAAGAAACAAGCCTTTCGCCATGAATGGTAGATGTCTCTGAGATAAAAACTGAGATTCTTAGTAACAATAAGTGAGGGAATCTTGCTTTCGTAATTGATAGTAGATAGTATCTCAACGTCGGGGAAAACTTTTTTGACAGACATAGCAATGTCTTCCCACATTCTTCTGGGGCTGGTTCCAGCCCCCCACGCTAGTCCGTACTGGCACACCAATTTCCCAGAGTTAACGAATCTGTTCGGATCTTGGAAACCAACCAAGTGATTCGGCTCCTTAAAACAAGTACTTCCGCCGGCAGACGCATAAGTTACCATTCACTTTTCCTATACGAAAGAATACTGTCTACAAGTTGCTTGAAATGATTGCGCTGACCATAAAATTCCCCAATTGCGTCAATCATTTTTTGGAGACGATCGTTACCACTAAGATTGAGGTGATAATTTCCGGAGACAGAAATCCCCTTGCTGAACTCCTTCACCTCAAGTCCTGATAATGGTTCTAGGGAAAGCGCTAATATCCATTTCTCCTTCACATAAACTAATTTTAACGAAAGAGCTTTCAGCGGTTGATTTTCGTCATTCCATTTACCAGGCTGAAGGAACTTTCCAATAAGGAATTTTTCTGGCCCTTCATGATCGACCGATGCGTCAAAATTTATTCCTAACGCTGTGTATGGAACATGAGGCAAGACCTTAATATATTTTTTCACGCACTGGGGGACACCGAATTCGGAAGGATTATCATTATCAGGGCTTTGGGAAACCTGTAAAGTCTCACTATCTACAAGAAAGACCACACCATTCTTGAATTTCACGACAGAAAACGGGGGGGTGCAAATTGGGCTATCTCCGGTCATCTCCCAGTCTTCCGGTACAATACCTTCAGATTTGAGAAACAACGGATTTAAAATAGAAGGATTATGGGCATTAGCTCTGACAACGATTGACTCTCTAATGATCCTCATTTCGATTCATTTTCTGGGAATTCTAGGCCAGTTTGACTTGCAAAATAGCCTACATCAGCACTTTCTTAATGTCAAGTTTGATGTGAGCCCAACCTAAAATTATGGAACTCGAGTGCTTATCGGGTGTCATATACATCGACTAATTACCTACCCCTGATGAAATCCAGGCAAATTTCGCCGGATTTCACCCTTCTCAATTGATAGGCATGTGGGGGCAGAAATCGCCCCCCATGCCCAGCCAATCCTGTCTGATGAGTCTTTCTTTTCATTGATATATGTCTCTTCGAAGAAGAGTTTGTACGCGGCTTTCTCCCCTGTCTGTGCTAAACTCTTTATTCTTTTCGTCGCTTGCTGATTCATTATATAAGATCGTGTGCCAGTGACAAGCCTGGACCGGGTTTTCGATCAGGCAGGTTTCTTAATAGATCCAGCGACTCGGCAATTGTGGAGACGGAGGTTACATCCGGAAAAAGCTTATGATAGATCTGCACGTTCATACTTCAATGTCCGATGGGACGCTTTCACCGGTGAGCTTAGTCCGTCTGGCCGCCGCAAAAGGCATCAAGGCAATTGCCGTTACCGACCATGACACTGTGGCTGGAGTCTGCCCGGCTCAGGCTGAGGGTGAGCTGCTCGGGGTAGAGGTAATAGCGGGTGTTGAGATCAGCACTCAGTGGGTGTCCGGTATACTTCACATACTTGGTTTATTTATCGATCCTTATGACAGGCTTATGCTGAACTCACTTGACTACCTGAGAAGGTGCAGATTGGAGCGCATACCCAAGATACTGGATAGGCTAAGCGACTGTAATGTGCTGATTTCTTCAAATGAGGTTAATCGTCAAGCAGTAGGAGGTGTACCGGGGCGTCCTCACGTAGCCGAAATAATGGTTCAAAAAGGGTACGTGAAAACAATTCAAGAAGCATTCGACCGTTATCTGAAAAAGGGGGCTCCAGCTTATGTGGAAAAGGTCAAACTCCCACCAATAGAAGCCGTAAAACTGATTACGCGCGTAGGAGGACTTGCCGTCCTGGCGCATCCGTACTCGCTGAACGAAAACGAACCTGAATGCCTGGAGAAAATCCTTCGAGATCTGATTTCATACGGACTGCAAGGCATCGAGACATATTATCCAAGGCATACACCCCAACAGACCAAGGCTTACCTTGATCTAGCCAGGAAACTTGACCTTCTGGTTTCAGGCGGCACAGATTTTCATGGATCCAATAAACCTGAAGTTCAACTAGGGATTATTCCAGGGAGGGACCCCATACCATACTCTCTCTTGGACCACCTGAAAACGCGAAAGAAAACATTATATTCCGACAACGGTTCTTCTGAAGACAAGAATATACTTCCTGCGTCAGAAGTTTACTCGACTGATCGCACATGTCGAGGGAGAGCCGAATAATGAATCACGCCACAAAGGTAGCAGTTCTCGGCCTCGACGGAGTCCCATTTTCCTTGCTTCAGGATTTTTTTGCCAAAGGTATTATGCCGCGTCTTGCAGAAACAGCAAAGTCAGGAACTTTTTTGAGGATGGAAACCTCTTTACCTTGCATATCTTCCGTTGCCTGGACTTCATTTATGACCGGCAAGAATCCCGGCGAACACGGAATATTTGGATTCACAGATGTATGGCCCGACAAGCTTGCCCTTCGACTGCCCTCCTTCGACGACATACGAAGTACCGTAATTTGGAATGCGCTACCAGGCAAGACCTCCGTGGTCGTTAATCTGCCGTTTACTTACCCTGCACGGCCGCTGAATGGGATTCTTATATCAGGTTTCGTGGCTCCTTTATTTGAGCGGTCGGTTTATCCCGAATCCATGATCGCTTGGTTGAAATCCAGGAACTACAGGATAGATGTGGACGCAGTGAAAGGTCGCCAGGATCGGCGGTTTCTTGTAAGAGATCTTTTCGAAACTCTAAAGATTCACTCGGAAGTAATGTTGGCTTTAATGGAAAGAGAAAACTGGGACCTGTTCATCGGTGTGATCACAGGAACAGACCGGCTGCACCATTTCTTTTTCGATGCAGCCCAAGACCCCTCTCATCCTCTCCACAAAGACTTCATTGATTATTACCGCATGATAGACTCGTTCTTTAGCCGCTTTGTGGAAAGGTGTGGGAAGTCCGCCAGGTTGATCGTGCTTTCGGACCATGGTTTCACTCGACTAAAGACTCAGGTGTATTTGAATCATATTTTAAAAACCATGGGATATATTTCTTTTGTAAAGTCGGAACCGGTTTCACCAGAGGACATTCATCCGGGTTCCAAGGCCTTTGCAATGGACCCTTCCAGAATCTACCTCAACTCGAAGGAAAGATTTTCTCATGGTGCTCTCAACTCAAAAGAAGCTGAGATGATCAGGATATCCCTCAAGAAGGAGTTGGAAAGCCTACGACTGATAGATATAGGTTTCCTCAACCCTCAAGGATCAGACAGGCCGGAGGACCGGGTTTTCACAAGAGTGCTCTTGAAAGAGGATATTTTTGATGGAAAATGTATCGCTTGGGCACCGGATCTCGTGGTGATACCTCGGTCGGGGTATGACCCTAAGGGAGCTTTGAACGTTCGGGCTGCTACCATGACGGACATCTTTACCGGCATGCATACTCATGACGATGCTTTTCTCATTGTGGACGACCCGGACATTGGGAAACGGCTCTCTCAACCTCGCATAACCGACGTGTTCGGTCTAATGATGGAAGTATTGGGTTGAGCTTTACACATGCTTAACGTTGTGCTGGTAAATCCTGAGATACCCCCCAACACCGGAAACATAGGGCGCTTATGCTGTGCAGTGAACGCAACCCTACACCTGGTGAAGCCCCTCGGTTTCCGTCTGGACGACAGGTCTCTCAAACGCGCCGGGCTTGATTATTGGGACAAACTGGACCTTGTCGTCTGGGATGACTTGGAGAGATATCTGATGTCGGTTACCGCCGACCGAATAGTTCTTACCACCAGCAAGTTTGGGGAGTGTTATCACAGAGTCGAATATCGGCCGGATGATCACATAATCTTCGGATCTGAAACCTCCGGCCTTCCTCGAGGGTTGTTAGAACGTTTCTCAATGAGGATCGCACGCATTCCCATGGATCTTGAAAAAGTCCGTAGCCTGAATTTATCAACCTCAGTAGGCATCCTGGTTTTCGAAGCGTTGAAGCAAACTGGCACACTTCCTGGACAAACGATGTAGTATAACAATGAGGCTTTCCGTGAGCACTTATTTTTTGAGCAGTTCTTGGACCTTGTTGACGAGTTCTTCCATATCGCCAGATTTAAGAACGAACGCATCGACATCTGGTAAAATAGGATCTCCAGAGAAATAGGGGTAAGCCGTGCTGACTACAACAGGGATTTTCATCTTCATCTTCTGGAATTTTTTTATAAACCCTCGACCTCCCATACCCGGCATCTTGAGATCGAGTATGATGATGTCCGGACGATTCGTCCGGAGCAAGGATAATGCCTCCTCTCCTGTGGAAGCTTGGATTACCTGATATCCCAGTTCCTCAAAGACTTCCTTATAAAGCAATCTTATGGAACTCTCATCTTCCACGTGCAGAATAGTTGACATAGGACCCTCCAACGATAATCTTATCATCCAACTGGTCCAGAGGCAAACAGGATCTTGAAAACTTGAGAGATAATATTCTGAATGAAGCACCAGTTCTACACAATTAGAAACAGGCCTTTACTAATTCCCCGTCACCTTCAACCAGGCGATTTAGTTGGCGTGGTCGCCGCGTCTGGGCCGCCCATCCCGGAGTCGACAATGATGGGGCTAAATTTTCTTCAGCGTAAAGGCCTTCGAGTTGTCACCGGCAAGCACCTTTATGAACGTCACCACTATTTGGCTGGGAGTGACGCTCAGAGGATCTATGACCTGAATGCTATGCTCACAAACCCTGAAGTGAGGGCAGTGCTCTTTGCCAGGGGCGGTTATGGTGCTATGCGTATTTTGACCTCGGTTGACTGCGAAGCGGTCTTTAAGGACCCGAAAATTCTCCTCGGCATGAGCGACGTCACGGTTCTCCAGATGTCTCTTCATAACCGATGTGGTCTTGCAACTCTGTCTGGTCCTATGGTCTCAGTACAGATCGGCCAAGGGCTGGATCGGGTGTCCGAGGAATCATTGGTTCGCGCACTGACCGAAACGCTCGATGGCCGTGACTTATTCCAAACGGTCGCTCGTGATTTACGAATACTTAGAAAGGGCAAAGCATGCGGTCTGCTCCTCGGTGGATGCCTTTCTTTGGTTACGGCTCTCTTGGGGACACCCCACTTTCCGGATTGCTCCGACTCGGTACTCTTCCTGGAAGATGTTCACGAGCCGGCTTACAGGATAGACCGGATGGCGACACAGCTAAAGCTGGCAGGAGTTCTGGAACATGTCAACGGCCTCATTCTGGGTCATTTCATCGGCCCCGACGATATGTGTCTTTCGGCTGACACTGAAAGAATTTTCATGGAACTAACATCTGACAATCCGGTTCCTGTGATCTCGGGATTTCCACATGGTCACAAGTTGCCGAACCTGACAATTCCGCATGGAGTACCTGTGGAACTCGACACAGCGGTTCCGAGTCTCATCGTTCGAACCAGTGGGGGAATGCCCGGATAAACTCTTTGGATGCATACATCCGGATACGGATCAACGAAAAAGACCTGTGGTAGAATGGAAGATTTCCGGAGGAAGATCACACATGAGTGCCGTACGAATAGCGATAGCTCAGATCAATGTTACTGTCGGTGATTTAAGAAACAACGTCGAAAAGATAATCACGTGGGTCAAGAGGGCAACTGATGACGGTGCGGACATCGTGACATTCCCTGAGCTTGCTGTCAGCGGTTACCCTCCAGAGGATCTTCTCATCAAGCCTCGTTTCATTGAGGACTGCCGGCTGGCGATCACTCATCTGGCATCCAAGTGCCAAAATATAACTGTTATGGTCGGATTTCCCCATTTTGCCGAGGGACATGTCTACAATGCAGCGGCTCTCATACAAAACGGGGAAATAGTTGATATATATCATAAGATCGAGCTTCCAAATTACGGAGTGTTCGATGAGAAGAGATATTTTGAGCCTGGAAAACGTTGCCTGCTCTTTGAGATATGCGGAATCCGTTTCACAGTGACTATTTGCGAGGACCTATGGGTTTCAGGTTCAGTTGCGGAGGCTCATGCTCGGGATAACGGAACGGATGCTGTGCTGAATATTTCAGCGTCTCCATTCTTCTCACAAAAGCACGCCGATCGTCTCCGTATAATAAGCCGATTTGCCTCTGTAACCGGCACCACGGTCTTCTACAACAACCTTATTGGCGGGCAGGACGAACTGGTTTTTGACGGCGGCAGTCTGATTATTGATCATCGCGGTATAGTGCTGGGAAGGGCCAAAAGATTCGAAGAAGATTTGCTGATAAGTGACTTCCAGTCATCTAGGTCGCCCTTCCAACTCCAAACCTTCCCTGCCGGTTCCCAGCCTCACCAACCACTCAAACTGGTGGCTATGGCTAGACCGAACAGAGAGCCGCTAAGCACAACACTTTCTCCTCAAATGGATTTTCTGGAGGAAGTATATGCTGCGCTGGTTCTTGGAACCAGAGATTACGTTTTGAAAAACGGGTTCAGGAAGGTTGTAATCGGTCTGAGCGGCGGAATAGACTCAGCCTTAACAGCAGTTATTGCTGTTGAGGCCTTGGGAAAAGAAAATGTCACTGGCGTTACTATGCCGTCACATTACACCTCAAGTGAAACATTGTCCGATGCTGCACGTCTTGCGAAGAATCTTGACATACGGCTTATCACCGTTCCGATTCGTGACGTATTCAAGTCTTACATGGATACCTTGAAGCAACCTCTTGGCGATGCCCCTCCCGGAATAGAAGCCGAAAATTTGCAGGCTCGTATTCGAGGCAACATCCTGATGGCACTCTCCAACAGGTTCGGATGGCTGGTGTTCACTACCGGCAACAAAAGCGAGATCGCCGTCGGGTACTGCACTCTTTACGGAGATACAGCGGGAGGATTCGCAGTCATAAAAGATGTTCCCAAAACCGTGGTGTATGAACTTGCGGAATATATCAACAATAGGGCTGCGAGAGAAGTTATACCTTATAGTACAATCCTTAGGCCGCCCACCGCGGAGTTGAGGCCCGACCAAAAAGATGAGGATTCACTACCCCCATATGGCACTCTCGACCCTATACTGAAAGCATACGTGGAGGAGGACAAAGCCCCCGACGAAATTGCAAGGGAAGGTTTTGATCAACGGATTGTTGAGGAAGTGGCGAGAATGGTGGATAGAAATGAATATAAGAGGCGGCAAGCTCCCCCAGGAGTGAAAATCACACCGAAAGCGTTCGGCAGGGACAGGCGGCTCCCGATAACTAACCGGTACCCGGCAGGTGCCTTGTTCTGCGCTGATGAATAAAAGCTGCCGGCCAGGTATTGTGTATCGCTTGCAAGCTTCTAGAACATGCTGGGTTCTCGGAATTCGCCGAAGACTTCTCTGAAAACGCCGGCCATTTCGCCCACGGTGCAATAGGCTTTGCAGCATTCGACCAAGATGGGCATGACATTCTTTTTTGCACGGGCTGTTTTCTCAAGTTCTCTCAACTTGAGTGCAACCTCCGATTTGTTACGATCCGATTTCACTTTATTGAGACTCTCTAGCTGTTTCGTCTGGGTCTGTGGATCGTATTCGTGAAGTTCAACATCGGGCTCATTTTCGTCAACGTATTTGTTCACACCGATCTTGATAAATTCCCTTTTTTTTACTCCCAACTCCCACTCATAAGCCTGGAGTGCAACGAGTTTCTGGACGAACCCGGTAGAGACAGCTTCTATCATTCCTCCCACATCCCGAATCTTTTTTTGTTCTTCCTGGATCTTTTCTTCCATCTGTTTGGTGAGTGTCTCGACAAAAAATGATCCGGCAAGGGGGTCTACCGTGTCCCTCAGCCCGATTTCATCCATGAGCAGCTCACAGGTCCTGAGGGAAAGAAGCGCTGCTCGGGGCGTAGGAATCGTGAAAGCCTCGTCGAATGAGCAAAGAGCAGTGGTCTGCGCACCTGCAAGAGCAGCGGCAAGGGCGTAATAAGAGGTGCGGATGATATTGTTCTCGGGCTGCGCTTTGGTCAGACCGAAACCACCTCCCCCGAAGAGTCCCCTGAGATGCATAGCATTGGGGTCTTGAGCGCCGCATTCCTCTTTGAGCATTTTGGCCCAAAGTTTTCTGGCAGCTCTGAATTTGGCCACCTGCTCCCACAGGTTCCCAAATATATTGAAATTAAAAGTGATTCTCCGCGCCACATCATCCACGGAAAGCCCTCGGCCAACCGCCTCATCAATATACGTACGTGCTATTTCTAATGCAAAACCAATCTCTTGAGCCGGGTTTGCTCCGGATTCTCTTATGTGGTATCCGCAGACCGATACCGGGTTACAACGCGGTAGGGTGGTGATGGAATACTCGATGGTGTCTCCAATAAGACGCACGGCATCCTTTACCGGATAAATCCAGGCTCCCCGACCTATCATTTCTTTCAGAATGTCATTCTGTGGAGTGGCGCTGATTCTCTTTATATCGACCCCTCGCTTCTCTGCCATGGCCTGGTACATCGCGAGCATGATGGATGCCACGGCATTTATGGTCAAGCCCGAACCGATCTTATCGAGTTGAATGTCGGCAAAGGCAATCTCAAAGTCCCGCAAGGTGTCCACAGCCATCCCCACGCGTCCAACCTCACCTTCCACGATCGGATCGTCAGAGTCGTATCCCATCTGGGTCGGCAAGTCGAAAGCGACATTAAGACCTGTCTGGCCGTGCGAGATCAGCAACTTGAAGCGTTCGTTGGTCTCGTGAGGCGTCCCGAACCCAGAGTACTGTCTCGTCGTCCATGCTCTGGACCTGTAGCCTTGGGGATGAATCCCCCTTGTGAAAGGATATTGACCAGCGTCCGCTAAATCCTTTTCGTAATCAAAACCAGCCTCTTCCAGATCCTTGGGGCCGTATTGGGTTTTGACCTTGATACCAGACTGAAGGATTACTTCTTCGATGCCGTCTTTGCTATTCTTTATGTACTTGGCTACACCCATTGTGATTCACCCTGCAGATTAATTATTATATTTTTATCAACGAGTTATTCAAAAGTCCTAACCTTTTAGTCAAATGACGCCGCCTGCCTTGAGTTCCGCTATTTCGCCAGAGGACATGCCCAGTTCTTTACCCAGTATCGCTTCGTTGTGCTCTCCGAAACGAGGAGGAAAAGACAATCGCCCATGGTTGGCCTCCAGAAAGGGAGTAGATGCAGGGGCAGGCGCCAGGGTGAGTTCGAATCCGGTCCTTTCGTCCCTTGCGCTCAGCAACTTGTCTGATACCAGTGGGTCCTCCATGACTTCAGCTATCGTGCTGATCTTTGAAGCAGCCACTCCGATTTGGTTCATCTTCTCGACGAAGGAAGCGGTGGTCATAGTCCGAGTGACATCTGATATTGCCTGGTTCAGATTTCGCACATCGGCTATGCGTCCGGCATTCTTCTTATATTCTTCCCTGGCAAGCAAAGAAAACTCCGGCAAAGAACTGAAAACCCCAAACTGTTTGTCGTTGCCCACTGCTATATAAACGTATCCGTCGCGTGTAGGATACACGGATACTGGAGCAAAGAATTCATGCGTGTTTCCTCGACGTGAGATTTTCTTGCCAAATGTACGAGTCATGGTGACCGGCACGGTAAGCCAAGAAGTGGTGCTCTCAAACATGGAGACATTTATCCTGGACCCTTTACCGGTCATGGCCCTTACAAAAAGCGCTTTCATGATGAGACCGTAGGTATGCTCGCTGGTCCCCATGTCCGGTAGTGGAATTCCCGTTACCTGTGGAGTGCTGCCGGGTTCCCCGGTCAGTTCCATAAGTCCGCCTCTGGCCTGAAGAATAGGGTCGTATGCTGCCTCGTTACTTTCTGGGCCGAAGCCGGTAATCCCAACCCATATGATATCTTCTTTCAGAGCCTTCAAAGAATCGTAATCTATGCCCAACTTCTTGTAATTCTTGGGGAGTTGATTTGTAGCAAAGACATCCACTTTCAGTTCACTGACGAGGCGAGTCAGTATTTCTTGACCCTTGGGGTCCCCCAGATTCAGGGTGAGCGCCTCTTTGCCCGAATTAATAGCCATAAAATAGCTATTCATACGTTCTTCGCCCTCGAGAAAAGGGTCTCCAACAAGCCGGTTAGGGTCTCCAAAAACTGGGTGCTCGAGTCGGATCACTCGGCATCCGTCCATCGCAAGCCGATAACTGAGATAAGGCAGGACCGTGGCCTGTTCTAATGATAGAATTGTGATATTTTTGAATATATCCATGTATCCTGTTCTCCTTCCATTGGGACAATGATTTTGACAACCGCCGACAGTGTGCCTAAGATTAATCCGTAACGATGATTATGGTCTTTATTGACAACATAATCCTACAAAAACAATCGTGTCAAGACTATTGGAGTCAGTGCGTTGGATACGTTCAATTATCAACCACTGGTTTTTGTAGGGTATCTGGGGCTGATATTCGTAGTGAACCCAGCTCATCGTTTTTTCTGGACCAGTTCAGTGCCGCGCTCTTGGCTTCAGTTAACTACCGACCTTTTTGAATACCCACTACTGCCCTCTCAGTTGCTTCCGTTTCTCCGTGCATGGAAATTATTTCTCAAGGATGGCACAAGGCATCAACTTAAATCCAAATTTGCCGGCCTGACGAATCAGGTAATCAATCTTTGACTTCTTGTGTAGATCGTTGAGATAATCCTCTCCTAAATCTTTGAATTTTTCTCCATGCTTAATCACATGGTATATCGCCTTGAGAATCCTATGGGCTATGGCCATAATCGCTTTTTTCGGACCGAGTCGAGACCTCAGACTAAAGAATTTTGCTCTAAAATATGACCCCTTAGTCCTGACTGCCCCCCAAGCTACTTCAATTAGGATTGTCTTCAGATTGCCCCTACGAACCGGACTTCGTCCGGAGTGTCTTTTCCCTGCGCTCTCGTTGTTTCCTGGACAAACTCCAGCCCATGAACACAAAGAAGCGGTATTGGGAAAAGTTGAGAGTGTCGGACCTGTTTCAGAAATGATGGCATAGGCTGATATGAAACTAATCCCAGGAATTTCGATCAATCTGTCGATCGTGTCTTCATGAGCTTCTAGAAGACTTCTTAATCTGACTTGAATATCAGTGATGAGATGTTCGAGGTGGTCCGCATGCGCAAGCATCTTTTCCAGCAACCAGCGATGATGCTCTTCGAAAAAGCCCTGAACCGCACGATATAATTCCTGACTCTTAGATTTCAAAGTTCCTTTGAGACATTTTCTTACGTCTTCCAGGGTGAGTTCCCGGTCCTTTTCGAGAAGGAGTTCCATCAGATTACGACCTGAACGGCTGAATAAGTGCGATGCCACAGAATCGATTTTGATGTTCGCAGATTCAAAAAGCTTGTGAACCTGTCTTTTCACATCACCAAGATCCTCGGTCTTACTCCGTCTGTACCTGGTCAGATCACGCCAATGCCGAACATGTTTTTGAGGTATAAAGCTTCCTTTTAATAGCCCGACTCGCAGCAGTCCGCATATCCAAAGGCAATCCGACATGTCTGTTTTTTTGCCTGGAAGATTTTTGAAATGCCGCGCATTGACAAGAATCACCTCAAAAAAACCCTCCAAAATATTGTGTACCGGCCTCCAATAGATACCAGTGCTTTCCATAGCGATAATGGGACAGTTATGATCGAGTAACCAATCCCTCAGACGACACAAGTCATCAGTAAAAGTCTGAAAAACCCTCAACTCGCTGTCCTCATGACCATTTTCGTCCGTGGTGATCAAACACGCATTGATCAATTCCTTGTGAACATCAAGTCCACAGCATACCTCGTGCATCACTCTCAATATTGATGTATTTTGCTGCTGGGTCATGGCATCCTCCTGACTTTTTGAAATTGTAATTCTTCAGGTAGTATGCCATGACTCGCTTCTAAACCGTATTCTCATTGTTGGTTGCGCCCGCACAGGGCATGGATGTTCAGTAAAAAAAATCTCCTGAGTCATTCAGAAAAAATATCGCTTATGGCTTTTTCACTGACGATTATACCGAGGTCCAGAGAATTCTTCGCTGGCTTCATCATTTTGTTGTGTTCCTTTCCGGTAGCTTATCTATCTCTTTGGCAATCTTGGAAACCAGCATCGGGTTATTTTTTCTTTGAACTACTGGAAGATGTGGAGCTACTTGTAGACTTTGAAGGACTTATTGACCCTGTAGAAAAACCTCTTTTATCAAAGGTCCTTCCAGTTTTCTTGTCCACCCAACCTTGTACGAATCCTCTCTTGTCCAGGATTTCTACCTTGTGCTGGGAATCTCTCAGATTGTAAACAGTTTGACCTTTCTCGTTCTTGATGGTCCCGTCAAACGAGTAGGTGGGGTAAAAGGAACCCATAGCTATGACCAACAAAATCAAAATAGGTAATATCTTAAACATGTTCTTCCTCGCGAGTTCAGGTTGAGTGAATGAAAAAATCCTCTTAATTCCATGATTCAACTCATTTGGAGTCTCGGTCATCCTCCACTGGTTCTATTAATTGAAAGCTCATTTGAGGTTTTCCATACCTATGCCACAAGATATAATCCAAACAAGCTGAGACATTGCTGGTGAAGTCTCTATCCGCTTCTTGTTCCAGTAGGTCGAAGATAACCTTATCCATCCGAGCACGAAGGTCATGGCGTTGTCCGAGTTTCTTCTTTCCAAACGGACCAGCTTTAGGAGCTTTCGGAGGTCGCTCATCCTCTACAATTATCTTTACAGTACAAAACTCTTCCCTGAGCTTTTGTAGTGCCTCTTCTAACATATCAATTGTGACAAAGTTCTCTTTTTTCACTATCTTCCTCTGTTTCGTTCCTCAGTTCTGATAACATGTCTAGGAGGCTTTCACCAAATGCATTATTCCGCAAGCTCTCTATCTCATCTTTCAGTGTCATGCCGCTTTTTGAATTTTCCATATTGCCGGTATACCAAACTTTTTACCGTTCCTGTTAGAGTATCCGTGTTCATCGAGATAGATGATGATACCTTGAATCGTGTAGTTTTGAGAAGTGAGGTCACGCACGATTCGAATGACCTCCTGTTCTTTATCATCTTCGATAAGGTTATCACAATTAAATTTGTACCCGTATGGAGCATGACCACTGATTCTTTCATTCTTGGACCTCTTCAGGGACAATGCTGTTACGGTTCTTTCTGAAATGACCTCTCGTTCCCATTGATTCATGGCGGACAGGACGTGATAGAATAATTTTCCAGTTGCGGAACCTGTGTCAATTTTTTCTGAAATAGAGTGGAGCGATACTCCTTTTTTCTGCATCAACTCTGATACCTCACAAGCTTCCTTGAGATTACGAGCCAACCGGTCAAGCTTGTACACAACGACATTGTCTATTTTTCTGGACTTGACCAGCTCAATCACTTTTTTAATTCCAGGGCGTCCACTAATGGATTTACCACTGAGACCAGCATCTTCTATTATCTCTGTCAATTCCAGTTCGTGGAGGTCACCATAAGCCTGGATTTTTGTTCTTTGAGCTTCCAGGCTGACACCTTCTTCAGCCTGATGTAGTGTTGAAACTCTGACGTACCCTATGGTCTTTTCCATGTACGCACCTCCATATTGTCAGATTTGACATGCATATCACATAGGGGAAAGACAATGTCAAGAGAAAATATCGATATCGACGAGCTAAAGCTTTTCGCGATAATTTTATTCAACCGACCGGTTGAGTAAAGAAAAATGGCTCTAAATCGTGCTACGCGGGCACTTATGGAGACTCATCATTTATGATAGAAGTGATATAGATGTTTAATATTGTGGAGTTTTCTTACTTGAGTAGCTGTTTGAGAGTGTTTCATGGAGTGAGATAAGATAACCTCCTTAATTCACGTATAGTTTAGGTACCAGGTACTTGTCCAGGAAGAGGAGTGATGAACGTATTGCAAAGGTGAAGTCAACAACATACATAATATGGCTTAAATAGACTCTTTGGTCTTTCACTTTCCAGAAAGAGGTAAACGGTTCTTTCTGGAAAGGAGGACAAGAATAGGGCTTTAATAGACGTTATAATCTTTTTACACTTAATCAGGTTACTTATTTCATCTTTTTTGTGAAAATTAGGTATGAGGGAAGTAGAGAAGGTTCTGCTCATTCGAACGTACTCGCCGTCCTTAATTAGCGGCGTCCTCCAGTGTTTTTGGTTGATTCCATTTCAATAGCACAGTAGTCTACCACCATCCTCAACAGCGAAAGTTGAGGAATTATTCTTGGGAAAGGATGACTACAAATGAAGAAAGCTATTTTTCTTACCTCCCTGCTGATTACTCTACTTGGCTTGTCGGTCTGCATGGCTGACTCAAACATTCCAGACCTTGTGGGAACATGGACAATTAAGACTGAGGGTGGGGTGCTCATCAAGGGAAATGAACCAGGTCCGAAGACACATCATACCGGTGCTTTCAGTACTCTTAACGGCGAAGCGGTCATAACCAAGCAACAGGGGAGGATAATGCAAGGTACCTTCAAGTCACCCAAGGCCACTGAGAATTTTATTGCGGCGATTGGACTGGATAACAAGACCTTATATTATGCAGATGAAGATGGTTTTCTTGAAGGCAAGATAATCGACAAGGACACTATTGAGGTTGTTTATCGTCACGTAACCCCCGCTGATACCGTCATTGGTGTTGGGGTATTTACGAGAAAGAAATAGTCTTTGTTATAGGAATCTAGGACCTCAGAGCTGATAGACCATTGGATACGAAGTACTTATGACTATTTAACAAAACAGACAAAATATAATTGTTTGACGCGGAAAGTACTCCTGTGAATCTGAGGTCATCAGCTATCACTGTAATCAGCAATTGATAATCAAATGGGTACAGAAATTAAGGGCCAGAGATAGAAGTTGGGTCGATGAGGCTGATGCAAAATGGGTTTGGATAAATTTGAAGAACAGGTCTTCTTTAGCATCGTTCGGATGACGATCCTACAGAAATCTGGTAAAGGGGCATCCATAAGAGCACGATGGCGGATCTTGGCGACAAAACTGAAGAAACGAGGGAGATATCGGAGATAAAAAGAAAATGGCGTTTCTGATGAATTTAGAAACTTGTTTTCAACATAGGTGTCTTTCCTTTTGGGTTTAAGGGGTTGATTCGGTGATTGGTTGTGGAAGTAACCCCCAGCGGTTGAGATGGGTGCGGGAGCACTCTAGGCTTTTGTGGAACTAATACCGGATTCCTCCTCTCTATTTGTCTTGGTTTCGAGTGTGTAGATGTGCTATAAGAATCGAACATAATCAGACATAGTAGTCTCAAGTGAGGAAGTACGTGGCTGTCGTCAATGAGTCTCATTTGTCAAAATTCCAGGTAGCAATTTTTTTTGTTGGATTATTAAGGATTTCAGTAGTGGATATCCTTACTAATTTCCTTCCTAAACATAACAAGAGATTTAACGCAGTACCTTTTATCTACACGGAAGCGGATAGGCAGCGAGAACAATTCTCCCCGGAGGCTCCTTTTGTGATCTTCAAAAGTGCCGACAACAATTGGGTATTTCCAATAGCGACAAGTCGTGCTGACATTGGGCGGATAAAAACATCAGAACACGATGTCTTAGACTCCCACGATCTGAGTCAACAATGTACGTCTATTTTGAATGATTTTATTGAATCCACGGGAATGGCTGTCTGGCGTCTTGGTCTTATATGTGAACGGATTATTTATCAACAAACCCCTGCTGCCTTTCTCTCTCACCTTTTTTGCAAGGAGACATGGACCCAACCTCAACGTCCTTTGGGAAATCTGAATAACTTTGAACTACATTTCCATGAAGTTCTTGATCTTCAAGGACTAACTATAAATTCATGGACAAGATTCAAGACAGGGATTCTTCCCTCAGGTGAGGAGACTAAGCCAGTCGTCATGGTTGAACAGGACATCAACACTTTATCAGACGATAAGTCACGAGAATATCACGGAGAGAAGCTGTCCGATTTTCTGGATGGAGCCCTAAAGATAATGGATCATTCATTTATATCGTTTTTTCCTGACGAGGTAACACTATGATAACTCAACCCATCTCAACACAAATCACTACGCCATTATGGGATAAATATGAAAACTTTCCCGCAATGCTTTTCAGATCAGGTAGGAGTTCATCCTCTGCCGGTATATTTCTTAAAGACCAAACGAAATTTCCTATCCATAATGTGCCCAGTGATGTGGATAAGATAATATCTTTTGGAACCAATTCTGAGAAAACAAGATTCCAATCATCACTCCCATCAGCACAGCCGCATCCAACAAACTCAAAGCTAGTGGATGATCCTTATGCTGAATCTGTCACTCAGTTTTTGATACAACTTCGCATCTCATCTTTTATTCCCCCGGAAGTTGCTAGTGAATTTCAGGAATTATGTGCTCTAAAGGATGGTTGGGATGAGGGGAATGAAATTGCACCGAAAAAACCGGTTCTGGACACGGTCTTTAATCTTATAGTTAATTTAGCAGAGCAATCAATAAAAGAAGGATACGGTAGCGTATGGCCCCAATTAGGTCCAGGATTTCGGGGGGAGGTCGGCATTGAATATGTGCAGGGTAATCAAGAGCTTTGCATTGAGGTCTCTCCAACTCCTCGTATACCAACAACCTGGGGATTTGTCGTCACTATGGATGATAGAGGAAAAATTATTAGGACGGATCGAGTTAATTCCGACGAATTGACCGATGCATTCGTGCGTTTTTTGCATCACAGAGCAATTTAACACCGTAAAGATGTCCAATTGCATTCATCAACTCTTCTATCGTCGGATTAGTAAGAACCAAAAGAACGCATCAGATAGAATTCTTTGGCAGGCTTTCAAGCCTCGAAATGGTGAGGATGGTATAGAGAACGGTCCTTCTGTTTATCTAAGTAGTTTGAGATGCCCGTTGGCTGCTCTAGATGGTCATTGTGAACTTTTCGGCATGCATCTAGTGGCATTTAGAGAATGTTCAACGGATCTCCATTTGACCATTGAGCAGAGAGATCCGGATGACGATTCTCATTACTATATTTTGAATTTTCCTCACGATGAGCACGAACGAAGTATTTGGGCTAAGCACTTGTGTAACGTGGCTCATTTGAAGGTCCGGTGTGTTAATAAAAAGATTGATGAAATCCTTGATGATCCTGAAGTCAACTGCCAAAAACTTTTGCTTTAAGGACGATATTGAGAATCCCTGTATTCTTACAAGAAGGTCCTGGCTGCTTCATCAAGTAGTGCCTCACCCCAATTTGCTCGTGGCTGGAACCATTGCCAGTCTTTTCCTTGCTAAAGCAACATACTCCTCTTTAATATCTACGTTCGTGACAATCAGGCCCCCAAATAAGCAGGGGCCCCGAAAGGAGCCCCGCACCTCACCGTCGAAACGAGTGAGGGGATTAACCAACTCTTCAACACACATCTATTATGAAGACACCAATCTTGCTGTCAAGTTTTTTATTTTATTATTCGCCTATTGAATTAGCCGAACTTCGACACTAACGACGGTTAATTTGTTGAAGTTCCCGTTGAGCCTATACACTCCATGCCTGATGAGGTTCAAGAATGGAACGATTTTCTTCAGGAGGACTTCTGTATCCATGCTGAAGGGAAAGCACCGTCTGAATCCAATGATGATGACAGGCATTTTGGCGTTTTAAGAGAAGGTTCCGGATCTGTTGTAAGTGTTGTAACCTCACCTGATATCAGTGACATACACCTGACAACAGACGATATTTCTCCTGTAAGTGGTGCTGTTCCCATCCATCTTGATCTGATACCGGTGCTGGAAAATGTCTCTCGGGTAATCGCTCTCGGAACAGATACGCTGTTTTTGGTCCAAGGACGCGCCCCCCATCCTCACTCTATCAAGAATGCCTGGA
>Ga0194044_10000381_pt1 | contig 21894 bp, 9 predicted proteins | sample JunL4417m_MetaG_FD_155460 | JGI IMG/M metagenome (GOLD analysis project Ga0194044, IMG submission 155460) | Anoxic zone freshwater microbial communities from boreal shield lake in IISD Experimental Lakes Area, Ontario, Canada - Jun2016-L442-17m | ecosystem: Environmental > Aquatic > Freshwater >...
CGGTAATAGGTCTCTACACGGGCTGTTATCACCGAGAGTTTCATGCCGTAATAGAGTGGCTCGAGTTCCTCAGGGTACTGCTGGGTCATCTGCTTGACTACGCCGGCCACACCCCCTGCATCACGCTTTTCGAGTTTGACCTTGTAGAGTTCCCGCAGGAAATACATATCAGCCGAGAACCGCTCGATCCCAATGCCGAGAAGTTCTTCTCTGATATCGCTCATGCCGTCACGGGACGCCTTCTCAAGACCGATCCTGATGAGATCCCGTTCACTCGGGAACCACTCAGTGCCCTGTTTTATTATGAACCAGAAAATCTTATTGATGCGGGGATCGTCAAGCACCTCGAGATCCTTAAGCCGGTTGACCGGGGGATTCAAGCGGACTAACTCAATCATCTGCTCACGGGCAGCGAGTGCCATCTGGTTGGGGCCGCGGATGGTTTTTCCGGAAGCATCCGGTTCTTCACTCTGCTGGGTGGACAGGACAAAATAACAATACGATATCGAGGGGCAGATGATTGCATCAATATTCCGGTGAGGTTTGAGCTGCTCGATCGCCTCGGAATATTTGCCGATGTTGATCATCTTTAAGCCAAGCAGGATATCATAGATGGTCCGTCCCTTCCTCTTGCGCTTGTTCCGTATGGCATGATCGAACAGTTTCTCGACAAAGGGAATATCTGATGATCTTTTACTGGAGTCGAGTAGTCTCGCAGTAATCGTATCGATGAACCGGTCAAAGTGATCGTCATCGATATCCGGAAGGGTTTTTTCTATTGTGGCAGTTATGTGACCGTAAAAAACAGGGATATTGGAATCAATTTTATCGATATTTTTTTCAATATAATCAAAAAAATCTTTTTTTATCTGGTCGAGCTTAATCCTGACAATCGCATCAGGCTGCCACTCTTGAACCATACTGGTACTTTACGTTAGAACGATATTAAATTTGTTAGTAAACCGTAGGGGTGTTCCAGATTTTTTTTTTGCTTTTAAAAAAACAAGTTACAATTTGTTTCACGTCGTAATGTTAATCTGTTATTAAAATAAGAGAAAAAGATTATGAAGATCTCTATTCCTGCTGTTATTCTGATTTTATTAGGAATCTTCCTCTGTGTGGCACCATGGACAATCGCACCGATCTGCGAAGTCCATGGGTTGTATGCACAACTGGCTTCTGGAAATACATTACCGATGCCATGTGGCTGGACAGCCCGGGCCGAGATTGGTATCGGGGCTCTCCTCATCGTTGCAGGAGCATTACTTGCGTTTGCAAAATCCATGGAAACAAAACGGATCATAGGCATATTCAGCATAGCACTAGGCATACTGGCGATTATGTTTCCGGTATATATCACTAAAACATGCGCCATGGCAGATCACACGTGCAATACGATGACAAAGCCGACGCTTATTATTCTGGGACTCGTAACCATCGTGGTTTCGGCATGGATTGTGTATAGTTCACGAAAGGACCAATAAGATGGGGCGTTCGCTGAAATTTATCGATCTCATAATAAACAGTATACAAAGGAGACCATTTCGAAATATCGCAACAATTCTTTGCTTTATAGTTATTACAGGAAGCCTGCTCACGAGTTATTTCCTCGTTAGTGGAGCAGAAAAAAGCTTAAGTGTAGGAATGGGCTTTTTAGGGGCTGATGTTCTTGTTCTTCCGAAAGACGCATCGGCAAACGCTGAAATGGCCATGCTGAAAGGAAACCCCTCGACTTTTGTCTTTAAGAATCCCGCGGCGGATGCAGTCATCCTGACGGCAAAACCGACTACACTGCTCTTTAACGGGTCCATCACAAATCGAATAATGCAGATCGAAGGCGTTGATAAGGCAGCTCCCCAGCTCTTTATCGGAACGCTGGCGCATCAGTCATGCTGTACCGGCGAACTCCAGGTGATCGGGATCGATCCTGAAAAAGATTTTACCATCCAGCCATGGCTGGAAACTACGCTCGGCCGCCCCATGAAAAGAGGAGAAGTAGTTATTGGTGCCGGTGTCACAGGAGAAGTAGGTTCATCTCTCAAATTTTACGGCAAAACTTTCACTATAGCAGGAAAACTGGATCCCTCCGGTATGGGTATGGACATATCCGCATTCATCCTGCTTGATGATGCGTATCTAATGGCAGCAGAATCCGCAAAGAACGCAGTGATACCACTTGACATCCGAAACGGTGAGATATCGGCAGTCTTGATACACGTAAAACCTGGTACTGATAAGGATGTAGTTGCCTCAGCGGTGAATAGAACCATCCCCGGCACGTATATAGTCAAGGATAATTATCTCTCGAAAAAAATCAGCAGCCAGCTTTTTGCGACAACAAAAATCCTTTATGGCATCATGGCTGCGGTAACACTCGTCTCGTTTCCGTTCATGGCGCTGATCTCGAGCATGGTTGCCAATGAACGTAGGCGTGAACTCGCCTTGTTACGGGCGATGGGGGCAACAAAAGGTTTCATTTTCAGGTTAGTGTTTATAGAAGCGCTTACTATCGCCGCAATCGGAGGACTCGCAGGTGTTTTGATGTCAGGACTCCTTCTCTATCTGTTTGAACCGCTTATTATCAGCACCCTCGGGTTGCCCTTCCTCTGGCCTTCGATTGGATCTATGGTTGTCAATGTGACAATCCCGGTTCTTATTGCAATTGCTATCGGAGGAGCAGCAGCCCTTATTCCTGCAATCAAAAGCAGCAACCTGGAACCATATGAAGCCATAAGGAGGTCTGAATTGTGATTGAGGCACGGAAAATCACCAAACGGTATATTGATGGCACTAACGATATAATTGCGGTTAATTCCGCGAATATCACCGTCAATAAGGGTGATTTTATTCTCATCATCGGCAGGTCTGGCAGTGGGAAGTCTACACTCCTCAGTATGCTCGGGGGTCTTACACGCCCCTCTGAGGGTTCAGTTCTACTCGAAGGAGCGGACATGGGAACTCTTCCAGATACCCGCCTTTCTCAGATACGTGCGGAAACATTCGGTTTCATATTCCAGTTTCCCGGTCTCATCCCAACGCTTACGGCTCTGGACAATGTGATACTCCCGACGCTCTTCTGCGGGAATGGAATTGACAGCCGTAAACGCGCAGTAAATCTTCTGGACTCATTCGGACTTGCTGACAAACTGGCCTCGTACCCTTCAAATCTATCCGGAGGGGAACAGAAGCGGGTTGCTATAGCCAGATCACTTATAAACGATCCTCAGGTCATTCTCGCGGACGAACCTACGGGAGATCTTGATGTAAGGACCGAGAAAATCATCATGGATTATATCAAAGATATCAACAAGATGGGAAAAACAATAATCATGGTGACTCACGGTCCTGAAATGTTCATCTATGCAAATAGAGTGTTTAACATGGAAAATGGAATGCTGTCAGAAGTCACCGGCAGCTATAAAACCTGATAATCCTTCCATTTTATCCCCTTCTCGGAGTACACTACCACCGGATATATCCGGCACCTTTAATTCGATGAAATCTGTTGTGGCCCATGAAAACGGGATTGTTCCCCATACGAAGATCTCTCTACTCTTCGTTAACCTATCGTAGTAGACCACTTCGTTTGGTTATTGTCAATAGCAGTGTTGTTCACCGGGAGTGTCAGAGGGCTCACATTGTTAGGGAGAGTTTTTCCCTTCCACCACTTTTTTATCAACTATTCATACGTCATGAGTTGTCAATTGCCGAATCTCGTCACAACCGTACTTATAAAAAAACTCCTTCATTTAGCATTCTCATCCTTCAAATGGTATTAGAACCTCTGCCGGAATTTATTCCAATTTTGTTGCGGCGGTAAAAAAATGTACATTTCGGGTGGCACCCTACAGGTAGAAAAGTGCATTTTGCACATGATATGTATTTTTTTGTGAAGGTTTTTTATAATTCAGTCCAGACGATCCTTTCAGAAAGGAAGGGCACAATCGTCCATACTCTATTGACGATTCAAAAACTGACTCTTGCAGACAAAATTATATACAACTTCATCGTTTTTTAGTGTGATTTCATATGTATGGTGCTGATTCAAATCCTAGGACGGGGAAAATGATGATCCGTCCATACTCATACCGTTTTATATTATGTATCACCATTGTTCTCCTGCTCGCCATGGTCGGGCCGGTATTTGCTGCAGTTCCCACAGTTACCGGCATTTCACCGACAAGCGGACCTGCAGCCGGAGGATCTGGAGTCATAGTCACTGGTACAGGGTTTACCAATACAACTGCCGTAAATTTCGGTGCTACTGCCGGTACCGGCCTGACCGTGAACTCTGACAATCAGATCATTATAACCTCTCCGGCTCATGCAGCTGGTGTCGTCGATGTAACGGTCACCACACCTTCAGGCACCAGCGCTACCTCGGTGAATGATCAGTTCGGGTACGCCCCGACGGTAGCTACAGCCGCACCGACCATCGGACCTGTGGCCGGCGGTACCTCGGTTATTATTACAGGCAGCGGGTTTACCGGTGTATCGGCAGTCACATTCGGTGTCACTCCAGCTACATTTACAGTAAACTCTGATACCCAAATCACCGCCACCTCTCCCGCCAATGCAGCGGGTGCAATCATTGTAACAGTTACCGGGCCCGGGGGTTCAGATATTTTCTCATTCACGTATGATGCAGTTCCCACCGTAACCAGCATTGCACCAGCAAGTGGACCTGCTGCCGGCGGTACCTCGGTTATTATTACGGGCAGCGGGTATACTGACGCAACCGCTGTTTCGTTCGCGGGCACTCCTGCTACATCCTTCACCGTAAACTCTGATACCCAAATCACCGCCACCTCTCCCGCCCATGCAGCAGGTACAAGTGATGTTACGGTAACTTCGCCAGGTGGAACCAGCGTTACTTCAGTAGCTGACCAGTTCACGTATTTTGCTATTACTACGGTTACCAGCATATCACCGACAACGGGACTTGTGGCCGGCGGTAATACGGTCACTGTCACCGGTACCGGGTTTACCGGTGCAACGGCAGTTAACTTCGGATCTACTCCCGGTACCGGTCTGACCGTGGTCTCTCCAACCCAGATTACAATCACCTCTCCGGCTCATGCAGTTGGTACCGTTGATGTAAGTGTCGTCACACCTGGAGGTACTAGCGCTATCTCAGTAGCTGACCAGTTCACGTATACAGCTGTCCCGACGGTAACCCTCGTCGCACCAACGACCGGACGTGTAGCTGGAGGGGATATCGTAACTGTCACCGGTACCGCGTTTACCGGTGCAACGGCAGTTAACTTCGGATCTACCCCAGGTACCAGCCTGACCGTGGTCTCTCCAACCCAGATTACAATCACCTCTCCGGCCCATGCAACAGGGATCGTCGATGTAACAGTTACTACGGCATCAGGTACCAGCGCAACATCAGCAGCTGACCAGTTCGGCTACGCTCCATCGGTTGTCTCCCCCGCACCGAATGCTGGATCAGTAACCGGCGGTACTACAGTCATTATCACCGGTTCCGGGTTTACCGGTGTAACAGCTGTTACGTTCGATGTCACTCCTGCTACATCCTTCACTGTAAACTCTGATACCCAAATCACCGCCACCTCTCCCGCCCATGCAGCGGGTGGCATCGTTGTAACAGTTACCGGACCCGGGGGCTCAGATATTTTCTCATTCACGTATACTGCAGTTCCCACAGTTACCGGCGTTTCACCGACAAGCGGACCTGCAGCCGGAGGAACTACAGTCATAATCACCGGTACCGGGTTTACCGGTGCAACTGCTGTCAACTTCGGAGCCACTGCCGGTACAGGCCTGACCGTGAACTCTGACACTCAGATCACTATAACCTCTCCTGCACATGCAGCTGGTGTCATCGATGTAACAGTCACTACGCCCGGAGGTACCAGCACTACTTCAGTAGCTGACCAGTTTACATATACTGCTGCCCCGGCAGCCCCGACCGTATCTGGCATCTCACCGACAACAGGACTTGTAACTGGCGTTACAACGGTCACGGTCACCGGCTTCGGGTTTACCGGTGCAACTGCTGTCAACTTCGGAGCCACTGCCGGTACAGGCCTGACCGTGAACTCTGACACTCAGATCACAATAACCTCTCCTGCACATGCAGCTGGTGTCGTCGATGTAACTGTCACCACACCTTCAGGCACCAGCGCCATATCAGCAAATGACCAGTTCACGTATACTGCTGCTCCGGTGACCCCGACAGTGACCAGCGTCTTACCGACAAGCGGACCAGCAGCCGGAGGATCTACAGTCATAATCACCGGTACAGGATTTACCGGTGCAACTGCTGTCAACTTCGGAGCCACTGCCGGTACCGGCCTGACCGTGAACTCTAACACTCAGATCACTATAACCTCTCCGGCTCATACAGCGGGTGTCGTTGATATTACGGTCACCACACCAGCAGGTACCAGCGCTACCTCAGTGAATGACCGGTTTGGGTACGCCCCGGCTGTAGCTACGGCCGCACCGAACACCGGACCTGTAGCCGGCAGTACAACAGTGATTATCACTGGCACCGGTTTTACCGGTGTAACAGCCGTCACGTTCGATGTCACTTCCGCTGCATCTTTTACCGTGAACTCTGATACCCAAATCACCGCCACCTCCCCAGCCCATGCAGCAGGTGCCGTGGTCGCAACGATTACCGGGCCCGGGGGTTCAGATGTTTTCTCATTCACGTATACTGCTGCCCCGATACCCCCAACCGTAACCGGTATTTCACCGACTAGCGGGCTTGTGGCCGGCGGTTTGACGGTCACTATCACCGGCTCCGGGTTGACCGGTGCAACTGCGGTCAATTTCGGAGGTACCGCAGCTACATCCTTCACCGTAAACTCTGACACTCAGATAACCGCCACCTCTCCCGCCCATACAGCAGGTATTGTCGATGTAACGGTTACTACGCCAGTAGCTACCAGTGCAACATCAACAGCCGACCAGTTTACGTACACTACAGCGACAACCCCGACCATTACCGGTATCTCACCGACAAGTGGGGTTGTGGCCGGCGGTAATACGGTCACTGTCACTGGTACAGGGTTTACCGGTGCAACTGCCGTCAACTTCGGAACTACTCCCGGCACGGGCCTAGTCGTGAACTCTGGCACTCAAATCACTATCACCTCTCCTGCCCACGCAGCGGGTATCATCGATATAACGGTCACTACATCAGCAGGTACAAGCGCAACATCAGCAGCAGACCAGTTCACGTATGCCGCCACTACAGCCCCGACCGTGACTGGCATCTCACCGACAACCGGACATGTAACCGGCGGTACGACGGTCACTGTTACCGGTGCCGGGTTTACGGGTGCTACTGCCGTCAACTTCGGAACCACTCCCGGTACCAACCTGAATGTGATCTCTTCAACCCAGATCACCATCGTCTCTCCTGCCCATGCATCAGGTATTGTCGATGTAAAGGTTACCACAGCAATAGGTACAAGCGCTACCTCAGTTAATGACCAGTTCGGGTATGCTCCATCGGTTGTCTCCCCCGCACCGAACACCGGACCTATTGCCGGAGGTACTACGGTGATTATCACCGGCACCGGATTTACCGGTGTATCGGCAGTCACGTTCGGTCTCACACCTGCAACATCCTTTACCGTAAATTCCGACACCCAAATCACTGCTGTATCTCCTGCCCATTCAGCAGGTGCCGTTGTTGTAACGGTTACCGGGCCCGGAGGTTCAGATGTTTTCGCGTTTACGTATCCTGGTCTTACAGTAACTAGTACCATAGGTATCTATCGCAATGGCGTGTATTACCTCAGGAACACCAATACTGCGGGAAATGCTGACCTGACCTTTGCCTACGGCTCACCCGGGGATACTCCGGTAACCGGGCACTGGAATAGCGGGGGCATCGACACCCCGGGCATCTACCGGAGTGGCGTTTACTACCTCCGGAACAGCAATACTGCGGGATATGCTAACCTGACCTTTGCCTATGGCTCACCCGGGGATACTCCAGTAACCGGCGACTGGAATAACGGGGGCATCGACACCCCAGGCATCTACCGGAATGGCGTATATTACCTTAGGAACAGCAATACTGCGGGATATGCTAACCTGACCTTTGCCTATGGCTCACTCGGGGATATTCCAGTAGCCGGAGACTGGAATGGAGATGGAATTACAACCATCGGCATCTACAGGAATGGCGTGTACTACCTCAGGAACAGCAATACTGCGGGAAATGCTGACCTGACCTTTGCCTACGGCTCACCCGGGGATATTCCAGTAGCGGGCGACTGGAATGGAGATGGAATTACAACCATCGGCATCTACCGGAATGGCGTGTACTACCTCAGGAACAGCAATACTGCGGGATATGCTGACCTGACCTTTGCCTATGGCTCACCAGGGGATCGTCCGGTAACAGGTAGATGGATCTAAAGTAAAAAATAAGAAGATGGGGGTTTCTTCCCCACACGTATTTTTTCCGGTTCCGTATATCCATTCTATTCCCTCTAATAGAACGTGATTAAACATGCCAATACTTGGTTATCCATGACAATGTATTTTCATCATCTATTGAAAACCCGGTATGCTCCGATCAGGGAATTGAGCAAAGCCATTATTGATTAATAGCCTTTTTGAGTATCATGATCTCATCGGTCTATCGACGGTGAAGACCCGCCTTAAATGGAGGAAAGGAGGCGGCCATCCGGATACTCATATGAGAGGCAACAACATCCATTTCATCGTATCTCCCGGTTATCTAAACGCCATCTCTCCTCCAGACACGGCTCCGGCCGATCCGGCACACCTGTGCTTCTTATCACAACACAAGAATAGAGATGTTGTATCATTTTTTTTTAATTTTTAATTGTAAAACCCCACTTTATCTCAATTTGGCGTCATAATTTTTTTAAGTATGACAAACAGTTTGATGGATCTTTTCGAGTTGGCGCATTCTTCAAATCGTACAGATACCATATATGACAAAAACTGAGATGTGTGACTAAGTATAATACGTAGGAAAATGCACGATGTCACAAAAAGGTTTTGTGATCGGCAATGATTATCTCGACCACTTCTGGTTATAGTGTGCGGGGCGTAAAGAGACTGATACATATCACGACTTTCTGCCCGGTGTTCCCATCGCACTCTAATCATTGCCTACGATCTGTTGATAACAGGTTGTAACCGATTCGTTTCCCGAACCCGTGTCTTGCAGGTATATGCAGTTCACGTAAAGACTGAAAAGAGATTCTGTTTATGATTCAAAAAACCGTATCCGTAACAAAAGCTGACATCAGAAAGAAAAATGATATCGGCATCAGGTTTACAAGAATATTCCTTTTTATTGGAATATTGTGTACAGTAATGCTGTTGAATATCGCAATTGTCAGCGCGGCCAACGGAACGGGTTCCAATCCCGCGGGTATCAGCGCGGTTATTGCTGCTCAGCCGAATCAGACCCTGCCTACGATTACTACTACAACCCTTGCTGTATTACATCCGGTTGTAGTGCAGACTCAAAATAGCGCAACCGTTAATCCGACCCAGACTCAAACAACCGCACCCGACCCTCTCGCAGATCTTGCACTCCAGATCAGGCAGCGTCCCGTAAACGAAATCCTTGAACAACAGTTCGTTGCCCGGGGAATCATGAGAATGCGGAGTATCACATCTCAACAGAGGGAGGAAGCAGCAGCCCGTGCCGCTTTAGCCGGTCTGAAAGTTGCAAACCCCGCAAATCCGGGTACTGACAAAGGAACCTCGCATCTCGCAGTACCAGGTCCGGGAGGAGTGCCCGACTATTTCGGCTCCAGTCCCAACTACGCCAACAGTCCCCTGCCAACGGTAGATCCGACGACCGGCGCGGTATCCGGAGGGATGAGAAAATTTGTCGATTCACTGCCGGGTATGGGAGCGGCCAATGCGAACAACCTCAGCAAGTACATCCCGGTGGCTGTCGCGGACACCACCACTTATACTGGCACGGATTACTACGAGATCGGTCTTGTCCAGTATACCGAGAAAATGCACACTGACCTTCCGGCAACAACCCTGAGGGGATATGTCCAGATCTCGACCGCAAAAGTTCCCGGGAGCCATATCCAGTTATTCTATCCCAACGGTACCCCGCTCAGGAACACAACAGGTGCCTTGGTATATGCGGTAGATAATCCTCATTACCTCGGACCAATGGTTATCGCTCAGAAAGACCGTCCTGTCCGGGTTAAGTTCACCAACTACATTTCGCCAGGTCGAAATGGGGATCTTTTCATTCCGGTTGATACTACCATCATGGGTGCCGGAAAAGGGCCTGATGGCGTGACGAATTATTCACAGAACCGTGCAACGCTTCACCTGCATGGAGGCAATACGCCATGGATTAGTGACGGCACACCAAATCAGTGGACAACTCCAGTGGGAGAAAGCACGCCTTATCCCAAAGGTGTCAGTGTGGCGAATGTCCCGGATATGGACAATGGAAACGAACCAGCCGGAACGCTTACGTTCTATTATACCAACCAACAGAGCGCGAGGTTGATGTGGTACCATGACCATGCCTATGGCATAACCCGTCTCAACGTATATGCCGGTGAGGCTGCAGCGTACCTGCTTCAGGATACAGCAGAAGCGGCAATGGTCACCGCAGGTACTATTCCCGCGACCCAGATCCCGCTGGTGATTCAGGATAAAGTGTTTGTTCCGAGTGCAGCCCAGCTGGCAACACAGGACCCGACATGGAACTGGGGGACAACTCCCGGAACTGCTCACACCGGTGACCTCTGGTTCCCCCATGTATACATGCCAAACCAGAACCCGGAGTCTGTCGACGGTGCAAACCCGATGGGCCGGTGGGATTATGGTCCCTGGTTCTGGCCTCCGGTTTCCCCAACCCATGGAACGGTTCCCAATCCGTACTATAACCCAGTAACAGCGCCGTGGGAGCCAACAGTGATCCCCGGGACACCGAACCCCAGTCTTGTACCGGAAGCCTTTGTGGATACACCCCTTGTCAACGGGAATGCATACCCATACCTCCAGGTGGGAGAAAAAGCCTACAGGTTCCGCATCCTGAATGCTGCCAATGACCGTAATTTAAACCTGCAGTTGTATTATGCCTCGACTCCCGGTCCGTTTATCATCTTTACCGGTGGCAGCGGCTCCGCTGCTTCTGCCTCAGCAACAGTATCGGCTGCAGGTGTGATCACAAACATCTCCGTAACTAGTGGTGGTGACGGATACACCTTTACGACGCCACCGACGGTCAAAATCTTCGATTCCCCCAAGCATACTCCAGCAGGTTCTGGCGCGACTGCAACCGCGATAATAGATAATGCAACTGGTACGGTACAAGCAGTAACCGTCACTGCCGGAGGCAGCGGGTACGCTGTGCCGACAGTCTGCCAGGGACCCGGAGCACCGGCCTCGAGCACATGTACTGAAGTATCAATGGTTCCTGCCTGCACAAGCTGCGGTAACCTGAACTATCCCGCAAACTGGCCGTCGCCAGATGCGCGGGCTGGCGGATGGCCGAGTCCAAACACGGTCGGCCCATCGATGATCCAGATAGGTACTGAAGGTGGTTTCCTGCCGGCACCGGTAGTAATCCCGAACAGGCCGATAGGGTATGAATACAACAGACGGTCTATTACCGTCTTAAACGTCCTTGAGAAAGCACTCTTCCTTGGCCCGGCGGAACGGGCAGATGTGATTGTCGACTTCTCGGGGGTTCCGTCTGGATCCACCCTGATGCTCTACAACGACGCACCCGCACCAGTCCCGGCGTTCGATCCACGCAATGATTACTACACGGGCGATCCGGACCAGACCACTACCGGTGGAGCACCATCTACAATTCCGGGATATGGCCCGAACACACGTACTGTCATGCAGATTCAGGTAAACGCGTCCCTTGGTATTTCACCGACTTACAACCTGGCAGCGCTGCAAGCCGCACTGCCGGGCGCATATGCCCAGTTCCAGGCGCCGCCAATCGTGCCCCAGGCCAAGTATAACACAGCATTTAATGCGAATTATCCCGTCGATGCCTACGCAAGGATCCAGAGCACCAACATGACTTTCACTCCAGCGGGTACTGTGACCCCGATAACCATGGCCTTGCAACCGAAAGCCATCCACGAGCTCTTCACTCTGGATTATGGGCGGATGAATGCGCTACTGGGAGTCGAAGTACCCTTTACTAATTTCAACACCCAGACAACTATTCCGTATGGTTACGTTGATCCACCCACCGAAATATTTAATATGACGACTATCGGGACACCCCTTGGGACAACTGCTGACGGAACCCAGATCTGGAAGATTACACATAACGGTGTTGATACCCATGCAATCCACTTCCACATGTTCAACGTGCAGCTGATCAACCGGATTGGTTGGGACGGGGCAATAAAACCACCCGCAGACAATGAAATCGGCTGGAAAGAAACAGTCATCATGAACCCGCTGGAAGATGTCGTCATCGCGATGAGACCGATCAAACCCAACATCCCATGGGATCTTCCAAACAGCATACGGCTACTCGACCCCACAACACCGGCCGGCACCGCCATGCCAAACCAGTTCTCCAACGTTGATCCGAACAATCAGCCGGTTACGATCGTCAACCATCTGGTCAACTATGGATGGGAGTACGTATGGCACTGCCACCTGCTGGGCCATGAAGAGAACGACATGATGCGTGCGATGGCAATGGCACCCACACCAGTGGCACCCTCGAACCTGACCGCACGGGGAGTCGGTACAATTAGTGCTCCAAAGGTGAATCTGATATGGACTGACAACTCTATCAGTGAAACCAACTGGACTGTTCAGAGAGCTACCAGTGTTGCTGGTCCATGGGGGACATCGATAATTATACCCTCGACAACCGGACCGCAGAAAGGCGTTAATGTGACGTACTCCGACACGACTATCCTCGCGAATGCTACGTATTACTACAGGATAATGGCTACCAACATCGTAGGCGACCCCACACTATACCCCACTCCTGCAGTCGGGTTCCCCTACATGACGGTTAATTCCACACCGTCCAACACGGCAATCAGTCCTCCATCATCACGACTCACCACCATAGGTACTGTCCGTAATGGTGTGTTCTTACTCAGGAACAGCAACACAGCCGGCAATGCCGATCTGACATTTGCCTACGGAAACACGGGAGACACCCCGGTAACTGGCGACTGGAATGCTGATGGCGTCACTACCATAGGCACACGCCGGAATGGCATTTTCAACTTAAGGAACAGCAACAGTGCCGGCACTGCCGATATAACATTTACCTTTGGTAACCCCACAGACATCCCGGTAACAGGCGACTGGAATGGCGATGGCATCACTACCATAGGGACCTACCGGAATGGTACGTTCTACCTGAGGAACAGCAACTCTGCCGGTCCAGCTGATCTTACGTTTAACTTTGGTAACCCCACAGACATCCCGGTAACAGGCGACTGGAATGGTGATGGCATCACCACCATAGGCACCCGCCGGAACGGTGTGTTCTTACTCAGGAACACCAACAGTGCAGGTAATGCCGATATAACATTTGCCTTTGGAAACACGGGAGATACCCCGGTAACGGGCGACTGGAATGGCGACAGTGTCACTACCACAGGTACCTACCGGAACGGTGTGTTCTTACTCAGGAACACCAACAGTGCAGGTAATGCCGATCTGACCTTCGCTTTCGGTACTGCCGGAAGTATTCCAATAACCGGAAAATGGGTCTAACGGTAAAAAAGTAAGAAGTGAGGATTATTCCTCACAATCATTTTTTTAGATTCTGCATATAAATCTTGATGCATCATCCCCGAATTGAAGAGTGCTGTAATTTCAGTCCGTTTTGCTGAGATAATTTTTTTAAGTATCGTCATTACGGTTCGTTTTCGGAGGTCAAACGTCTTGTCAATCCCGTTTACAGACCAAATGCATTCTCCATAACTTACTACAGTGTTGTCCCCTCACTTCTCATGTCCCTTTCATCCTTTATGCAACTGCATTGTGTAGTGAGAATCTGACAAAAATCCTGTAATTGTTTCAGGACAAAAAACACCCATGAAACCAACGGTTACATGCCCTTCAGATGAAAATGAAGGGGTATTATCATGCCTTACTCTGGCACTCTACACATACTAATGCAACCGCGTAAGTCCTACGATTATTAAAAAAGTACGTCTCTTCGCCAACCATGAATTATGGTGCCCGTTTTTCAAGAGAGATTTCCAGTACTCCGTCAGAGAACGTTTTTTTGAAAAACCGTGCTTCTTGTGGGATCTGGATTGATTTTCGGAACGTCTTTTCATCATCCGATATGGATAAGGTAACGATTGTTTTTTCAAGATCGATCCGGATTTGTTCTTCCATTACACCGGGAAGACCGATCCTGACGTGAATATACCTGCCATCATCAGTCATGCGGATTGATGGGTCGAACGCTGTACTTTCTTGAGGGTTACCACGTTTTTTCATTTATATCAAAGTCCTTTGCCGGAATTCATACAAATCCAGTGCGGTTTAATGGATTTTTACTAAAATTTTATCACACCCGCCAGCACCCCTTTCCTTTTTACGGCTGTCAGCTTCATCACGGATCACCTTCTGGCAATGATAGGAATTATCTATTTTTTTTTGAATTTTCAATGGCAAGTAGACCCGTTGCCAGGGAACTTTCTGATACTATTGTCGGACTAAATGATATCTCTGCGATCCGTTTTTGCTCTACGGTTTTTTGGGTGTGTGTGCAATGACTTGCGCAACATATTCAGTGTCCGAAGTCTTTTCTGCATTTTGTTTTTAAGATTGATGAGAGGTTAATCCTTTCAGGTTTGGCATTTTCCCTAGATAGGGGTAATTAATACCCACACCTCTTCCTTTTTTTTTGGCTTCTGTTTATAGATTACCAGACATTTCAGAAATTGTTTTTAAATGTTGTCACATACGTTCTTAATTTCTGATCTCTAATCACAGTCCGGACTCCATATTATGACAGAAGATGCCGGTTTTTACCGGATTTCACTATCAGACAGAGGATATCCGGTAAAAAACAGTTATTTCTTGTCGGACGAGTTGATCTCAGTTACACTATCTCCCAGAATATGCCGGAAAACAAACTTGAATTCATTCAATCGGTTATGAATATACTCCCTTCCGGCCTCTGTCGGCGAGTAGAGTTTCGATTTTCCCGATGTCTTCATAACAAGGTATCCTTTCTGTTCGAGATCATAGAGGTACACGTAAATCCGGGCATGGGGAATGATAACATTATAACGGCTGTGGATTTCACTGACGATATCATGCCCTGATATTGGTTTTTCTAAGCGCGAGAGCACCACAGGTTCAAGTAATTTTCTCACGACATCATCGATGGTTGCCTGGGGAACAACGGTGACAGATTCAGATGGGAGTGATTGGTGGGTAAAGGACAGGATGGTTCCTTTACCTGTCGATATGATGATTTTTGCAATGCCATCAGAGAGCAGTTTTATCTGGTGGTGATCGATATCGGCCATATTCACTGCGATGATACCGGATATAGGTACGCCTTGCCTCTTTTTTGTCAGGATAAGATTTTTTATTATGATGATATCGGAAAACTCTTCCGTTTCAGAAAAATCCATGAGGATCTGGAGTGTGCCTAGCAACGGGTCCTGGGGTAACGATGCTGAACACTTCTCAAGGATTCTGGGTAAGAAAAAAACCTCCCCCTTTTTTACACGTCGTGTGAAAAGGTCCCCGTTCTGGATCTCTTTTAAAAAATATTTCTGTAGGGGGGACTGGTGATAGGCAAAGAAATTGCGCCCTCCTTTTTTCAATCCTGCTTCAATAGCAAACTTGAATATCGGTTCTTTCAGGGTTGGAACAGCGTACAGGAATAGGACAATATCGGTAAAAAAATCTCTCAGGAGGACCATTTTGATTTCCGGCAGGTCAATATATTCCGCCCCGGTCTCATCATCTTCATCACTTCCTTTATGACGGATACTCTTCTTCATAGAAGCTTTTGCGGCATTCCGGAGTTCCTGTTCAGCAGTTTTACGGAACAATGCAACTTCAATGGCTGCCTTGATTTCCAGCTCATTGAAAGGTTTTACAATATAGCCGTAGGGTCGGACGTGTTTTGCTTTTTCAATTATGGCATCATCAGCATACGATGTGACAAAAACAACCGGAATATCCAGTTCTGTTATGAGTATTTTTGCTGCCTCAATACCATTCATCTTACCCGGCATTACGATATCCATCAACACAAGATCCGGTAGGATCCGACGGGCTTTTTCAACTGCATCTTCACCGGAAGCAGCCATGCCTGCAACGGTATATCCCATTGCACTAAGGCGTTCTTCCAACTGCATTGAAATGATTGCTTCATCATCAACCACAAGTATTTTTGACATGGGTTATATCCCCGCTATTATCAAAGGAAATTTTACAATAATTTCAGTTCCCTTTTGGCTGTTTATCATAATTGATCCCTTTAACTGGTGTTGCACCAGTGTCCTGATAAGCTTAATTCCGAGACTATTGGAACGATTAACATCGAAATCAGCTGGTATCCCTATGCCATCATCCCGGACGATAATTCGGATCTCATCGTTCTCCACCAATACGGAAATCTCAATTTTACCCTCTTTTCGCCCTTTGAATGCATGTTTATACGCGTTCGAGAGGATTTCGTTTACTACAAGTGCACAGGGAATTGCCTGGTCTACCGGAAGAAATACTTCCTGGGAATTAATCTCGCAGCTGATCTCATGCCCTTTATGGGAATAAATATTTGATAATGCAGCAACCTGATCCCCGAATTGACCTTTTATGCTGATTTTTCCAAACTGTTTGCTTTCATAGAGACGGGTGTGGATCTGTGCCATTGTCTGGATTTTTAGCATCATATCGGTCAGTATAATGTTTGTGGATTCATCCTTCGAACGCATACGGGTCATATCAAGGAGACCGGATATCAGCTGGAGATTGTTCTTGACCCGGTGATGAATCTCGCGTAGCAGGACTTCTTTTTCCTGGAGGGATGCAATAAGTTTTTCATCAGCACGCTTGCGATCAGTAACGTCCCGGAAACTCCAGACTCTGCCGACAATTTTATTCTCGATTTTCTGTGGTTTTGAATAACGTTCAAAGATTCTTCCGTCATTAAATTCGATCATATCAAAACTTTCGCGTGCCGGGTGTGCATGGAGCTCCTGAATGCTGGCAAGAAACCTTTCAGGATTTTTAAGTTGTGGCAGGATCTGTTTCATTATCTTTGCGGACTCCCGTGATTCCAGCAAAACCTGAGGGATATTCCACATATTCATAAAATTCTGGTTGTAACTGGTGATACTGCCCTGATGTTCAACCACAAGAATTCCATCAGCAGTTGATTCAAAAGTTGCATTAAGGAGTGACAGAATATTTTTAAGATTTATATCGGATAATCTTCGCTGACTGACCTCTTCTTTAAGGGCCACATTTATTTTTGCGTATTCAGCAGCCCGCAGTTTGTACTCTGATTCAATCTTTTTTCTGTCGGTAATATCCTGACCCTGAGCAATAGTTGAAATAATGCTTTTCCCATCAGCTGCAAAAATGGAGGCAGAGTTCCAGAGTACTATTCTGATTCCTCCGTTCTTGTGTAGAATGGGTATTTCCACACTTTCCCATCTCTCCCCCACCACGGTCTTTCTGATAAGATCCCTCGCCACAGTCTCGTAGTTCTCATGAAAGATAAAGTCAAGAGGTTTTCCAATGACTTCCTTTGCTTTCATGCCAATCAGATGTTCAAATGCGTGATTGAACAGGGTAATGCAGAATTGTGGATCCCATACGATGATCGGGGCGTTGGCATAGGTAATAAGATTGTCAAGATATTCCTTTGTTTCACGAAGTTTATCCTCAACCTGAACATGTTTTGTTACATTATAAGCGACTTCACCGGCACCCACAATAGTCCCATCTGCATCACGGATGGGTGTATGGAGCACATGATAGACTCTGCGATGTTTTCCGGAATCTCCAAATTCTACCATCTGGTTTACATTCTCACCATGCAGAACCTTGCTCCACTCCTTTACTGCCATCTTCTGCTCATTCGGTATTTCTGCGAACAATTCAACCATGCTGGTGCCAATGGCAAGGTCCTTACCGGTGAGTTGCTTTATCTCTTCCTTATACGCCTGGTTAAAGAAGATATATCGGAAGTTTGCATCTTGTGCAGCGATAATTACATCTGTTCCTTTCGTTACAGCTTCCAACAACTCTCGAGCCCGCAGAAGGTTCTCCTCGCTTCGTCGCAACACATCATCAGCAAGTTTTTGTTCGGTCAGATCAACGGTTGCAACCCCTACACCGGTAATCTGACCCGTATCATCCCGCTGGGGTTCAAGATAGAGATCAAGGTATAATCGTTTTCCATTAATCGTCAGCCAAATATACTCCCGGACTTCCTTTCCGGTCTCGAGAACCTTACGCTTAAGTTCAATCAGCCTTGCCGCATCTTCCGGCATGAAGAGATCGGTGTCTTTCTTTCCCAGAACATCTTCTGATACTATGGTGCGCTGGTTGTAAGCCCACTGGAAAACCAGATCTTTATCCTGAATGGCGACAGATACCGGTGCATTCCTAAGTGCCAGCCTGAAGCGTTCCTCACTCGTTCGCAATGCATTTTTTACATTTCTGATATCAGAAATATCACTGATTGCCACCCTCAACGCCAGAATTCCTTTGCTGCTGTCGGCAATCCTGATGCTGTCGAGCCGGGCAGGGAACATGGAACCACCACGCCTTTTGAGGGTGAGTGTGCAGGACCGTTTTTCCTCCTGGTTTAGCATATTTATAAAATACCAGTGCCACTCATCGACATCATTCTCTGCGATATATTTATTGAAAGGCATCTTTAAGAGTTTGTTCCGCTCAACGCCAAGGAGTGTCGTGGCAGTAAGGTTCACATCTGTGATAAGCGCCTTGTCGCTGAGCGTGAGATAACCGATGGGAGCAAACTCATAAAGATCAAGGTACTTGTCCCGTGACTCTTCGAGTGCCTGCTTTGCATTCCGGAGTTCTTCTGCCTGCATCTCGAGTTCGATCTGGTGAACCTGAAGTTCATGGATGAGTTTTTCAGGAGTCTTACTTTTCAGTTCATGGGTGAATTTCGGGGAGCGTGCGAGATTTTCTTCGGCCTCATCCCGAAGTAAACGTTTGCCTTCATCCGGTTCGTCCGCCTTCTCATCCCTCTTTTTTGCTGTCATCAGTTTCCCTTCCTGTTGCCGGGGTCTATTGAGAGGCGCCCTTATTGGTGAGTTGCTTTAACTCTTCATTATGCTCCTGATTGAAGAAGATATTGCAAAAGTCCGTTATACTTGACTTCTGGTTATTACAATTATTAAACGATCCTGAATGATACAAATAATCTGGTCGTGTCACAGAAAGCTCCTGAATATCTCACTGATAGCAAAGATAGCTAAATAGTTCACTAAGAGTTCAATTATATCAATCTTGTCGAAAATAAGGGTTTTTGAAACACACGTTAGTATTTGCTCCGTTTGATTCTCATTGCAACTGTAGATTTTCAAACAGAGGAATATTTTTTGATTTTGTCAATTTACCGGATTTTTAAAAACGCGATCCGGAACGAGTAGAAGTGAATGGAATGAAGGGGCTCCTGAATCTATGCTTTGCCAAGCCGTAAGCTTGGAGAAGTCAAACGATTGCAAACTTATCCCGGGGGAACCCCATTTTGCATATATCAGAGCATAGCTAAAAAGGCTCAACACATCGTTTACCTCAAATAGTCATTTTTGGCTAAGCACATCATAGTTTATCAATAACAACACAGCCCGGTTTACAGTTCACTTGGTAAAAAATCCTGACCGGGGGGTATAGATTTAAAAAAGGAACATTGGATCATTCTTTCATTTTCATGCGAAGCGCAATATTAAACCCTTCCCCCACCAATTACAACTCATGAAAGTGATGAATAAAATCGTCTTTTTCTGTGGTTTTATTCTACTTTTGTTGCTAATCTGTCCTGCGGTAACAGCCTATGACGAACTTGCAATAAAAAATTTTAATGACGGGATTTATTTTTACAATATTAGTCAATATGAAAATGCGGTTGCTTCGTATGACCGGGCTATTGCCATCAACCCCGATTACACCGAAGCGTGGTACAACCGCGGAATCTCGTTAAATAAACTCGGCAGGTATACAGAAGCAGTTTACTCTTGTGACAAGGCGATCGCAAGATTCCCAAATATCACCGATGCGTGGTATAACCGGGGGCTTGCGCTCTATGAACTCGAACAGTATTCAGAAGCGAGTGACTCGTATAACCAGGCAATTGTTTTAAACCCGAATATCGCCGGTATATGGTACAACCGCGGAATCTTGTTACAGAAATTCGGTAAGTACTCAGAAGCGATCGCATCGTATGACCGGGCCATTGCCATCAATGCAAATTACTCAGATGCATATTACAACCGTGGAATTTTGCTGCGTGGACTCGGCCGGTATTCAGAAGCGATCGCATCGTACGACCGGGCTATTGCCATCAACCCCAATTACATTGAAGCCTGGTACAACAGGGGAATTGCCTTTAATAAACTCGGCAAGTATAAAGAAGCCATTGACTCTTTTGACAAGGCCACCGCCCTCAACCCCAAATACACTGAAGCCTGGTATATTTACGGAATTTCGCTGGGTAAACTCGGCAAGTATAAAGAAGCCATTGACTCTTTTGACAGGGCAGTTGCCCTTAACCCGGATTATTCAGATGCGTGGTACAACCGTGGAATCACCTTAAAAAAACTCGGGCGGGATGCAGAAGCCATTGCATCTTTTGATAAGGCAATTGCCATCAATGCAAATTACGCAGAGGTGTGGTGCAAACACGGAACCGAGCTACTGGAACTCGGCAGATATACAGAATCTGTCGCCTCTTTTAACAAGGCAAATTCCGTTAACGCAACAAATTACCCGGATGCGTTTTACAATCGCGGAATCGCACTGAGTAATCTCGGACAGAATACCGAAGCCATTGCCTCTTTTGACAAGGTAGTTGCCATTAACATAAATTACGTTGATGCTTGGTACAACCGTGGAATCGCTTTAAATAAACTCGGCAGGTATACAGAAGCCATAGAATCTTTTGACAGGGCAATTGCCCTCAACCCCAATTACGCCAGTGCGTATTACAACCGCGGAATCGCACTCTATGAACTCGGCATGTATCTGGAAGCCATCGCCTCGTATGATAAGGTTATTGCGATTAACACAGATTACGCCGATGTGTGGTACAACAGCGGAACCAGACTACAAAAACCTGGCAGTTATACTGAAGCGGTTGCCACATATGACAGGGTCATTGCGATCAACACAAATTATGCTGATGCGTGGCACAACCGTGGAACCACACTGAATAAACTTGGCAGGTATTCAGAAGCAACAGAATCTTTTGGCAGGGAGAAAGTCATCAACCCGAATATCGTTAATGCATGGTACAACCGCGGAATCGCGCTCTATGAACTCGGACTATATTCAGATGCAGTGGAATCTTTTGATAAGGCGATCGCCATAAACCCCAATGATGCCGATGCGATAAAGAACCGACAAATTACCCTCGAAGAACTAAATCCGCCACAACAAATCGCAACCGCCCCGGTTCAACCACAACCGCAACCACAATCACAAACAAAAACGAACCCGCTCTTGTATGCACTCATAGGTGCAATCATTCTGATTGCAGGAGTCACGGTATGGAGTCAGCGTCGGAATATCTTCAAAGATAAATCATATAGTTAATTCACGGTCCATTGCGTATTATTGAAAAACCAAAAACCCGCGATCCATTCACTTTTTTTTAAAACACAATCTTAATCCTTTGTCCCGGCCAAACATCAGGACGAGAAACAC
>Ga0194044_10000382_pt1 | contig 21891 bp, 17 predicted proteins | sample JunL4417m_MetaG_FD_155460 | JGI IMG/M metagenome (GOLD analysis project Ga0194044, IMG submission 155460) | Anoxic zone freshwater microbial communities from boreal shield lake in IISD Experimental Lakes Area, Ontario, Canada - Jun2016-L442-17m | ecosystem: Environmental > Aquatic > Freshwater...
CTCTTGACCGGACTGAAATCCTGACCATCGAATACACCCTCCCATCGGAGCGACTCGACACTTTTCTGCGCGACCGGTTCCCGGCGGTTTCCCGGGGAGCAATTCAGCGGCTGATTCAGGAGGGCCACATCCGGGTCAACGGCCGCTCTGTCAAACCGACCCACACACCGCGCGCGGGCGAGCAAGTCCAGGTTCATTGGCCCGAAGCCCGACCGGCCGAAGCCCAACCGGAGGCGATCCCGCTTGCGGTGTTGTATGAGGACGACGCGCTGCTCGTTTTGAACAAACCGCCCGGATTGGTGGTGCATCCGGCTGCAGGCCACGAAGAACACACGCTTGTCAACGCGTTGCTGCACCATTGCGCCGGACAGTTGAGCGGCATCGGCGGGGTCGCCCGCCCGGGCATCGTCCACCGCCTCGACAAAGAAACCAGCGGCTGCATGGTTGTTGCCAAGAACGACGACACCCACCTGGCGCTCTCCGCCCAGTTCGCCGCTCGGAAAGTGGAGAAGATTTACCTGGCGATCGTGTGCGGCGAAATGCAGCGCGACCAGGGCGAAATCCGCGCCGCCATCGCCAGGCATCCATCCCATCGCAAGCGCATGGCGGTGGACGACAACGCCGGCCGCGAGGCGCACACGAGCTACCGCGTGCTGGAGCGTCTGCGCGGCGCGACCCTGGCCGAGGCCATTCTGCACACGGGCCGCACGCACCAGATCCGGGTGCATTTTCAATTCATCGGCTTCCCGATCGTCGGCGATGCAACTTACGGGAACCGGCAGAACGAGCATTTCACCGATCTGACGCATTACACTGCGCCGCGACAGATGCTTCATGCCGGCCAACTTTCATTTGTCCACCCGCGCACGGGCAATCGCCTGAGTTTCAGTGCTCCTCGCCCAGAGGATTTTCTGGACGCATTGTCCGCCCTGCGCTGAAATGACGAAATCGTATGAAATCTTTGATGGCTGCTCTTCTTGCGGGTGCGCTGCGCCCGGGGGCTTTGGCGTTGCTGGTTATCGTGTCAGGCTTTTTGCCCGGGCCGCCCTTGCGGGCCGAACCATCCGCCGGTGACGTAATAGACGATTGCCAATATCCGACGGATGCCGCGGCAGCGGCGGCCTGGCAACCGATGGCTGGCACAGCGAAGGCCCAGACCGCAACGCTTGCGGACCACAAGGCGCTGCGGCTGTCGTGCAATTTCTCGAGCGCCAGGATCGAGCGCGCTTCCTGGGACCGCCAGGTGAAGCTCGACCTCGCTGCCAACCGCGGCGTGCAATTCAAGGTGCTGTGCCGCGATCCCTCTCCGGTATCCTACTTCAGCATTTACTTCCAGAGCGGCGAGGGTTGGTACCACGCAGCGTTCTTCCCTGAATCCGCCGCCGGCTGGAACACGATCTCGATCGATAAGACCGAGATGACACCGGAGGGTAACCCTGGCGGCTGGAGTCAGATCCAGACCATCCGTATCTCGGCCTGGCGCGGGAAGGATGCCAGCACTGAGTTCTATCTCAGCGACCTTTGCAAGACAGACCCGCTGCGGCCAGCCAGCCCTCGGGAACTGGCGGAAGCCGCCATTTTGGGCATCGGGCAGATCACGAGTTTCGAGACCTATCAGGACGCGACGAACCAAATTGCCAGCCTGAAGGGGCAGAACCCGCGTGTGGCGAAAGCCCTCGCCTCGACCGCCGCCGCGCGCGAGTTGGCCGTAAAGCTGGCCGCTGAGCAGAAATTCCCCGAGGCGACGAAGCAGGCGACAGCCGCGCGCGAGCAACTTCTCACTGCTTTCTGCCTGGCGCAAAAGCCGTTACCCGGCGAGTTTCGCGCGTTCTGGTGCCACAGCGCGTTTGGCGTTCAGGGCTTGGATTGGGACGAGGCCATCCGCCGGCTGGCCGATAACGGGTTTAACGCCATTTTACCCAACATGCTTTGGGGCGGAGCGGCGTTTTACGAGAGCAAAGTCCTGCCCGTCGCGTCCCAGGTGGCCTCGCGAGGCGACCAAATCCGCCAGTGCCTGGCCGCCTGCCGCAAGTACGGCGTGCAAATGCACGTCTGGAAAGTGGATTGGAACCTCGGGTCCGCCGCGCCGAAATATTTCGTGGAGAAAATGCGGCAGATGGGCCGGCTGCAAGTCAGCTCACAAGGCAAGGAGGAACCGTGGCTCTGCCCCTCCGATCCCGAAAATCAGCAATTGGAAATCGCCGCGATGGTCGAGGTCGTCCGCAACTACGATGTGGACGGCATTCACTTCGATTACATCCGCTACCCTGACAACGATCACTGCTTCTGCGCCGGCTGCAAGCAACGGTTTCAGCGCGTAAGCGGCGTGACGGTGACAAACTGGCCCGAGCAGGTCCGCGCCGACGGCCCGCTCCGTCAGCAATGGCTTGATTGGCGGCGCGGCAACATCACGACCGTGGTCAAGTCGGCAAGCGAACAGGCCCGCGCCATCAACCCCAAAATCAAGCTCTCCGCCGCGGTGTTCCCAAACTGGGCGGTGGACCGCGATGGCGTCGGTCAGGACTGGAAACTTTGGTGCGACAAAGGATACCTCGATTTCGTCTGCCCGATGGATTACACACCGAGCAACAACCGCTTCGAGCGGTTGATTACCCAGCAACTCGATTGGGCGGGCCGGACCCCCTGTTACCCGGGCATCGGCGTCAGCGCCTCTTCGTCGCATTTGGGAGTGGACCGCGTCATTGATCAGATCAACCTCGCGCGCCGCCACCAGACGCACGGCTTCGTCATCTTTAACTACGCCGTCAAGGAGTGCAACGATCTGTTGCCGCTGTTGGGAATGGGGATAACGGCCAAAGATATGAACGCGCCACGGCCCTGAAACTGATATCAGGGGTTGTCCGCCCGCCGCCAGTCGGTCCCTGGCGCTCTGTCAGCGCTGCGATTCACGGTCTTTCACCGACGTCGGCAAGCGCATATCGACCGCAAACACCACTTTCTTGTGGCTTATTGTGCAAGTTGTTTTGGCGGCCAGGGCGGTAGCTTCCAACGCTTCCCACGCGCTCAGATCCCACGCGGCAAAACTGTGCCGGTAAAAATGCCACGAATCCGTCGAATACCGCCAGGGTCGCAGGCTGGTCTTGAGCGCCTTCTTGAGGATCGGCTGGATGGAATCCCATTCGCGATCGTTGTAAACGGCGTGTGGCACGAAGCGGGTTTGCTTGAGCATGTCCGCAGTGGGCTGATCTTCGACGTTAATCAAGGGTTCCAAAAGATCGACATCGGTGTGCAGCAGCAGCAGCGGGGGACGAAACGTGGCGCGAATCCGCGTTTGGTTGGTCAGCGCGCAGACCGCATCGAGGAGCGTTGGTGCAGGGTTGGTCAGGTCCGCTTTGGCGGCGCGGAACATGTACCACTCATCCGTTGCGCCTGGCATAAAGACCAAACCCTTCACCGCCGCGTTCGATTGAAATGCGCGCCACAGAACATCCACGCAGTTCGTCCGGTTGAGTTGGGCGACGTTGGCGCGGAGGGGCATCCGGCTGAGGGCGGTTTGCCACGATTCCTCGGCGCACAGGCGGCCGCAGACCAGCCACAGGCAGAGGCAGAGAGCCGAGCGCATGATCAAAGGCCCAGCTTCTTGAACCGGCTCTTCACTTCTTTGAAATGAAAGTCGAGCGAGCAGAGCTTTTCGAGCTCCCCCTTCTTGAAATGCCTCGCCACGTCAGGGTCGCTCTTGAGTTGTTCGAGAAAGTCTGCATCGTCGCGGCCCGCGTGTTTCACCGCCCAGGTCTGCATCGCGTTGCGCTGGACCAGTTCATAAGCCTGCTCGCGGGTGAGTCCCTTCTTGATGAGCGCCAGCAAAACGGTTTGCGAATTCCACATCCCGAGCGACCGACCGAGGTTTTGTTTCATGTTCTCCGGATACACGATCAGCCCGTCCACCAGTTTGGTCAGGGTGACGAGCATGTAGTCGAGCAGGGTGCAGGAATCCGGGAAGATGATGCGTTCAACCGAGCTATGGCTGATGTCCCGCTCGTGCCAGAGGGCAACGTTCTCGAGCGCGGCGAGAGCATTGCCCCGAAGCACGCGCGCCAAGCCGCTGAGGCGCTCGCTGGTAATCGGGTTGCGCTTGTGCGGCATGGCGCTGGAACCTTTCTGGCCTTTGGCAAAGAATTCCTCGACCTCCAGAACTTCGGTGCGCTGGAGATGTCGAAACTCGGTGGCCCAGCGCTCGATGCTCGCGCCCACCAGGGCCAGCGCGCCCATAAACTCGGCGTGCAGGTCGCGTTGAACAACTTGCGTGGCGATCGGGGCAGGGCGGAGTTGGAGTTTTTGGCAGACGAACGACTCGATTTCAGGCGAGAGATGAGCACTGGTGCCAACCGCACCCGAGAGCTTGCCGACCGCCACCACCTTGCGCGCCGATTCGAGCCGTTGCAGTGCCCGCCCAAACTCGTCATACATCAACGCGAGTTTCAAGCCAAAGGTGGTCGGCTCGGCGTGGATGCCGTGGCTGCGGCCGATCATTGGCGTCAACTGATGTTGCCGGGCCCTGACGGCAATACTCTTGCGCAGCGCCAGAACATCCTCGATGAGAATGTCGGCCGATTGCACCATTTGCACCGCGAACGCGGTATCTACGACATCGCTGCTGGTCAGCCCGAAGTGAAGCCAGCGGCTGGCGGGCGCGCCAATGTTCTCCGCGACGTTGGTCGTGAAAGCAATGACGTCGTGGTTCAGGGTCCGCTCGAGCTCGCGGCAGCGTTCCACATCGAACGCAGCGCGGGCCTTCATCTGCCCAAAATCCTTCTTCGGCACCAGTCCTGCAGCGCAAAGCGCTTCGCTGGCGAGAAGCTCGATTTGGAGCCAGATTTCGAGCTTGCGTTGTTCGCTCCAGATTTCCCGCATGGCCGGGCGCGAGTAACGTTGAATCATGGCCTCACTCTAACCAGAACGGGGAGACGTTGAAACGCTAAAACGTTGGAGCGCGCGAGAAAGTGAATCATGACTGGTGAGCAGTGATTGGTTCAGAATGCCGATTTTACCACCAGTCATCAGTCACCGATGCCCAAGCACCGATCACCGCCTCGATATTTTCTCGCGGGCAGTTTCGAGGATGCGGCGCTCGCGATCGGTCAGGCTCTGGATGCCGTGGGCGGAGATTTTGTCCAGGATTGGATCGACTTCTTTGCTCAAGAATTCATCAGGCGGCAAATCTTCATTGACGCTGACGGGTTTGTGAGTCCAAAGGGCGGAGGCGCGGGGTCGGACGGTGACCAGGCGTCGAGGCGGCGGGGCAACCTTGCGACGGAACTGGGGCCAGTGCCAATGGCCGGCATAGCGCACGAAGATAATACCCGTGAGCATGCCGCCGAGATGGGCCGCGTGGGCGACGTTGTCACTAGAGAAGGCGATGCCGAACCCGGTCAGCACAGCGCTGAAGAGCAACAGAAACTTGGCCCGCATATTCAACGGGATGATGAAGAAGAGCAGGAGCATGAGTGGGCGCTCGGGATAGAGCATGGCGAAGGCGGCAATCAGGCCGAAAGCGCCCGCGGACGCGCCGACGGTGGGGGCGGCAAAACGCAGCGCCCACGCGGACTGGGAAAACTGCTCGGCGAGGACGCCTGCCAGAACCTGGAACAGTCCACCCACAATGCCACTGGAAAAATATAGCGTTAAGAAACTCTTTTGGCCCAGCGCAGATTCGACCTCACGGCCAAAGATGAAGATAGCCCAGCAATTGAGCAACAGATGAAGCAGTCCGCCATGCATGAACTGGTAGGTCAGAAACTGCCAGATAAACCCGTGGCGGAGACCATCGACGCTCAGGGCGAAATACTGGTTCGTTGGGAAGTTCGAAAAATAGAGAAGGATGTTCTGGAGCAGAAAGACAGCCACATTGGCCACCAAAAGCACGAGCGTCGCCGACCACTGTATCCTGAACGGCGTCTGACGCATATAATAACGATCCTCTAACATATCATGTCATTATGAACGTAGCCGCAGAGAAATCATTTATCAAACTCCGAAGTGCATTTCAACGCTGCGGCAGAGACGCTAAAATTCCCCGAGATTGTGGCGCAGCCAGTCCCGTGTGCAGACCTGCCGGGCCGCCGTCCCCGGATTTCACCCCTGAGAGCACGGGAATGCCCCTGGCTAAGACGCGAAAATGCCCGTCGGAGTCAGCCACTAGCAAGGTTCTCATGCCGGGGCGAAGGGTTGCGATGGTTTGATGCCCGGGCGCGCCCAGGGTCAGAAGCGCCGTGGACAGCGCGTCGGTTTCCGTCGCCGATGGCAGAACAACTGCCGCCAGCGCCGTGCCCGTGGCCGGCTGGCCTGTGCGGGGATCGAGGATATGGCCAAAGGTCTTTCCTTCCGCTTGAAAAGACTTTCCCCAGACAGCGGAGACGGACATCGCCTCGTCTCGGAGGGGCACGGTGGCGAGCAGCGCCGGAGAGGCATCCGCTACTTCTCCGTGTTTCCTACTTCCAAGAATGGCGATGGCAGGCGGGGCGGCTTCCGGTTGGTGCCGGGACTCGCTCGAACTGGTGACATGCGGGAAGCCTGCGGCCGCCTGAGGATACTCGATGGCGATTTTCCAGAACTCGGCGTCGGGCGGATGGCCCAGCGCCTGGACGGAGCTGGTGCCGCCATGGAGCAGGGCGTTGGTGATGCCGGCTTCGCGCAGCACCTCGGTCGCCCGCTCAATCGCGTAGCCCTTGCCAATCGCCCCCAGATCGAGCATCACCCCTTCACGGGCAAAGCGGACCGTAAAGTCCCCCCGATCAAGGAGCACGAGGGACATGCCGATGCAGGAGCGAGCCTCGGCCAACTCATCGGGCTTTGGCAAATGACCGCTCCCACCCATGAAACCCCAGCAGCGGACCAACGGCGCGATAGTGATGTCGAACGCGCCGCCGGTTTCAGTGTTTAGCTTCTGTGCGTGCTGCAGCAGCGCGAACAGCCCCGGGGTCACCCGCACAGGGCCTTTGGCGGCGCGGGCGTTGAGGTGGGCAATCTCGCTGCTGGGGCGAAATAGGCTTAGCCGGGCTTCCAGGCGTTCGATTTCGTCCAGGGCCTCCTCTCCCGCAGATCGCAACGACACGGGATTTTCACCGTGCAACACGATTTCAAATCGGGTCGCCATGGCATGGCGGGCGAGGGTGACGGTGGACAAGGGGGGGGGGAGTAAAGGGTTAAAAGGATTGCATTGGCTTCTGAAAAGCAAACGGGTTTCGCAGGCGTGACCTGCGAAACCCGATGCGAGTGTCAGACGTTTGGCTAAGATGAGGGCAGAGTGCCGTAGGTAATCGGCGTGATGGGCGTGTTGCCGTCAGTGCTGACCTTGCGCGTCTTTTCGTCAAACACGCAGGCAATCTTCAGGCGATCTGCCATTTCGGCCAGCGAAATAACGGTCTGGACGCGGATGGCCAGGTCGATGTTCGCGTTCGGCTGCTTGCTGGAACGAATGCAATCGAACCAGTTCTTCTCATGCACCCGGATTTCCTCCGGCTGCAGGTTCGTGAAGTTTTCCGGATCAATCTCGTCGCCGAACTCCCGTTGGGGCGTGAGCTCGACCTTCCCGCCGGTGGCGTCAATGTTCAAGTTGGCTTTATGCCCGTAAAGGCTGAGGCCGGGGGTCGAGGCATTGACGGTGCAGCAGGTGACCATGATCACCAAGCCGCTGGGAAATTCCGCCAGCAGTTGGGCGTGTTCGGGCACCTCGCGTTCGGGAGTGCCGGGCACCTGCAAGTCGGTATGGACGTTCCGAGTGCCAATCGAGCAAACCCGCACGGGGAACTCGGGGCCGCCGGTGGCCAGCATCAACGGGTGCAGCCGGTGCGGTGCCAGGTCGCCCAGGGGGCCGGCGCAATAAGGAAAGTATTTCCGCCACCGATGGAATTGCTCCTCGCTGAATGGCACGCGCTTTTTCACCGGCCCCAGCCAGCGCTCCCAATCGATGTTCTCGGCTTTGGTCTCGGATTCGACCAGGTAATTCCATTCGCCATTGAGGCTGTTGCGGGAATACCACGCCTGAGCCCAAACGAGCGTGCCGATCTTGCCGGCCTTGATCAGCTCGGCGCACTTGCTATAGCCGCCGGCGGAACAGCCCTGCGATCCGGCCTGGAAGATCTTTCCCGTCTTTTTCACGGTGTCATGGACCTGGAAGGCCTCACCCAGGTAGCGCGTCAGGGGTTTCTCGCAATAGACATGACGGCCCGACTCCAGCGAATCGATCGAAATCTGCGCGTGCAACGGGTCATGAGTGGCGATCAACACCGCGTCGATGTCCTTGCGATCGAGCATCTTGCGGTAATCGTCATAAACGTCCGCGTCCTTGAGACTGGCCTTGTCTTTGGCGAAATTGCGGCGCTTGTTGAAAACGTCGCTGGCCGCCACGATCTGGGTGTTGTTCTCGCTGGCCTTTTCCTGAATGCCGACCAAATGGTTTTGGCCGATGCCGAACCCGACGCCAACAATGGCCACCCCGATGCGGTCATTGGCACCGATGACGCGGCCCGGCGAGGGAGCCTGGTTTTGCCCGTAAACCGGTGTTTTGAACAACGGGGTCGCGGCCACTACCGCAGCGGCGGCAGCGGTTTTCTTGATAAAGTCCCTGCGCGGCAGCGCCGAGGATGACGAGGTTACATTATTGTCCATAAAATGATTTGATAACGATTGCTTAGTCACTGCAAATAACTGACGAAGAGTAACGGAAAGAAATTCGGGGTCAATATCACAAAACGGGTTTGTCGGCGAAGGCCAGCAAATGCATTTCGGCAGGTCGTGGGGCAGGTCTCCGACCTGCCGGTTCACGGAGTCTCCGACGCCGTGCGGGGCCAAAGGCCCCAACCGGGAGGTCTGCCCCACGCTGCTCCCCAAAGTGAGAATTGCTGGTTGCTGAGCCTATTATTCGCTGCTGCTCCTGCTTCTGCCTGGGCGGTTTGGTTTGCCTGGAACTACGCCGGCCAGAAAGGGGATCATCGAGGGGAGTGGCCACTTGACGGCTGAGGCTGCCCTGACGCGGTGGCCGCCGCCGGTTTGGGCTTCGCGTGCTCGCTGTAACTGATCAGACCAGCGCCGAGCATGATGCACATCACTCCCACCCAACGGACTGGCGAAACCTGTTCGTCCAGGAACCACATCGCCGCAAACGTCGCGAACACGAAACTCAAACCGGTCAGTGGCCAGAGAAAACTGATGTCGCTCTTGGAAATAAGCATCAGCAGGCTCGCGAAAAATACCGCTTCGCAAAACACTCCCAGCAGCACGCTCAGATTGGTGGCGCCCGCCTTCACCACCCGGAAGAATTCCGCAGCGCTGACCTGTTTCATGTCGCCGATCTGCGTGATTCCCTTCTTGAGCGAAACCACGCCGACAGATTCAAAGATCAGCCCGATAATCAGAACTAAGAGCAATTTGGCCATGTTACAAATCCTGGTAGCGAATGAGTTTGATGCCGAATTCCTTAACCTGCTCCCGCACGCAAGGACTGGTCAAAGCATCCAACTCGTTCTTAAATTCGTCGAGCGACGGATGTGAGTAAAGCTCCGAATCTCCCGCCGGCAGATTCGCCAGCAATCGGCTGACGTAGTCTTCATCCACGCGCGCATTCTGCAGGAGACCAAATACCGCCCGGGTGTGGCGCACGGCTCGTTGCTGCAGCACTGGGCGGGCGCGCGCAGCCAGCGAGTGAAAAATCACCGTGTGCAAGGCGCGATACAGCAAGTGGCCCGAAGCCAGCCGCAGGTTCAGTCGAAAAGGATCAAAGGTCAGTCGCAGACGCTCGATGCCGAGTTGCTCCGCATCTTCCATCAATATGCCGAATACGGTCGGGTGCAGGTGCAGGTGCAAATGGCCGTTGACATGGTCCAGCGAGAGCCTGGTCGCGTGGAACTTCTGGAACTGCGCATGAATTTCCTGCCGCAACTGCTCCCGCAGCCGGCGCCGAACAAAATAGCGCCATCCGGCGCCGGCTGGGTTGTTGGTGAATTCCCTTGCTGCATTTACGAGTCCGGGAATGCTTGCGGGCGGCAGCGCCGAATGGCCGCACAGCAACGTCAGATGCAGTCCCACTCCCAACCGCGGATTCTCCCGTGCCAGCGCCACCGCCTCTTCAACCGCGGTTTCGTTGACCATCAAACTGGCGCTGGTCAAAATGCCCTCGCGGTGCGCCCGCAAGACGGCCTGATTGATCGACGCAGAGCGTCCAAAGTCATCCGCGTTGACGATGAGCCGGCGAGTGCCATTGGCGGAAGGCGTCACTCTTTTAGTCCATGCCCTGCGTGCCATAGCACGAGGTCGCTGCGCCGGAAACGAACCGGCACCAGGTTCCCAGAATGAGCAATATCTTCTGCCCCCGGTTCAGGCGGGTCAGACTGGGGCCAAAGATGTTAAATCGCTGCTTCTCCAGCTTGCGCAACAGCCGCCAATACACCGACCCCATCAATTCGGCCGCCACCATCGAGCGACGGTCAGGTGCAGGCAGGGTTTGGCGTGCCAATTGATAGAAATGGCGCGCGCGCCCGGCCACACTGTTCGCCAAGTCACAAAATCGCGGCGAATATTCCAACCGCAGAATCTCCTCGGGGGTAACCTTGTACCGTGCCAATTCGGCCAGCGGCAAGTAAATCCTGCCCCGCTCTGCATCGCCGCGCACATCACGCAGAATATTGGTCAGTTGCAGCGCCTTGCCCAGATAAACTGCGTACTCGCGGCAAGCCGCCTCGCGGTAACCAAACACCTCGATGCTCAGCAGCCCAACCACCGAGGCGACGCGATAGCAGTACACTTCCAACGCCTCGTAGTCTTCATATCGGTTGACGTCAAGATCCATCTCCACGCCTTGCAGCAGCGCGTCAAAATGAGCGAAGGGCAACTTGTATTGCCGAATAATCGGCTGCAATTCACGGTTAACCGGGAATTTGGGAGGTTCCGTTCCGCAGGCGCGGCGGACATCCTCGCGCCACGCCGCGAGTTGTTCACGCCGCTGTTGTCTCGAAATCGTTTCGTTGTCAGCCACGTCATCGACCTCGCGGCAAAATGCGTAGAGGGCAGACATGGCATCGCGTTTGGCTTTGGGCAACAGCACAAAAGCCAGCGCCAGATTCGACGCGCTTTTCCGCGTGATCGTCCGACTCTCACGCATGGGTCAGGGCAATATCTCCGGAGGTTCCCCCGTCCGCACAGGCGGCAGACCGCCTGTCTCAGCCAACGTCGGGTTGCGGGGGCGATGTTCCCGCCGGGGCCGCCGCCACTTCCGCCGCTTCCGCGGCTGCTCAGAGTCGCCCTCTATCTCCTCCGCCGCCGTCGTGTTGGTCTCGTGTGAATGATAGTGCCGGTGCTGGTGCTTGTGCTGTCGTCGGCGCATTTTGCGAAAATACTTCACCCAAAGCACGACTGGCAGCGTAATTAATGCTATCGCGCCTAAAACAATGAGACACTCCTTGGTGGCAGGGCTCAGCCCCTGCCATTGTTCGAGCACCTCATCAACCTGCTCTGCAGCTAACAAAATCGGAATTGCGCTCATGGTGAACTGCCTTTGCCCGCATCGTTGGGCGGGATTTCTTCCGGTTCAGTCCCGGCCGAAATGTTCAGCCGCTGCATCCGATACCGTAACGCATGGCGGCTGATCTTTAGTTGCTCGGCGGTCCTGCCGAGGTTGAAATGGTTTTGCTCCAGGATGCTGGTAATCAGTTCCCGCTCAAAACTGCCCATCATCTCGTCGAGCGACTCCGCCCCGGTTGGCTTTGGCACCACGGCTTTGTGCAAACGCGCCTCGACTTGGAAATCCGGCAGGCTGCCGGGTTGGATTTCGCTGATCGTTTCCAGAATGAGCGCCCGCTCAATCACGTTGCGCAACTCGCGGACATTGCCCGGCCAGTGGTGCGACAGGAGCTTCTGCCGCGCCAACCGGGATATCGTCCGTGTGTGCTTGTTCATCGACACACCGAAGGTTCTCAGAAAATACTCCGCCAGCATCAATACGTCATCTCCCCGCTCCCGCAACGGTGGCAGCCGGAACTGGACCACGTTAAGCCGATGGAACAAGTCTTCGCGAAATTGGCCTTCGCGAATGGCTTCCACGATGTCGCGATTCGTCGCGGCAAGCAGCCGGACGTTGACCTTCAGTTCCTGCGTGCCGCCCACCCGCATGAACGTGCCATCCTCCAGGAACCGCAGCAACTTGGCCTGCAACGGCCGGCTCATGTCCGCTATCTCATCCAGAAAAATCGTCCCCCCATCGGCATCCTCCACGCGCCCCAGCTTTTGCTTCAAGGCGCCGGTGAAAGCTCCCTTTTCGTGCCCGAACAGCTCGCTTTCCAATAGCGTCTCGGGAATCGCCGCGCAGTTGATCCGCACGTAGCTCGCCTCCCCGCGCTGGCTTAGCGCGTGGAGCGCTCCGGCCACCAACTCTTTGCCCGTCCCGCTTTCCCCAAGAATCAGCACCCGCGCCGCCGTCGGCGCCACAGTCTGAATCAGTTGCCGCAGCTCGCGCATCTTCTGGGATTCGCCCACGATCCGTTCCAGCCCGTAGGTTTCGATTGCCCGCTGGCGCAGGCTCGCGTTTTCCCGCAGCAGCCGAAACCGTTCCGCGCAACGCGCCACCGCATGCAGCAGTTCCTCGGGCGCAAACGGCTTGGCCAGATAGTCGATCGCCCCCGCCTGAATGGCTTCCACCGCCAGCTTTGGGGTCGCGTAAGCCGTGATCATCAGCATCGGCATATCCGGCCATCGGGCTCGGGCCTTGGACAAAAACTCGTACCCGCTCATCCCCCCCAACCGCGCATCCGTGATCACCATGAAGAATTCTTCGCGCGCCAGCAGCTCCAGCGCTTCCTCCGCCGATTCCACTGTGCGAACCCCGTAGCGCTCGTCTGCCAGCACCGTCTTGAGCGATAGGCGCATGTTCTTCTCGTCGTCCACGACCAGCACAGGTGGGAGCCTTGTGCTCATGCTTTGAACTTCGAGCTTCTGACTTCGGACTTCATTTCAGTTTTGCCAGTTTAATCAATGCCCTTGCAGGGAATAGTAAAATAAACCGCGCGCCCTTTCCAAGCTCAGATTCCGCCCGCACATCGCCCCCATACAGTTCGATGTTGTGTTTGACTGTCGCCAGGCCCAGCCCGGTGCCTTTTTTCTTGGTGGTGTAGTACGCCTCAAAAATCTTTCCCTGCTTCTCAACGGGAATGCCGGGGCCATCGTCACGGATCGAAATCTCGACTGTGTAATCGCTGTGACACTGCGCGTGGACGAAAATGTTCCCACCCTTTTCACCGAGGGCTTCGCGCGCATTTTGGAGGACGTTGATTAACGTCTCGGAAAGGTGGCGGCGCTGCATCAGCAAGGGCGGGAAATCCAGCCCGTAGTTGCGGTGAACCTGGACCGGATAGGCCACCGCCGGCGGAAAGACCCGTTCAACGGCATTGTCCAGTTCTTCGATCACGTTAAGCTTTTCGACATGGCCCTCGCTCAACTGCGCGTAGCCCATGATTTCCGTGATGATCCGGTCCGATCTCTCAACTTCCTCCTGAATAATGCGGATTTGTTCAGGGGACACCGCCTTTCCCAACTTGACGGCGCGTTGCAGCGAGAACGCGGCGTTGTTGATAATCGCAAGCGGATTCTTGATTTGATGCGTAAACTCCGCCGCCACACGCCCTGCTGACCGCAACTGACCTTCCCGCATGGCGAACTCACGCGCTTCTTCCACCGCCCGGCGCTGCCGTTCCATCAGCACCTGCACGCCGTAACAGCAGATCGTCATCAATATTAACAGCGCCAGGCGCAGCAGGAGTGGCTCCGCTGGATTATCCAGGGTCCCGGGAAAGAGAATCTCCCGCTCTCCCGCGTCTAAATAATCGGCGACTCTTATCACAATGATTCCCGCCATCACGTAACAGGCGATCAACGTCAAATTGAGCATGATTTGCGACGTCGCCCGTGGAACGCTCACCGCACCGCGCACGATCAGTCCCAGAAAAAGCCAATACAGGATGCTGTCGTAGCCGCCGGTCACAACGGTCAGCGCCGACAGGAAAACTCCATCCACCAGGCTCATGGCAAACACTGCCCATGACACTAGTGGCAGTGGCAGCCGGCTCATGGTCAGCAGCAAGCCCGCCACCACGATATTCAGCCCAATGTAAATCCAGAGAAAGGATCGCGTGGTTTCCACCGCAATCTCCAGGGCGCCCAACACCTTGCCAAACCACGGTGTGAAATAAAACGAATGCAGCAACATCGCAATCCCGGCCACCTTCAACGGCAGGATGATATCCCGCTCCATCGTGGTGATGCGATCGATCAGTTGCGGGGCATCGGGCGCCGGAATCCGCAACAGCTCGACAGCCCGGCCCGGGAACCGAACAATGACTTTTGCCAGATCCCGGAATCCGTAGTGTCTAAGCCGCTGCCATAAACCGAAGTTCATAAACTATACCGCATAGCCGCTGGTTCAGTGCCTATCGCAGTAATTCCAACGCTCGGGCGGCCACTTTCTCCACCGGCCATAACCGTCCCAGGCCTTCGTAGCCGCACGACAACAAACCTTCCTCCGGCCCAATGAATTCATTACCGCGTGATTTGAGTTTCGCCACGTTTTCCTGCGTCGCCGGGTGGAGCCACATCTTCCCATTCATCGCCGGCGCGATCAGGGTCTTGGCCTCGGCATTCAGCGCCAGCGCCACGCAACTCAAGGCATCGTTGGCCAAACCCAGCGCCAGCTTGGCGATGGTATTGGCGGTCGCAGGCGCGATCAGCAGCAGATCCGCCTCGTCCGCGAGTTGGATGTGCATCGGCTTCCAACCTTCCTCCTCGTCATACAAATCAGCGACCACGGGGTGGCGCGACAACGTTTTCAATGACACCGCCGTTATGAAACGCAACGCGTCTGCCGTCATCACAACATGCACCTCGCAACCGTGCCTGGTCAACTGGCTCGCCAACTCAGCCGACTTGTAAGCTGCAATCGAGCCCGTCACACCTAATACGACGTTTTTGCTCATTTTAACGTGCAATTAAATTTCCGGCGCTTGCGCCCGCCCTGTCCGCATCTTTTCCGCTTCAATCAGCGCCAGCATCCGCCGCAAATCCTCGCTGATGCTCGAGCTCAGCAGCAGATAATCAAAATGCTTCCACTGGGCGATTTCCTGTCGCGCGACTCCCAGCCGTTTTTGAACGACCGCCGGCGAGTCCGTCGCGCGCTTGCGCAGCCGCTCTTCCAGCACGCTAAGCGACGGTGGTGTCAAGAACACCGAGACCAGCGCCCGTTTCAATTCCGAATCTTCCAGCGCTTTCTCGCGAATCGTCGCGGCCCCTTGCACATCCACGTTGAGTAACACGTCTTTGCCCTGCCGCAGTTTGCCCAGCACTTCCGCCTTCAGAATGCCGTAACTATTGCCGTACACCGTCGCGTGCTCGAGGAAGTTGCCTGCCTCCACCCGCTTGAGAAACGATCCCGCATCCAGAAAATAGTAATCTGTTCCGTCCTGCTCGCCTTCGCGCGGCAGGCGCGTCGTGCAAGTCACCGCCCGGGTCATCTGCGGCCGGGCATCGAGCAAGTGCTGGCACAGGGTCGTTTTGCCGCCGCCCGAAGGCGCGGAAATCAGCACCAGCAATGGGCTGGTGGCCGGCTCGTCTTTGCTTTGGCTCTCCACACGCGTTCTCGGTTCTCGGGTTTCGTCACTCATGCTTCGCCCTTATTCATTCCACGCCCGTCATTCCACATTCTGCGCCTGTTCGCGAAACTTTTCCAACTCCGCCTTCAAAATCACCATCTCGCGGGAAATCAAACTATCGTTGGCCTTCGCGCCAATCGTGTTGATTTCCCGGTTCATTTCCTGTGCCAGAAAATCAAGCATCCGACCCACCGGCTCGCTGGATTTACGACCGTCCTCAAACTGCTGGAAATGGCTCTGGAGCCGCGTCAGCTCCTCCGAAATGTCCGAGCGGTCGGCGAAATACACCACTTCTTTCAGCAACCGCTCGTCCTCGATTCCGGGCGCTTCCAGACCTGCGCCGCGGATGCGGCCAATGAGTTGCTGGCGATAGCGCTCCGCAACCGTTGGCGCCTGCTCTTGAATTTGCGCCGCTGACTTCCGCATCAACTCAATCCGCTTCTCCAAGTCTTGCCCCAGGTGCGCGCCTTCCCGCTCGCGCATCTTCACCATCTGCCCCAAAGCCTTCTTCAGAGCCTTCTCCACTGCCGGCCAGAAATCTTCCTCCACCGCCAGTTCCTCATCCGTCTGGAAAACCCCCGGTGCTCGCGCCACTTGATCCAAGGTGACCGGTCCGGGAAGCTTCAGTTGCTTCGACAAACGATTCAATTCGCGGGCATAAGCCTTCGCCAGCGGAACATTCAAGTGCAGCCGCGCCGACGCCTTCCCGGCGCCTGCGTGCAGCGACACCCGCACCGTCAAACGGCCGCGCGCAATATAACGGTTAATCAGATCGCGGATTTGGGCCTCCAGCATCTCCATTTCCCGCGGCAGATTCACCGAAATCTCGGTCTGCTTGCGGTTCACCGAGCTGAGTTCTACGGTGATCTTAAAGCCGTCCTGCGAGCAATCCCCGCGCCCATAACCCGTCATCGATTTCATCAAGCTCCAATATGTGAAATCCCACTCCGTCAGGCGAACAAATTTTATTGCGCATCTTAGATTATTCCAAAACCACCACCCTGGGTAATTGGAGCGCGGACATTCTTGTCCGCTCCCGGAGATCAGTCAACCCCGAAGCGGACAGGAATGTCCAATGCCGCTAGGATTTGACCATCCTCATCCCGGAGGGATGGGCCGACAATAGCCCAACGTTTAAACGTTGGGTGCGCGGGTCTAGAGGCGCATAAGTCCCGACAGGGACGGGTGAACCCCTGCGAGATCGGTCAGTCGTCCTTTCAGGACTTATCGTGCTGCGGGCGCTGGTTCCCAACGTGTTCAAACGTTGGGCTGGGCTATTCTCGCATGTTCCTCCGGGACAAAGATCGCATCCCGGGCCAAGCCTTTGTCCCGTTGGGACATGCGAGAATAGATCACACGCGCGAAAGGGGGCAAGGAGCCTCCCGTTACGTTGCCCTTAGCCCCAGCACATTCCTTGGAACTATAGATTCTCCCCGACCCCGTCGTCGTAATAACCCAGTTCCGCCTCAGGTTCTTCTTGCCGCCAATTGTTTCGCCAACCGAATCGCTGCCAGCATGCTGGAAGGATTCGCCTTGCCCTGGCCGGCGATGTCGTAAGCCGTGCCGTGATCGGGCGATGTGCGGATGAATGGCAGGCCCAGCGTCCAGTTCACGCCGGTTTCAAAAGCGATCATCTTCAGCGGAACCAAGCCCTGATCGTGATACATGGCCACCACGCCGTCGTAGTCGCCTTTGTATGCATGGTAAAACAGCGCATCGGCACTCAGCGGGCCGATGACATCCACTTGCCGCCCGCGCGCTGCCTGGACGGCTGGACCGATGGTCGTTTGCTCTTCAGTGCCCATTTCACCGCCCTCGCCAGCGTGTGGGTTTAGACCGCATACCGCCACGCGCGCCCGCTCCAGACCGAGGTCGCGGCAAGCCTGCGCGGTCAATTCAATCACCATTTCAATCTTCGCGCGCGTCAGATGTTCCGAAACCATTTTGAGTGGCAAATGTGTCGTCGCCAGTGCCACCCGCAGCCAACGGCCCCGATCATCCTGACCGAGCAACATCATCGCCGTGCGCTCGGTGCCGGCGAGTTGCGAGAGAAATTCGGTCTGGCCGACAAAGGCCTGACCGGCCTGCACAATCGCCTGTTTATTGACGGGGGCGGTGACCAGCGCATCTATTTCGTGACGCAAACAGCGCTCGGCCCCATCTCGCACCCACGCGATGGCAGCGCGCGCCGCTGCAGGCGACCCTTCCATTAAATTGGACGGCAAAGACTCGGCGAACGGCTGGCAAAGAAAGAACTGTCCGAAGCTGCCTTTGCCATCATAGATATGCAAGGGAAGTTTTAATCCGAGCTGCTGGTCAAGTCGGCGCGCATGGTCCACGTCTCCAATTAACAAGTAACGGGTCGCATCAGCGGGCGCTTCAATCGCCAGAGCTTTGAGTGTGACCTCGGGACCGATCCCGGTGATGTCCCCCAGCGAAATGCCTATCCAGCCTTTCATTCTGATTGAAAGCGACAGTCGATAATTGTGGCTGCCGAAGTCGGAAGACAAGCAACCATCGCCCGCCTAAAAATACCGCACGAACGTCTTTTTCTTTAGCCGCTCAATCCACTGCTTTTCGAGGCGGCTCTGTTCCTGTGTCAGCAAGTCCTTTTCGATTTGGTCCCGCACCTCGTTCACAGGTTTGAAATGCGCCGGACGCTTGTCTTCTAGCAGCATGATGTAGAATTCCTGGGGCGGCGGCAAACTGGTAGCTGCGGCGGCACTGTCGAACCGCCGCTCCTCCACCAGTGTCTCTTTCTTCGAGGCCGCATCGAAAGCATAGTGGCGGCCAATCGTCGGCTGCCCGTTCTCATACTGGCACACCCAGTAGTCATCTCCGGCCGAGCGGCTCGTAACCCCGCTCCGTTGGCCGGGTTGCAGTGAATTCGCCATGTCCCCCAACCCCTTGTTCAGGCGGGCCTGTTCCCACCAACCCCAATCGCCACCTTGATTGCGCTGCGACCCTTCAGAATGAATCGTCGCCATTTCTGCAAACGTGGCGCCTTCCTTAAGCTTCGCCAGAATCTCCTCTGCCAGCTTCTCGGTTCGCCCCGAGTCTGCCGCCACCGGGTTCTTCAACACGATCATCCGCAACTTGACCTCATCCTGCATCCTGAATTCGTCACGGTGCGCCTGATAATACACTTCCACCTTGTGCGGCGAGACGACAATTTCCGAGGAGATGTTCTTCTGGCGCAGCCAGCCGATGATGATTCGATCATGAATCTGCTGGCGATGCTTTTCCAGTGTGATGCCCCGGGCCTGCAAAGTCTGCAGCATCGATGTGCGGTTGCCGCCGTAATTGGCGCGGATTTCTTCCTGAATCTCTTTACGGACCTCTTTCTCGATCTCTTTCTCGATAACACTTTCCTGCGCGTTAAACGTGGTCTTGAAATCGTGCAGGATCAACTGTCGCTCCAGCAATTGTTCCAAACTTTCATTGCGAGCGTCAGCCACCTTCTTCTGGAATAATTCGGGCTGGCTGCGGTATTGGCGCCACAGCACCTCAGCGGCCGGCGCCGTCATCCCCTCCACTTCGTCCTGCGTAACGATGGCGTCATGCACAATGGCCTGGATGCCGCTTACCATCTCGGCATGCACCAGCAATGCCGAACCAATCACGACCCCGGCTGCTAGTATGGTACAGATAGCTTTCATCTGAAAGAGTCGCTAACTTAGACGCCGCCAACACCCAAGTCAAGCGGTGCCGTTCTGGTCGGTGATTTTGTGATTTTGAAATCGGTCACCCAGCGTCATTATGGAGTGCGCCGGCAGAGCGCTTAGCGGCGACGGCGCACTCCATAAGGTCGCCCTCCCCAGACGTGAAATTCCTTCGCCTCTTTAAGCGAAAGGACGGGAATCAGCTTCTTGCTTTCCCAAAAGAAGGTTACTGTGCATCTTAAGCACATCAAAGCGAATGATTGTATAACTAAGAACCGCATTATGAGGAAAACCGCTATTAGCCTGTTGATCGTTACCCTGCTTGCCGCTGTCACCCCGGCCCTGCTTGCAGCCCAGGGAGCCTGGACCAATGTTACCGGGCATTTCTCCGGAGCCGATGCCGCCGTGTCCGCCACTGCATTTGATGCCGCCGGCAATCTCTACCTTGGCGGCGCTTTTTCAGCCGTCGGGGACGTTGCGACCCGGCTCATCGCCAAATACACACCCACCACCGGCAAGTGGTCGGACGTCGGCGGCGGGGTTACTGAGCGCGCCATATTTGACCACATCCACGCCATTATCTTCGACGCCGCCGGAAACTGCTATGCCGCCGGCCAGTTTGAGTCGGTGGGGGGCGTAAAAGTCGAGAATGTTGCCAAATGGGACGGAAAACGGTGGTCCCCAGTCGGGCCGGGGATGGTCGGCAAGGTTTTCGCCCTGGCGTTTGACCCAGCCGGAAATCTTTATGCCGGAGGATTGTTCAGCCAAGCCGGCGGCGTGACGGTTAATAACGTCGCCAAGTGGGACGGCTCGCGCTGGTCGGCCCTCGGGTCAGGCATGAACAAGGAGGTCTATGCCATCGCGTTCGATGCCGCCGGCAACCTCTATGCCGGCGGAGATTTCACTAAAGCCGGGGGCGTGGCGGCCAATCAAATTGCCCAATGGGATGGCCACCAATGGTCGCCTCTCGGTTTGGGGGTAAACGGCGGTGTGGATGCCCTGGCCGTGTCCGGCACGAACCTGTACGCCGGCGGAGCCTTCTCGGCGGCGGGCGGGGAAAGCGCCTACAGCATTGCGAAATGGGACGGCACCACTTGGTCGGCCCTCGGTGCCGGGATGGACGGAGCAGTCAGTGCGCTCCGCGTGGGGGCTGATGGCGTTATCTTTGCCGGTGGCAGCTTCACTTGGGCCGGAGAGGTGAGCGCAAACCATATCGCCAAGTGGGATGGAACCACATGGTCCGGCGTTGGCACGGGGGTCAACGATTCTGTTCTATCGATTTCGTTGGATACCGCAGGGATGCTGTACGTCGGCGGGTTCTTTCGGGAGGCTGGCGGGGTGAACGCGAGTCGCATTGCCAAATGGGACGGCACTCACTGGACCGGGCTCGACACCGGGGTGAACGGCGCATGCATTGTCGCCCGACTGGATGCCGCCGGGACCCTCTACGCCGGGGGATACTTCACTGCGATCGGGAACGCCAGCGCCCAGCACGTCGCCAAGTGGAATGGAACCGCTTGGTCGCCACTCGGCTCGGGCTTGAGCAAGGACATCGGCACATGTTACGTCATGGCTTTCGCCTTCGACCCGGCCGGAAACCTGTATGCGGGCGGCAGCTTCACCACCGCCGGCGGCGAGACCGCTTACAATATCGCCAAGTGGAACGGGACCAATTGGTTCCCTCTCGGCTTGGGCTTGAACGGGTCGGTCTCGGCCCTGGCCTACGTCGCCGGCAACCTGTATGCGGGCGGCAGCTTTACCATTGCCGGGGACGTAGCCGCCAGCCATGTTGCCAAGTGGGACGGCTTGCAATGGTCGGCACTCGGTCCGGGCTTCACCCCCACGACGGCTGTGCCCAACGCCGATGTGATGGGCCTGGCCGCGGACACCGCCGGAAACCTTTATGCTGTGGGATACTTCATTCGATCCGGCGACCTTGAAGTCAACCATGTTGCCAAATGGGACGGGTCAGCCTGGTCCGCTCTCGGGATTGGGATTGATGTCAACCCGCTGTTCGTCCAGGCCGCCGCGTGTGACCCCGCCGGGAATCTCTATGTCGGGGGCGGTTTCGAGCACGCCGGCGGTCTCCTGGTGAACTGCATCGCCAAGTGGAACGGTTCGGAATGGTCTGGGCTGGATTCAGGAGTGTCCGGCGGCGGCGTAAACAGCTTGTGGTTCGATTCCACCGGCATTCTTTACGTTGGAGGCAGCTTCAGCGCCGCTGGGGGCGTGGCCGCCAGAAACATCGCCAAGTGGGATGGCTCCGCCTGGAGCCCGCTCGGGAGCGGAGTGGACTTGTCCGTCTGGACCTTGGTTTCCCGTCCCGGCGGGGACCTCTATGCGGGAGGTTACTTGACGATGGCGGGAGGGCTGCTTACCCCGAGCCTGGCGAAATGGAATCCGAACGCAATCAGCTACATGCTCGCGGTTATTGGTGGCACCGGCTCGGGCACATACTCGGTAGGGGCGAGAGTGTTCATTCAAGCCAATACCCCGCCAGACGGCCAGACCTTTGGCCAATGGACGGGCGACGTTGCCACTGTGGGGGACATTCATGCCTCATTCACCTCTGTTTTGGTGCC
>Ga0194044_10000385_pt1 | contig 21864 bp, 16 predicted proteins | sample JunL4417m_MetaG_FD_155460 | JGI IMG/M metagenome (GOLD analysis project Ga0194044, IMG submission 155460) | Anoxic zone freshwater microbial communities from boreal shield lake in IISD Experimental Lakes Area, Ontario, Canada - Jun2016-L442-17m | ecosystem: Environmental > Aquatic > Freshwater...
GCCTAATTGATATTAAAATGGTAGAAACGATGCCAACTGCAATTAACAAAACCGCACTATAGATGAGTAATTCAATCAAAGTAAAACCGAAATTTTTATTATTTATTTTCATAATGGACCGGAAACTAATTGATTACCATCAAGGGCGATTTGATAAAACCACTTTTTAGCATCTAAATTGTAATACCAGCCGATTGAAGTCATGCTACGATTGGAGAATTGCGGTAAATCAGAATTGCTCATGATTTGCAAACGAGTAGATGGTAATGTGACTGGTAAATTTTCACCCTCATCTTGTTTAGTAATTTGACTTTGACGCCACAAGGAATCACCGCGATAAACCAATTCGAAAGCAGCGTTCTTAAGACGAGAAGTGAAGACGGCTTGCCACTGACTTGATTTACCATCAAGTCCAACTGCTCCCGCTGAATGAATATAAAGCGGTTTGGCATCGGCTGACCAGCGCCTAGCATCTGCTAACATTTGATTCATTACTTCCTCAAGAGTAAAGATGGCTAAGGGATATTGACGGCGTTCCTCTGCGTTTTTCGGTGATAAGGGAGTAAGATAATTACTCGGTTGAAGTGTCCGCCCAGTTACTGCGCTCGCTGACTTGATTTCAGCTAAATCAACTAAGCTTTCAGTAACAACTACGCCTTTTTCTCGCTCAATCACCCGCCATCGCACCAATGACATTATTAAAAGCATGACGACTAATCCCGCAATAATATAAATAAACTTTTTATTTTTGGTCGAATTCCAATTTTGCATATTTATGGGCTATAACTAAATTGCACACTATCAACTCGAGGTGTATACACACCCCTAACTGAGCAATCATCAGAACAAAGTTCGATACGATATCTAAAATATCGCTTGTCAACCAAGGTGGTGGCGCAGCCTAATTCATAGCTAACATTTGGCAGGTGTGCATCATACCAATCACCAGCACTGCACGTCGACCCGCCAATAAACGACCAACTGCCAACCGAACAGGTTGGAAAATTAGTGGCGCCATTTGCACATTGCGAGGCTGCAACCTGAAATCTAACCGTGCCTTGATCCTGACTTGGTCCACCCAATATTCCTTGCCAGCTAATCGCATTATACGCCGGTCCATCATCATCACTTGATAAATCAATCACCGAAGAATATAGTTCACCTTCAACAGCAACTTGTGTTGAAGAGCTTTTTGTGTAAAAAGTTGAGGTCGCACTAATACTTTCGTTACCCGCCTGATCAATCGACCGAACACGAAAAAAATATTTGGTAGCCACGTCTAAGCTGGTTATTCCCACGGTATGATTCGTAACCAAGTTAGAATCAAGCGTCGTACAATCATTGTTTGTCGCACAATTATTAACAAAGCTACCTGTTTTATTATATTGGACTTGACTGGTCGAAAGATCACCCAAAGTTTGCCAATCAATTGTTGCTGAATTAGATGTGGTGGATGAAGCAATGCTGGTTATATTTGGAGCAGTGGTGTCGATTTGAAAATCAGTTGCTGATTCGGCATTTCCTCCGAATGAAACCCAGTTGCCGAAAAACGTATAACTATTTTTAACATTTTTAACCCTGACCTGCCAATGATAACTATCATCTACAAAAGTGGTGGAGGTGGCACAAGCAGTTGCTAACGAGTTACAATCAATCGGACCAGGACTCATTCGTCCAGCTGTTGTCTCAATTACTCCAGCGCACGTGCTAGTGCCACAACTGAATGCAGTACCTAGTGGTTTAACCTCGAACTGTGAATATAATAAGCCTTCACTACTGGAAGCTTGCATAATTGTGGCAAAATAAACAGCAGAACTGCTTATACTAGCGCCTACACCCATTGTTAAGGTTAATCCCGAATTGCGATACTGATTGGATCCTGCTGGATCGAATGGTGTGTTCGAATACATAATAATATTTTTTTGATTCGAATCATAACCATTGCTAGTTATATACATTGGGCCAGTTGTCGCTAATAAAGGCACGCCATGCATCAAGGAGCCATTTAACCAAGTCATAAGCAAAGAAGAGGTAACATTATTGGAATAAGTTACGGAGTTTGTTGCAGAAAAAAATCCTGGGCACGAACCAGATTGGCAAAAATGATTTCCATTAATAGTAAGCCAATCAGCAGGCGAACTAGTGGCCTTTAAATTGGTAATTCGCGGTAAAATTCTAAACGCATTAGCACCATAATTATCTGTATTGGGCCATCCGCTATTGCTTTGCTGTAGCGCTATGTCACCCGTATAGGCGCTATCACTTATCGAGGTAGGCACTTGGACGGATACAGCAGTATTTGACCAATTAGTGGTCGTAGCCGATCCGGTCGGACTGGAACACGTGATAGCATCACAACCCAATATTCGCACCCAACCACCAGCACTTGACGTACCAAAACGGGTGCCATTAATAGTGATAATGCCATCCGTATCACCACCGTCATATTCCCGCGCTGCATCCGCCACTAACGTCGGTGCGGTGATTGAAATAATATTTGGCAAAATATAAAAATTCAGCTCGTTACTTTCTTGTCCGTTTGCCGTTACAACCAATGAATCAGCACCGCCGAAATTGTCAGCCCAATCACTATCAGCATTGCCCGTAATTGTTGTATCAGTTCGAATGGTAATAGAGGTATCCGACCAGCTTGCCACGTTAGTATCTGCCGAACCGTCATCAACAATTTGCGTGGTTGAAGTTGGGCCCACAATTTCAACTTTAAAGCTAGCACTGTCGCGGTTGCCTAATCCAGGGTCACTGCCAAAGCCAGTGCCAGAAATGACAATAGTTTGCCTCGCCGACGCGCCTGGTCCAATACGCGCGCCACAATCAGTGCAGGCAGGGGCGTAGTTTAAACCTACTTCTGCAGAATTCACATAATTAGAAATGGTTGGTCCTGACGTTTCCACCCAGCGAATACTCATCAAAGCAAAATCCCAATCACGAGTGGAGGTGGCCACTGCGGTTGAGCCAGAGGTGCGCAAGCGCATATTACCGACGTTACTTACCGTATCAATAAAATCATCGGGGTTAGTTTGATACATTCCCTCGGTGTACGTGTAGGTAGTTAAGGCGTTAGTTGTGCCCACACCAATCCAACCGCCTGTCGCTCCAGTGAGGCCGGAAAAATCTTGCAGACCGAGTTGCGCAGTGACTGTAGTAGTGTTGGTACGGAAACGAGCGGCATAGCCAATGCCCGTAACCTGGGCATTGGCTGGTGGCGTTATAGGAAATGAAAGGTTTGAAGCGGCGGAATGATTAGTACCCCAGGTACCAGCCCAGTCCGAGGGATATGGCGTGGTGGCACAAGGTGAAGTATTATTTTTACAGGTTGACTGGCGCCAGTCATCTAGACTACTTGAGGTGGTAGTAGCAAATAAAGTGGCCGTGCTGGTCGAGACAGAACCTGCTACTGCTTGGCCAAATGAGGTTTCAAATTGAGCCGTGTCGAGATTAACCGAACCAAGGGTAAGTGAAATGGTGTTGGTTTGAAAAGTTTGTACGCCAGTTGCCGTTGAGTAGATTCTAATGCGTACTTCCCCGCCAGACATATAATTTACAATGGTACTGGTTGATTTAGCAAAATAATTCGTCTGGTCGGTCGTAGCACCACTAGCCGTAATTGCAGTTGTGTTTAAATTTTCCCACGTACTAGCGGCATAGTTATAAATTGCTACATTGTAGGTTAAGGTTGTGGCGGAAACATACGCCCCAATATAATTTACCAAAAATGTGTTCGCGCCAACATATGACCGCACGTCCTTAAATGAGTAGTAAAAACTCATCGCATTGCCAGCAGTATTAGCGACGCTGTGGCGCACTGTACCATTTTGATTGGCGAACGTGTCTGAATAAAATCCAGTATGTGCTCCGGTAAACGGGGCGATATTAGTTACCCCCGCAGCATAATAGACGGGATCAATCGCTGTCTCAACCTGGATGCGGTCTACATTAAATTGCACAGCTTGAGTGGTGGTGGCATAAATTCTAATTTTCAAGCCGGAGCCGCCGGTAACAAAATTATTAAGTGGCGTATTTACCGGGGTGCCTGAAGCAGTGCCAGTGTAAAAATAACCATTAAACAATTCAAACGTACGCGAGGTGTCAGCTGTTTCTGCAAAGGCAGTTGCCTTGGGGTTGTTTAATGTCCGCCACCCGCCGCCAGTACATTGACCATCAACCGGATTATCCACACCAGTTGAACTTGACCAGTCACAGACTTGAATATAAAAATTACGCGCCGTGGTGACATTGGCAGTTTCAGTGGTGACAATTATTTTATTGGCATTATTTAAGGCGACCGTGCCAAAATTAACCCCAAAGTTTAATCCGGTGTTAGAAGAAGTTACCGACCAATAGACATTGTCAGACGCTAGTGCCCCCCGATATGAACCAACATTAGTAGCTGATAGCGCTACTGGCGTACCCGTAACCACCCAGCCAGAGGTGGGGGTAAATTGAGGTAAGACGGCTTTAACCCTTTGTGGCACCACTTGTTCAACTATTTTTTTAGCAACATTTATAACGGAGTCATCAACCACGTTTAATGGCTTAATCAAAGTCAATAGCTTTTCTAACGGCCAACCAGTTAGTAAAATCGATATTACTAACCCAATTGCTATTATTTTATGATATTTATTTCTAATACTTCGCCACATAATTATATGCTTTTTCACCAATATTTTTCATTACATTTTTCGTTTCCAGCTGAGTCATGTTTTGTGTTACTACCGTTAAAATATATGGTCGATTCGGAAAATAGACTATACCGGAATCTGAATAGGTGTTGATATCATTTACCACGCCGATTTTATGGCTGAATGGTGTGCCTTCCGGCAATCCATTGGCTAAAAAATCAGTGGCAGCGGAATGCAACATAATATCAATCAACTTTTCAGATGATTCTGGATTTAAGTAGGTAGAATAAAATAATGAGCGCCAAAATACTGAAAACTTTTTGGCGCCAACTTGTTGATTGACATTAAAAATATCATCAAGGCCAAGATGTAACAGCACCTCACCAATGTCGCTCAGCGCTAGATTGCGCATAAAAATTGCCCGCGCCGTATTATCTGAATTAACCAACATTTCTTCAAGCAAATCTTCTATGGAAATTTTGGTATTAGCTGATTGTTTATACAAATTTCCAAACCGAGGATCTTTGTCTTCTGGCAATAACACCAGTTCATTTTCTATGCTCCATTGACCTCGTTCAATCTTTTTCATCACCGCCATGGCAATCGGAATTTTCATCAAACTAGCCGGATAAAATTCTGCATCTTTATTAACTGCAATATTTGCTCCGGTATTTAAAAATTCAAAATAAATTGAAATGCGTTTATCCTTGCCCATCTCGTTAAATTGATCACGCAATGGCTGTACATTCACAATGAGATCTTTTTGTTTGATATAATTTCGTACCTGGCTAAGCATGGTATAATCCGCCACGCGGCCATGTGCTTGTTCTTCTTTTGATCCATACAACAATAATCCGATATTACCAAATAAAGACAAAATTAAAATCACCGATATAACTTTGATATTGGCTACGAGCGTTATTTTTTTGGTTGCAAGTTTTATCATTATTAATTATTTATTTATTAACATCAGACTACTTGATGCTTCTAATGAGTTGGTTGTGTCGAAAGTTGAAACCGGACAGGTAGAGGTTGCGGAGCTCGTTGCCGTCCACGAAGTTTGCTCGCAAACTTTATTGCGCCACCGAGTAAGATATTTAACCACCCGCTGACTGCCATTAAGCCAAGCGACTTCAATAGTGACTTTTTCAGTCGAGGGGTCAAGGTGTTGCTCCGCACCACACGGCGGCACTCCAGATTGGACTACTATTTGCTTGTTGGTTGCATCATCCCTGCAGACATCTTCAACAATTATTGAACCAGCGTATTCAATATTATTTATCGTTGTGGTGGCTGTGCCCATTGCCAGTTGCCAAACACCGTCGATTTCATCTAAGTGCAGCGGGCTGGAGCTGCCTTTGGTTACTGAAGAAATATTTTGCCAACGACTATACGCTACGGCAGAAAGCCCGTCTGAGAACTTATTCGCTAACCAGCGAGCAGTTGATGCCTCAGTCATTGTTTTACCCGATTGCAAGCCACTGTATGTCATGGTACCAATCATGCCACTCACCGCGGCGGCAATGCCGACAACTAAAAGAACTTCCAATAAAAGTTGACCGCTAGGTCGCGACAATAATATGTGATACGGTGGTTTCATAATATTTCGATAACCCCAGAAGTGGCAACTGTAACCTGACGTGACGTACCGGCAGCGACAAAAATGACATTAGTGGCAGTAGTGGTACCGCCATAGGCGGTAAAATTAATTTCTTTTTCTGTACCACTTAATGGATTACTAAAGCTAATCTGGATGGGTAAATAGACTTGATTAACGATCGTCGTGCTCGGATGAGCAAAATCGCCCGGTGAATAAAATAATTGATAATAAGACTGCCCTGAGTCTGGTTGCACCGCACGAATGCCCCAATTTACTCCATACGCACCGGCTATTGCCTTGTTGTGTGCAATCGTTATCTCAGACTTTAATTCTTGTGCTACATCATCTACTGCCCCAGATGCAGTGTAGGATAAAAAGAGTTGACGTCCTGCCACGGCCAAAATCATCAGCACCGCCATAACCAATAATAATTCCAAAAGAGAAAAGCCAGTGGGTTTACCTGTAAAATTACTAATCATACCGTTACACAAAATTACCTACCAACTGATAAATCGGTAGTAGTACGGCCAAAGCAATACCGCCCACCACCACACCCATAATAAGCAACATAGCTGGCTCAAGCATGGTGGCTAGGTCCTTTAAGCCACCATCAACCTCTTCTTCATAAAAATCGGCAAAGGTTTTTAACACCTGATCCAACGTACCGGTTTTTTCGCCGACCGCTACCATGCTTGTTAAAAACAGTGGGAATAAATCTGGCCGCAGCTTCCAGCTTTCGGCAATGGATCTGCCCGACCGGACAAAATTATTGGCTCGCTCTAACGCCTGCTCGTAGACATGATTGTCAGCCACTTTTTTGGTTAAATCAAGGGCATCACTAATTCCTGTCGCGCTGGTTAATAAACCGCTTAAGGTTCTGGTTATTCGTACTAAGATAATTTTTTGTACTAAACGTCGAGTTGGCGCAAAACCAAACAAGACTCGAGCAAACAAATGCTTGCCCTGAGGCGTAAACTTTAACCACCACCACAGCATCAAGGCACAAGCGCCTATTAGCACATCGATAAAAAAATTGCCACTGACAAAATCACTAATCGCCATCAATACCTTGGTCATCCAAGGTAAATTCGCATGCATTTGCACAAACGTCTTGGATAAGCGAGGCAAAACAAAAATTACTAACAAAAGCACGATGCCGAATGATGCCCAAAGTAAAATAACCGGATACGCTAAGGCGGATTTTATTTTTTTGCGTAGGCTATATTCTTTTTGCAACTGGCGGGCTAATTCATCTAACACTTTGTCTAACTGGCTGGAATTTTCGCCCGACTTAATCAAGCCGACAAATACTGGGTTAAAATATTGGGGAAATGCCTCCAAGGCTTCGGAAAAATTTAATCCATTCTGTAATGATTGCTTGATGCGATGTAAAACCTTTTTAGTTACCTGTTTGGTGGCATCGTTCAGCATAATATCAATCGACTCAAACAGACTTAATCCGGCACGCAGGGCCACGGCTAAATTTCTGGCTAAAATAATCTTGTCCAAATCGTTAAATCGTTCCCAAGAACGTCCAACCAAGGCAGCTACCTGCCCTGGGGGCAAAACTTGTTCAATTTTAACCGGTACTAAATTTTTTCGTTCCAGTTGAACTGCTACCTCGCTGCGATTGGCAGCCACTACTTCGCCCCTTTGGGTGCGACCGGCCTTGGAAATTGCTTCAAAATAATAATTTGGCATAATTATTCTCGCACTACGCGAATTACTTCCTCCAGAGTGGTGATACCCTGGGTTACTTTAGCCATACCGTCTACTAACATCGAAACCATGCCCTCGTCCATCGCAATCTTGTGAATCTGAGCTAGCGTAGAACCAGAATTAATTGCCTGACGAACTGCCTCACTGGCTTTAAATACCTCAAAAATTCCAATTTGCCCACTAAAACCACTTTTCCCACAAACACGACACCCCTTGCCTCGAAATAGATCTTTTGGTAATTCGATTTCAACATTACCACTTACTGTTTTACCCAATTGCCGCTTGATTTGGGCTTTGAGCTGTGGAGTGGATTTGTAGGACTCGATGCAGTTCATGCAAATCTTACGCACTAGACGTTGAGCAATTACTAAATTCAAAGTGGAGGCCAGTAAAAACGGTTGTGCCCCCATGTCGATTAAACGCGGAATGGCGGCGGCGGCATCGTTAGTATGTAGCGAGGACAAGACCAAGTGGCCGGTCAATGCTGAGTGAATAGCAATGTCAGCTGTTTCGTTATCGCGCACCTCACCAATCATGATAATATCAGGGTTTTGTCGCAATAAACTACGCAAGCCCGAAGCAAAAGTAATTCCCGCCTTGGTGTTTACTTGCGTTTGATTGATGCCGCCCATTTCGTATTCAATCGGATCCTCAATCGTTGTTATATTAACATTGGGCGTATTAAGCATGTGCAAAATCGAATATAGCGTTGTAGTTTTACCATGCCCGGTCGGACCGGTGATCAATATCATACCGTGAGGCTGACTGATTTCAATGGTAATTTGAGCAATCATAGCTTCGCTCAAGCCAAGCTCTGAAAGCGACAACGGTTTACTAGAAGATTTTAGCAAACGCATTTCAACTTTTTCGCCATGGAGTACCGGCATTACATTAACACGCACATCCATCTTCTGTCCGGCTTCATATTCAAAACGGAAACGACCATCTTGTGGCATGCGATGTTCATCAATCTGCATACCAGATAAAATTTTTACCCGAGCCGCAACCAGCGGTCCAAGCATTTTAGGCAAGCTTACCACCTCTTGCATCACACCATCGATTCTACACCTAATTAAAAACTTTTTAGCTAACGGCTCAAAATGAATATCCGAGGCGTTATTTAACGCAGCATTTTCTAAAATACTATCCAAAATCGTAATCACCGGCACCGCCTCTGCGGTTTTAGATAAATCATTGGCCGTGTCCAGATCAACGCTTTGCTTTATACTCTCATCAATAATCTGATTAAATGTTGCCCCAGACTGATGACGATATTGGCGCAAGGCGAATGACAAGCTTGGTCGAGAAGTAAGATATGGTTCGATAAAATTACCCAGCTTTGCCCTAACAAAATCAAGTGTTTCAAAATCAAACGGATCAATCATGGCCAGTTTGCCTACAGAACGTGACTGATCATATTCGAACAGCGCCGCCAAATTGCCTTTGGCAAAATTTTCTGGCAGCAACGTAAGTACTTCCAGCGGAATGTCAATTTGGCGTAAATTTATCAAAGGTACGCCAAAATAAGCTTCGAGCAACTCAGCCAAATAATCCTCTGTCACCTGCCCCTTGGCTATCAAAATATTTTCAATCGACTGAGAACCGCGTTCCGCCTCCACTGAAGCCGCAGTAAAAGACTTATCGTCTATAATGCCGGATTCGAGCAATATTTTTTTTAATTGTTCTTCCTTAATGTGCATGAAAATAAAAAATTACACCTTGATTGGTGTAATAATTATACCACAAAACAGGCAGGTGAAACAACTATATTTTTAAGCCGTTAAGTCCAAATAACCCAAGCAGCCAGTGCCCAATTATCATCAAAACTGGAGCCAAAATTATAAAGGCGGTACCCAAACTTATGCGCCTGCTTTCTTCGGTTGCGTGGCTCAATTGCTTGATAATAGCTAAAATTGCCGCCAACAATAAGCCACCAGAAAGTAAAAACACCAATCGCGGCCAGCCAAGCCAAAACCAAGCAAATAACATGAGGCAGATTTCCCCTTGGTCAAACAGCGTGTTTTGCCGTTTTTGTAGTTCCCGCAATAATATGTAAAACAAAATACCTAAAATTGCAGCAATTACTAAGCTCTGCCAATAATGATAAAACCCATAAAAAATAAAATAGCCGCCCTTAACGTGATGCAACCCATCGAACCATTGCCAAATTCCGGTTAACTTTACTGAAACCGGTAAGGTAATTTCTGTTAGCACGGCCGCGGTCTGCTGCCACGTCCGATATTGTGACCAAGTAAGGCTCAACGCATAAATGAGTTGATACCCAAGCCAAAAATAAAGCAAATATTGAATTCTCCTCCGTAATTGCTGTTTTTTTGCAAACCACAAAAACAAGGCCAACAAGTAGCAAGCTACCAGTAAGACAAGATTACTCCAGCTGAGCAAATTTGGAATAAATATTTGAGACATATCGATTTATCAAAAAAAACAACCCCGAAGTATATCGGGGTTGTTTTTAAAGAATCATTAAAAAGTTGTTCCACCGCCTATTAAACGCAAACTGGTACCGACTTCGTAGTAATTTACGTTATCACCACCATCTTTTGCTGATTTATCATCACTACCACCAGCTTTATAAGTGTCACTTTCCAACACCGCATCAATTTCATAGACATAAGAAGGGTGGGTGGAGTCACCAACCGATTGACAAGCATAACGATAAACATAATCAGAAGAAGCTGGCGAATTAGGTGTTGCTACGGTATTAGTAGGATCAAGCGGTAAATTAGAAATTGGTGAACCGCCAGTAATTTGGGTTAAATTAACTGGTAACCAACCGGTACCATCAATCACAGTCGAAGTAGCTGTGGTGGTTGCGTTGTAGCACCAATCAGAAGCACTAAAAGAACTACCAGATACTGCATCGGCTCCTTTCGCAGGCGCGGCACCTGCACAAACCATCTGACCGCCAGTGTAACTATAGCCAATTTGAGCCTGAGCATTACTACCAGTTAAGCAGAGATTTGCTACGGCTGTATTTAACGATGGGCTGGCAACTGCGGTAATATACAGACCGAGCGCCGTTTTTAGACTGGACATGTCCGAAATGCGCTGAGCATCACGAGACTTTTTAAGGGTTTCTGCTGGGTTCAAGACCAACACCAACACTACCGACAAAATAGCGATAATGGCAATGACGATCAGCAACTCAAGCAGGGTAAACCCTTTTTTGATGTTTGCTTGTTGCATATGCATCTTAAAAATTATAGTTAGTTAATTACTTTAATATTTGCTCTATCAAATCCATCACGTCTTTAATGGTTAAATTTGATTTTACTAAAAACTCACTCGCACCTAGTTCTTTGGCCCTGGCAATATCTTCCTCTTGACCCAAATTAGACAAGACTACTACTGGTATTTTAGCAGTTTTTTTGTCAGACTTCAATGCGGCCAAGACCTCAAAGCCAGTCATTTTGGGCATAATCAAATCTAATAAAACCACATCTGGCAATTCTTGCTTAATCAACGCCAAGCCAGCCTCACCATCTTCAGCTGAAACCACTGCATAACCCTGCCTTGGCAGTTTTGTTTCATAGACTTTACGTAAAAATCGATCGTCTTCTATTACTGCTATTTTTTTTACTGCATTCATTGTCCGAAAAATGACTAAATTAATCCTTTGTTTTCTTTAATTATTATACCACGTTTTACTGGCAAGGTAAAATAAAAGGTTGTACCTTGATTTTCAATTGATTCAAACCAAATTTTGCCACCAGAAAGCTCAACGATTGATTTGGCCACACATAATCCCATGCCAGTGCCTTCAGTTTCTTTAGCCACGGCATTGGTGGCACGATAGAATTTGCGAAAAATTTTAACCTGGTCGGCCTGAGGAATACCAATACCTGAGTCAGCCACGCTAACCAACACCTGATCATTCTCAATTTTAGCCCTGACCGTTACCTTGCCATTAGCTGGCGTATATTTAATCGCATTAGTAATTAAATTACTAATCACTTCACGAATTAGACCAGGATCTAGTTCAATAATTGGCAATTTCTCAATTTTAGCCACCATCTTGACCTCATATTTTTCTGCCATGGCTTTATCCTCAATGATAATGGTTTTTATTATTTCAGGTAAATTAGATGGCTTGGGATCTAATTTAACTTTACCCGCCTCGATGCGAGAAACGTTTAACAGCCGATTAACCAAATCAATTAAACGTTCGTTGGATTCGGTTAAAAGGGTTAACGCCTCTTTCTGGTCTGGATTAAGTCTACCCATATCACCATCAAGTAACATCTCCAAATACCATTTAATACTGGTTAACGGGGTGCGCAATTGATGTGAGGCGACTGAGACAAACTCATTTTTCTGCCGATCAATTTCCCGCTCCTTGGTCGCATCACGAAAAACCATAATACAACCGGCAATCTCGCCATGGGCATCTAAAATAGGGGCGGCACTATCAGCAATTGGAATGCGACGACCGTCACAATGAATCAATGCGGCCTGATTTGAGAGATACCGAATTTGACGATCATGCAAAACTTCTCTAATGATTTCAACTCGCTGTCCAGTGGTATCATCCAATAGTATAAAAAATTTCTCAAACGGCTTGCCAATAATTTCCTGACCGACAAAGCCGGATATTTGTTCGGCGGCATGGTTAAATATAAGTATCTTGCCACTTTCATCGACCACCAAAACGCCATCGCCAATGCTTGAAATAATTAAGGCAAATTTATCCTTTTCCAGTTGAGTCTTGTCCTTTTCTTCGGCAATATCTGACAAAATATTAAGCGCGGCGGCTTTTTGATTGGCTAATTCTTGTTGTTTTAAACGTAAGTCTTTGGTCTGTGTTTCAACTTGTTGATTGGTTTCCTCAATGGTGTGCCCCAGACGTTCTGCTACCCGATTAAAAGCCAAGCCAACATCTTCAAGTTCATCTCCACTTAAAATTTTGGCACGATCGGCAAGGTGATTTTGAGACAAACTATCGGCTACCCGGCGCAGTTCGCCTACCGGCTTTAATAATCGGCTAGCGGCAACATACACCAAAAATGCTTCGAATAAAGCCGCAATTAAAATTAAAGCCAAGATATCTAATAAGACCAATACATTACTATGGCCATATGCCCCCTCTTTTATTTCCATTAACAAGGAAAAGGGTGTGTTATTTACATGACTCACCACTAGGGTTTCCTTGTCACCGTCGGCCTGATCAAAAATATTATATAATTTTGTACCACCTCGTGATTTAATCTCAGAAAAAACAATATTATATTGCAAAGAAGGTAATGGTAAATCACCAAACCGGTGCTCAGCCGTTAAGCGGTTAAGCTCGTCTTGGGATAACGGACCAATTGATTTTAATTGGAATTCAGGCCGAGCGCTTTCTACTACCACTCCATTTTCATCCACAAATAAAAAATCGTTCTGATCAAATGTGTTACTTATAATGGCAAACTGACGATGAAATTGCTTGCTATCTACAGCTAAAATTATTGCACCAACTAACGCATCGCTGTTTTTTATCGGCGCTACAAAATAATAGACCACTTCAGTCTTACCTGTTGGCAAAGACGCTATAATTGTTGGCGTCTGGGGGATTATTTTTAATTGCGGCACAATATTTATTTCATCCTCAAGACTAGATTTGCTTCGGTATCGAACCTGACCGATAACGTCAATAATTGCCAAATTTACCGCTTGAGCTTGAAAGGTTAACAAAGCGGTTGTTTTCTCTATGGTATCAATTCTACTTGGCGACCAATCTGAAGAAAAAGCAATAATTTCCGAATTTTGAGACAGACTAAAAACATCGGTTTTATACCCATTAAAGACGTCCGATAAATTATCAGATGCAATTTTTGTTTGATTAACTAAGGCTTGACTATTTTGTTTAGCAAAAAAATCTTTTAAATATACACCAACAATAATAGCCAAGATTAAACCACACCCTAAAATTATGGCAAAGCTTGACCAAAATATTTTGCGGTTTAAATTCAATTTACTGGTCACTTCTTATTAATTAATTTTAATTTTTGCCGTAATTGTTCTATTTCTTTTTTTAACTCGATCATTTTTAATTCCCTGCCCACCATTAACCGATTAAATTTTTCCAACTCGCTATTCGCTTCGATTAAATCGGTAACATCTTTAACCGTCAATAAAAATTTGTCTACTTCACCAACCTCGTCAACAATTGGCACCCCACCAAAAATTCGATCGGTTGCTTTGTTGCCATACACTGATTTGTAATGCACAACACCGGTACGGAACGGCTGTTTCGATTTCATGGAAGATAAAATCATATCAACCACGCCAATTTCTTGATATGGCTTGTGTTCTAAAATATTCAAACCAATCAGCTTATCTTTCGGTCCGCCCGAAATGCCAACCATCTCTTCATTCACATATTCGACCACACCGAACGCATCGGTTAAAAAGATGCCAATGGGTGAATAGTCCAAAATTTTCTGATTTGTTTCTGCCAAGCGCTGCATTTTTTGCCGATTATCCACCCGTTCTGCCACATCATGAAACTCCATTATTACCCCAATCGGTTTTTTATCAACACCACGCAAAAAAGCCGTGCGAACTTCACACGGTGCAGTACCCCCGGTTTTAATTTTTATATTTAAATCTGCCCGCCAATAGCGTCGATGATTGATTTTTGGCCGCTTTTCTTTGATCAACTCTTCCGCAATGGCTTTGCTGATTTTTATGGTATCTGCCTCGCTGAGTAAAAAACCGATTTTTTGCCCAATCACCTCGTCTGGTTCATAAGCAGTTAATCGCCTGATTGAAGGCGTGACAAAGGTAACTTTGCCCCATAAATCAGTGGTGGCAAGCACATCAATAGCGTTATCCGTCAGCAACCGATAGCGGCGATCAGTTTCGCATAAAGCCGCTAACGTGACTGGTTGATTAGATCGTTTTTCCTCCTTGATCATACCTTATATTATACTACATTTGGCATAGATTGCACCAGTGGGTACCGCGCCCACCGATTTTCGTTTTACTAATCGGCTGCCCACAAATCTTACATGGCAACTTGGCTCGGCCGTATACCCTCAGAAACGGTAAAAAATTGCCTTTTTTTCCACTAGCATCCCGATAATCACTAAACGAGGTGCCGCGATATTTAATGCCCTGCCGTAAGATTTTTATAATCGCCTGATGTAATTTTTGCACTTCTTTTATTGTTAATGATTTTGCCAAACGTAGTGGCTTGACTTTAGCTATAAACAAAGCCTCATCAGCATAAATATTACCCACTCCGACTAAATATTTTTGTTCGAGAATGGTTTGTTTGACGGTTGATTTTGGTTTCCGCGCGAGCATTTTGGCTAAAAAATCAACTGTAAACTTTCGGTCAAACGGCTCAAGACCCAACTTCGCTTCTTCGAGCACCCACTCTCCAGGCCCAATCAGCCGCAGCCAACCAAAACGACGAACATCATTAAAATACAATTTTGAATCATCACTAAATGTTAAAACGGCTCGAGTAAATTTATTAGGCAAATCCTGGCTAACATTGACAATGGGGTGACCGCCAACAATTATGGAGCAATTATCATTTTTACAAGACTCTAAAACCAACTGGCCGGTCATTTTTAAATGGATAAGCAAAATATCCTTATCTAGCTCAAAAACTAACAACTTGGCTCGTCGCTTAATGGTAATTACTTTTTGTCCAACAATTCTAGTTTTAAAAACTTTTGCAGATAGATTTATTTGCGGCCGTAATTGCCCCCTAAGTGGGTGTAACAACCCAAAATCAACAAGACACAAGCCGGTCAACGGCTTGCGCAAGTCAGCAACTATTGTTTCAACCTCTGGAAGTTCTGGCATAACGCTATTTTGCCGTTGCAGCGCCTAAGTATCCAACCGTAAATCCATTTGAAAAACTTTTGCCGTCATTTAATATTAATTGAACCAGCTGTCCAGTTTCTTTAATTTTATAAATTCTCTTATTCGCATCAACTTCGATTAAATTCGATGCCGGCATAGGCGCTTTAATTTCTATTGCCGGGGGTGGGCTTGGTTTTTGATTTAATAATATTTTAGGCGTAGAGCTTGATTTAATCATGACCACGCCAGCACTCTTTGATTTTGGTAAATCGTTTTTTTTACTTGAGTAATAAAAAAATATCGCCAAATCAATAACCAAAAATATCCCTAAAAGCATTAATACGATTTTTATTTTCATTTAAATATATTATTAAACTAAGTTACCCAAATAATCAGTACAAAAGAAAAACGGTACAGAAACACTAGTCATATTTACATTTGTTGGACCGGTTAAAATATAATTCCCCGCCGGTAATGGATTTGCCAAAGTGCACTCACCATTAACGGTAATGCATTGATCTTTGTATACTGAGCCATTATCAGCAGGATTAAAATTACACATAGCGGGTCTTGTATCTTTTACATTAGGCGGATGTGGTATACACCACGCCGTAGCAAAATCACCAGCATAAAAATTCATCACCGCTCCATTGGACGGTGCTCCCGTGATGAGATCTACAACCCCTTTCGCCGCCACTACAAAGCTCGAATAACAACATTTTTGATTAGCAGCGAATGGGCCACCGGCACAAAATGTTACCCCAGCCTCTTTTTTACAGGCCGAGTCACAGCCATGCCCTTTACCATTATTAGCAACACCAAAATCACAATCTTCACCTGGATTTAGAATTCCATTGCCACAAACCGTGCATCCAGAACCAAACACACACACGCTTGAGGGAGTGCAGGTATCAGAGTCTACACTGCAGACCTTGCCCGGATTACAGCCGGTAAATCCAGCAGTACACGCAGCCACACAGCCCCCACCTGTGCACAAACTGGATGGCGTACAGCTATCACTATCTACATTACACGTTTTACCAGCACAACCAGATACTCTAGCAGTACACGCAGCCACACAGCCCCCACCTGTGCACAAACTGGATGGCGTACAACTATCACTATCTACATTACACGTTTTACCAGCACAACCAGATACTCCAGCAGAACACGCAAGCGAACAAGTATCCCAAGTACAATTATTTTTACAATTCTTTAACCCAGAAGCACCACCAATGGTACAGGAGTCTGAATTGCCATCACAAACTTCTGGCCCATTAACAACACCATCCCCACAATAATTTACTTTAAAAAGAAAGTTACCAGGAGAACTTTGACTACCCCATTGATCAATCGCCTTAACCTCAATTGCATAGGAGCCTGGTGCGGTTGATGTGCCTGATAGTTTTCCGGTGGCAGCATTAAAAGCCATGCCTGCCGGCAAACCAGTCAGAACATACGTAAAGGGGTTGCCCTCGGGATCCACAGCGCCAAACAATGGACAAGAGCCATAATTTTGCCCGACATAGCCAAAATTAGGGCAAAGAGAGCAACTATTAACACTGGTAATGGCCGAGGCAATTTTATTATTTGATACGATGAAAAAAAACAACGCACTTAGCATAAAAAACACTCCGCCAATTATCAATATATTTTTTTTCATATAAAGATTTTTATTTAGGTACGTTTAACTTGCCAGGGCCATTTGGATTAAATCCATTGGCCACCTCCTTACCATCAGTATTACCATCACCATCTGTATCGGGATTATTGGGGTTAGTTTTGTATTTAAAAATTTCTTGACCATCAGTAAGTCCATCCCCGTCCGTATCTGGATTGAACATGTCAGTTTTAAAGGATAATTCATCTTTGTCGGCAACTTCATCTTTATCTAAATCCATGGGTCCCTTGCCATTGGGATTAGTACGATCTTCAATTTCTTTTTTATCTGGCACACCGTCACCATCCGAATCAGCTTTTAACGGATTGGTAAAATAAACAAAAACTTCTTGCGAATCAGAGAGGCCGTCGCTATCGGTGTCAAACTTTAACGGGTCGGTGCCATATTTTTTTTCCTCTTGATCGGTAAAATTATCATTATCAGAATCTTTAAACACGGGGTAATACAAAGTGGGTCGTTCTGTTAAATTAGCTTCACTTACCTGGCCAATAATACCATTGTTTTTGATATACGAAGTTAAATCATCAGTATTTGACTGAGCAGTTGATATGGTACTAGGAATAGTGCTACTTGAAAATACAATGTCCTGATTTTTTATCACATTTACCGGCAAAGTCTGTGTGTGTTTTTTACTCATCAACAATACTGCTGCCCAAATAACCAAGACTAGGAATATCGAAATTGTTAAAATTATAATGGTTTTTTTATAAGGCATTTGTTTTATTTATTCACGCAGCGCCTTAAACGTAAATCATCAACATATAAATTAGTACCCGCAGGACCTGTTTTTTTAGAATAGGAATTTAGGGCAAATAAAATTTGTCTGGCACCTGTTTCATTTTTAAGTTGATCCAAGTCAGAATTATAATCAAACATGGTAGAAAAATACACCCAATCAGGATAACTCCCTCCATTAATAACTCTGCCCGAGATGGCAGGGTAACATCCAGTCTGATTGGCTAGCGTCTTTTTTAAATTTAAACATAAACAATTATTATCAACTCGCACACCAGCAGCAACATGTACAGGGTCAGCATTAAATAATCCCGGTGCCTGCTCCTTACTGCCTGCGGGCAAACTATCGTATATCGTTTTATAATCCGCACAAAGGGGTGAGCTTGAAGCAGAATAGCCAGACTTTCCAACCTGATAATCATCGCAAGGGGTTAATATCACGCTTTGATTCCAACATTGACCTGACCAAGAAGGAGAATAGGTTAAAAGAAAATCTGTCCAACTATCAACTGAAGATTCACCTTTATAATAAAAATCTAATAAATACTTTTCATTTAACTGAAAAGCAGTAGCTGATAAATCAAACTTAGTTGACAGACCTGCGGCAGGATTGTTGGACGCCCAGCAGAAGTTAACACCATTAGCATATTTAGAAAAATATGGCGGGTTCGGGCCAGTAGGAAATTTATCAATTGCCTGATTGCAGTTGTCTGCTTTTTGTAAATAACAAATGCTATTAGCCGCGTCCCAAAAACACTGATTGTTGTTAGTGTAAAAGTTTGGATCATTACAAGCAGCAGCTGAACAAGTATAATACATAGTTATATTCTCCTTCTGCTTAATCAGTAAGCTCTTATTACCTCCCGAGGTGTGATTTTCTGCACTTGAAACTGATGCATTAGAAAAAAGCGGATTATTTAAATGTTGATAATACGACCAGCCGGCAGGCATGGCTCCCAAGGCGCCATTTTCCATGGTTTGTACCGTCCCCATAAGATGTGAAAGGTCGGCATGATTATCGACATCCCCATCGCAATCATTGTCAATACCATCAACCTGTGAACAGTCATCGGGCTGCCCAGGATTAATTTTATTGCCGTCGATTAAGACGGTTCCATTTAACCCAACGACCTTATGAACACCAGGTGTGTCATCACAGTCTACACCTACCTTAGGGCACCCGGTTGAGCCTAAAGCACCATACCCATCACCATCACGATCAACACAAACTGAACAATTTAATATCGGCGGCCGGTTATGAACACCAATGGCACACACCTTTTGAGCGGTGGTGCCTTGTTTGTCGGTAACGTTTATCGTGACCGAATAGCCGCCAACCGCACCTGTTTTATTCGCGGTCAATTTATAATTATTTGTCACGGCGGTGTTTCCTTTTACCGGCGCCGCAGACCAGCTCTTGGACGTCCAATCGATGGCTGCGCCAGTTTGCACGCTAACCGTTAAGGGAAGATATGCGCCGCTAACGCTAAAATACCCTTCGAACTTTTGACCGGCCACGCCTTGCATTGCCCCACATACTATATTCGGTGAACTAGAGCTTGGTCTAAGACCGCTGTCTTTAACTCCACAAGCATTGACCGTCTTGTTTAATTTGACTGAATGTATTTGAATATTTGAATCAGCATCATTACCATTTCCCCAATTACCAGGATTATCTGGATCATAGGTCCAATCATTAGTCCAGTCTATTGTGATTTTATGTAATCCGGCCGACAACTGACCTAGGGCTACAGAATTTACCACTTTCCCTGGTAGTGGAACAGCATCAGCGCAAACATCACTAATATAAGCACCGTCTAAAAGCACTTTTACATTATGCTGTACTCCGGTTTTATAGTCACACGGTGGATCTTGACTAAAAGCTGGTAAGCCTGCTGATGGTGGACTGCCTAATTTAAGAAGATTTAACGGTCCATATGGCGAATTACCAGAGTTGCTTGTTTCGAGCGAAACATAATATTGCCCCTCTTCAGTTATATTATAATCGTAAGTCCAATACGCAGCATTACAATCCCCGGTAGCGGGTGCAGCTCCACGACAAGCGAGCGCACTGTTAGTGGTTGAAAATTGATTACCATTTTTATTTAACACCATCGGATTACACATCAACCCCGTTTCACTCGGAATATAAAAGCCGCAGGTCTTGCCATCCTTACTCGACCAATATAAATAAGCCAGACTGTTTGTGGGCATGTCGAGTTGGTTGTTGTTGGGCAACGGGTCGGCGAATTTCTTTTCAGATTCATTCCAACAGGTTTGCAGATTGTATTTTATATCATCGGCGTAGGTAGATTTACACTGGGTTAGTTCATTAATGGGATCAACCGGTAACTGCGTGCCTAGTGCGCTACCGAGGGTTTCTTGCCAACTTGGCCAAGTAGAAATGGAATAATTCGCCATGTAGGTACCGGCTGCTAATATTGGGCACTTCCCCCCATGACCTGCTTTATAATTATCCAGCAACATATTCATTTCATACAAATCGGCCTGGCGGATAAAATCACGAGAAAGTTTGCCCTTGTCTGCTGTGCAATGATTACCCACTGAGCAATTTGGGTTAATTGAACAAGTACCTTGGTACTGAGCTTGAATTTCAGTAGCAGTGAGCGCACGGTTGTATACCTTTACCCCGGCAATTTGCCCCTGGAAAGCGTGCTTTATATTAGTTCCGGTAATACTTTGACGACGACCAATACAGAATCCATTCATAGTCGATACAGCATCACCAATCGTGCCGCTAAAAGCAGGAAACGTGTTATCATAAATGCTTATACCATTAGCAAAAACTTCTACCGACTTACTCGGCGCATCCAAGGTAAAAATCAAATGAGTCCACTGGCGAAAGGGGGCAACGAAGCTTGTATTGATTCGTCCACCATTAAACCAACCATTGCCGTCAGCAAAAGCAAAGGCAATTGTGCCGTTGGCATTACGAAAGAGCATATATTCCCCCTCCTTGCCTACCACTGCGCCACCCAAGGTATCATCACCACCTGGCCCTTCGGGATAGATATCAGCCACCATGGTTAGCCCAGTGGTTACTTTTAATTTGTCATCCTCAACTTCTATATAGTTAGTTGGGTTAACCGGATCGCCGGTAAACCGGGCGGCTTGACTATTGGGAAAAGTTACCGTACCGACCGTGCGGGTGTCGAGTTTGTTGGCACTGCCATCAGTAGTGTTGCCATTTAAAAGCCAGCAGCCGATGGTGCCGGCGCAGTCAGAATTGTAGATGGGTTGATCGACACAACTGCCGGCGGAGGTGAGGTTGTGATTGAATTTCCAGCCTTCCAGAATCCGGCTGAATATCTGCTCGGTTTCTGGGGTGGCATTGTCGTTGTAGGAGATAATATAAATATTGGCATAGATCGTGTCGCCGCCATCAAGCATATCGTTCGTAGAGCTAACATTCGGGGCGTTGACATAGACACTCCGACCGTCACGCACGGCTTGGTAACCGTCTACTACGATATCTTGGGGGGAGCCGGTAAACCCTTTGTTCTTATACCAGCGAGAGGGGCTCACCCGGTCGGGATTGGGTAATACCCGGATGCCGATGGCATCGGGTGAGAGAGTGTCAGCTAAGGAATGGTGCTTTACCACAAAAAAAATGCCAGCTGTCAGACAAACAGCAAGCAGAGAAACTA
>Ga0194044_10000387_pt1 | contig 21812 bp, 16 predicted proteins | sample JunL4417m_MetaG_FD_155460 | JGI IMG/M metagenome (GOLD analysis project Ga0194044, IMG submission 155460) | Anoxic zone freshwater microbial communities from boreal shield lake in IISD Experimental Lakes Area, Ontario, Canada - Jun2016-L442-17m | ecosystem: Environmental > Aquatic > Freshwater...
CAATGGAGGAAAATAGGTCGAAACGTCGATGACACGTAGTAGCCGCGTGCGGCAAGGCGTCTGTAAAAGTCATTGATAACGTCTCTCTTATTATTCTATAATTGTTAACCGGTCTACTCGACAAGTGTCTAATTCGGTTTATAGACTTGCGATAGAGTGTAATAATCGTACAGCAGAGATATTAATTGCTATAAGGTCCATTTTTAAATGTTAGTTGCCAAATATATTCATAATATGAAAGCCGAATCTCAAGTAGCCGTCGAGGATGATGTCATCAACATATTAGGGCGTTTACAGATACACAACTCCGCATAGGTCCACAACTGTTGGCATTTTATCGTAACCTATTGAATTTGAGACTTTTATTTAAAAATCAGAGAAATTGAAATTATCACCTGTTTTCAAATGGTTAGACATATCCGAACTCAAGATGCCAAAACTTATAGACCTATGCGCACAACTCATCAGACAATCATGTTTTTATCTCGATTCAACCAATATGGGACATTCTGATGGCCATTTAAATGGAGCATTTTTATTAAGTTATTATTGTGTGGTTCATAAAAAGATTGAAGTTCCTTATATGTACTACTTGACAAAGATAATTCACTTTTTTTCGATTCGTTAAAAAAACAATACATATCCCTCAAAAGTACTTTTAGCTTGTAGCGGCTCCTTAAAAAAATCTCCAACCTTGTATTCGTAATCAAAGCAATCTGATGTAAGAGCTTTATTTTAGGTTTTATGTTTCTGTTTTCTATATTGAATTCACAATTTTTATATATGGTTGAATCCAGTTCGAGCCAGTCGCAGATTTCAGACATTACTAATAAAGGATCATCTTTTAGATTTTCAAAGAAACTCACTTTAATAGAATCTCTGAAAATAGAGTACCAACTGGACAAATAATCTGCATATAGGCCACCCGCAATTCCACCAATAAAAACATTATCTTTATATATGTTTATAAAACGTTTACTTTTTGCAATTTTATTGAATTCTCTAAGAGCAATAATAACATATTCTTCGAAACTAATGCTTCCTATTGCCCCAGCGAAATCACTTCTCCTTATATGATGATAGTAAGAATGCAATCGAGTGATAGGGTCGCGTAGTATGAAAATAATTTTTATCAAACCTAATGTTTCATATATTGCCTTAGCTAATACTTCCCCACCGTATATGTATTGCGGTGTGGCCTCCATAAGATATTTAAAACAACCTTTTTGGCAGTGTCCAAAATAATCTTTGTACGTTTCTATTGGTTGTAAAGACTTATCTTGTAATAGCGCTAAAAAGTAGTTTGTCTCTTTTCTCCTAGAAGCACAAATGCTAGGATGCCATGATAAATAGGTGTAAAGTGAAGATGTCGCTCCTTTGATAACACCCGCGATTATAACATTTGGCAATGATTGTATTAACATAATTTCAAACTCCAAGATATCTATTCAGGCCCCATAGTTGCCCAAGATTTCCTTGTACCAGTTAAGATACTCATCCACCATGCGTTTCAATGAATAAAAATTATTAGCTCGTTCAGATGCCATAATACTCATTGATTTACAGAGTGATTCGACCTCCTGTAGATGTATGATTCGCTCTGCCATGGCAGTAGAATCCTGTGCCGGCACAAGAAAACCAGTAACACCATCAACAATCTGCTCCGGGATTCCCCCAATCCGTGTGGCTACCACAGGCGTCCCGCATCCCATAGCTTCGAGAATTGTCGTAGGAAAGTTGTCGGCGTGGGAAGCGTGTAAATACACGTCAGCGGACTGATAATAACGAGCCAACTTGTTACTATCTGCTTCATAGTCTATGAATCGAATTACTATCGAACCATGCCTTTGCTCCTCGTGGGACTCGCCTACACACACCAAGTAATGGGGATGCCCGTCATGTGCCCCCGCCTTCCTTATGGCTGATTCTATTGTTTCATAGTCCTTAAACCTATTGCTACGAAGGGCAAATCCGACAAATAACGATATCCATGCATCTGGCGGGAGTCCCATCTCCTGGCGCGCCAATGATTTAGGCCCTGGTTTGAACACCGAAAGATCAATGCCATTTGGGATCACTTTCCAATCTATGATGGCATTTTTAACGGACGATTTCAGAGCCCTGTTCATTAACCAAGCACTCGGTGCAGCCAAATGCAAGCGGCTTTTTGCATAAATCCTTGCCTTTCGCTGCCAATTGTGTTCCGTAGCATCATGACGAATGGGAGGAGGTATTACCAAATCTGGACATTCTCCGCAGCCATGCTCCCAGCGGGAGCAACCGAGAGTTCCCGCGCAATGGCCGGTGTAGGTCCATTCGTCATGCAATGTTAAAACAGTGGGAATCTGACTGGTAATTTCCGGCAATATCCTCAAGTCAAAATAGCCCCCATGTAAATTGTGAAAGTGTAGAATATCCGGCCTTTCCGGCATGAGATCGAGCAAGTACCGAGAACCAGGAAAATTGTTATCTTCGAAACCCCGCTGTGATTCCAACCAGCGAAACGGCTCACCCAAGCGCGCAAGCGTGCGAAATGCCCACGGCAAGCCCCTCAATCTCTTTTGAGTGAAAAACTTCTCCCAGCGGAGACATAACTGTGTCCATTCATTGCGGTTCAAATCATTTGGCACCAGAAATACCCCCGGATCATCTCCTCTTTTAGCCCGAACGGCAAGGCATGACTCATGCCCAGACAATTGGTATCCACGAAGAAGGTCCAAGGCGATTCTCTCAGCACCACCAGCTACGTCGTAAGTATTTACCTGTAGGATATTCAACAACATCAGCCCTTCGTGCCTATGACGACTGGATTATCCATACGCTGTAACTCCATCGTTCATTTGCATTCTTTCCTTTCCCCACCTACTACTCCAAGTATTGACATCAACCAGCAATGGGTAAGCACCGCCTTATTTAAAATAGAGAATGAAGCCATCCCATCCGTACATACCGTATATACAACATTTAGCTCCATACTCTTTAGCCCATAGGCGAATACTTCGCAACGAGAAATGCGTAATATGTACATCATTGTCATAAAACGGCGTCCTATGAAGTCGCGGGAATAAGATATATAGAATTTGTAACACCGCAGGTAGACGGAATGGCATGCTCAGGAAAATGAGGCCAGGCCGGTTTAGTATTCCTAATGCGGCTTCAAAAAGTTCGCGAGGCCGCTCAAGGTGCTCAAGAACATGAGTACAGGTGATAATATCATAGCTTTGAGACCACAGTTGCATAGTCAAATCGGTACAGAGAAGGTCGAGCCCACATTTTTTTCCATAGTTGACCGTATAAGGATTGAGGTCAATACCAGTGGACTTGAAACTTGCATCTTTGGCAGCTTTGACCAGCGTGCCGGTCCCGCACCCCAGGTCCATAAACGTCTCGGCTTCCGGCAAGATACTCTTGAGTTTACCCACCAATACCTCGGCCCTCTTGCAGTTCGCATCTTCGTAGCTCAACAGGAACTCCATATCCTTTTGAAGGGTAGCATCGTCCTCTCGATAGCCTGACGGGTTGAAGAGAGAATGGCACCGTCTGCATCCATACAAGGAGAAAAAATTGCCCGTCCTCTTTCCGCGTAGTTGGCGGAAACGCATAACTCGCTCCGACTCGCAAACCGGACATGAGTTTGAACCATTACAGAATGCTTTGACCTTTAAGTTCATGGGAAATTCCTATGTCAGATTTCGCAGGATTTTCTTGTCCCGTTAGACCACCATATTCCAACCTGTGTTCTTTTCGCATATGATAGTCCTACCCGCCACACACAAATTTTTCAAAAAGTTATCTGGTTTTTTAACGATAATAACGCAGATTGCAGACGCTATGACTTCGACACAAAAATACGATTAATTGGACTCACATAGAATCTATATTAAGCCCTTTGTATCATCGTTTGCAGATAGTTTATTACTGCTTGCCTTTCAGCCTGAGTAAATGCCCTTGCGCCAAGAGCAACGGCAAAGTATAATATGCCTGTTAATGCCATGGCACCAACCAGTAAGAAAATATTATGTATGCCGTCAAGAGGTAAAGCACCAAACAGCAACCACAAGAAAACACCTATGATCACTGGCCTGACAAAAGCCTCACTGAGAAGTTTTCTCATCGGCAATCCATTGATTTTAAAATTTGCATATGTCAGAAAAAGTGGGACCATCACAATTCTGCTTACAAGAAGTGAAGCAGCGATTCCACTCACTCCCATGATCGAAGTGAATGGGTAGATGAGAGCTAAATTCAAGCCTGCACCAGTTACTGAGAAAAGGCCGGTGATCTTAACATAGCCTAAGCCGTTCAATACAAGACTTGGCACTTGGGTCATTGCACTCAAGTAGAGAGCTATGGTCGAAAGCTGTACTACTAAACCAGTATTCCGCTCAAACTCAGGTCCCATCCACGCAGCAAGAAATCTATTGCCAAATATCAATAGCGGCAGAGCTACAGACGTTGCCAACAAAAGTATTATCCTCGATGCGTTGATATACAAACCTCTGACCTGATCCAGATTCTTCTTTCCCTGAAGCTCGCTGAATAGCGGAAAAGTCACATAGGCCATGCGTGTAATAACATCCATAATCCGTTGTGCGAGCATTGAAGGTACGGAGTAGAAAGTCACATATGATGAGCCCAGCAAAGCCCCAACAATAATTTTATCGCCCTGGAAGTTGATCAAGTACGCAAACTTACTGAGTACTGTGTAGCTGCCATATCGCAGTATCATTCTCGTCATTTGGCCGCGAAGAATCGGTTTAACACTTAATCCCGGTAACAATCGTTTGGCCGCACACGACAGAATCACGAAACCAAGTAACGACGTTGCCACGTTGATCACTACAACCCACTCGATACCAAATCCGAATTTAACTAATGCAACGGTTCCAATTGAAATTAAAATACTCGAGACAACCGTCACCCACCCTGTTATGTCAAAACGACTAAACCCATTAACGGCACCTGTCATGGCAGATAAAAGAAGTGATGTCAGAAATCCCACCGCCCCAATGGATATTGCAGAACGCGCTGTAGGTATCTGATTGGGGTCTATTTTTAGCAATCGGATTAATATCATATCCGCTGATAGGATCAGTGCAATTCCACCTGAAATCCCGATTGCAAGAAATAGAAAAATAGTTGTCCCTATCACCTCATTCACTTTTGCGATATTTCCCTCCCCTCTGAACTCCGCAACGTATTTGACAACGGCCTGCCCAAGATTCATGTCCAGGAATGAGAGATAACCGACAATCGATAAAACAATAGACAAAACGCCGTAGGCTTCCACGCCAAATCCATTCACGACATAGGGTGTTATTACTATACCGAGGATTGCCGAAATCGCCCAAGGCAGAGTATTAAACACTGCATTGTTCAGCGTGCGATGTTGACTACTGCTCGTGCTCTTTCGAATCAATGATTACCCCCTATGCGACTCACTGATATAAGGTATAGATATGTTATGCAGGAGGGTGCTGTTCTCTCCGGTATTACCCCGTCGTTCCTCCCGGATCAACGCTAACACCATTGCTGCAAAAAGCCCGATGATGAAAGTTTGATACCAATATGCCAAAACCGGCCCGGTCAATAGAAGTACGAACCAATGGCCCACTGTTGCTCCTGTTGACGCGATAATCGGACCTGAATAGGTTGGTGCTGTACTCTTATGATATGACATCAATAGAGACACATATTTGACAACCATCCACATGAACAAAAAAAGACCAGGCATACCAAGCTTCATCCATATCAACAAATAGGTATTATGCACTATCTTCGTGGGCTGATCCTCTGGTGCCCAATCAATGCCAGATACAGGCGAGTGTTTGGACCCCAATCCCAGACCGAGAATCGGGCTGGAGAGAATGTCCTTCAGCGTTTGTTGGCTCTCCAGAAGGTGATGCACATTTGAATCCTGATTGCGATCTGCAAGTGACATTACTCGACGGGTGATGGGGGCGTTCGCCATATCACCAGAGAACAGTATGGCGGCCGTTAGCATCACTATCCCTACCCACACCCAAAAGATTGTTTTTCGTTTCTCTAACGCTGAACTTAAGAAGTAGAATACGGCTATTGCAGCAATCATCCCAAGCCAGTGTGACCTCCGGAAAGAAAAAAGGATTGCAAACACCATTGGGACACATCCTAAATACCCAAGCGTTCGGCGCCAACCGGTAATGATACTGCTCGCGCTTGCTGAATAAATGGTTATTGTCATTGCAACGAAAACCATAAGGTCCTGAGTAGCCCGAGTCACGATACGTCTTGACCCTAAATCATCGCTCTCGTAAGGCCAACCATGGCCTCTCAAGTAATAGATGTCATAGATAGAAGCAACGATTAAGCCGACCAGGAAAAGGACCCCCAGCATTCTATAGACTTTTTCCCGGGTATCTAACACGTTGGCGCATAAATAAAAACAAAGAACCGGGTAAAGTACGCTATAGAAATCGTCTTTCAAATTTGTGGGGTCTGATCCCAGCCAGATTCCTGTACCAGTAGCTATGAGAAGGACCACTATGACGACAAAACCATACTTGACAGAGATTATCGATTTCTTGCCTTCGATGAAGTAGAGCTTGAAGAAATATACAAAACACATCGCAAGGAGAAAACAAATAAGAAATGGCGGCAAGCCCTGAATTTTCACGTCCTTAATCGCGAATATCCCTTCGATATCCTTGTCAACGGCATCTGTCAATATAACAACCAATGCGATAAAAACGTATAACCCATACTCTGGCTTGCGCCAGAACATTATGACAGATAGTGGGGCAAATACAATTAGCGCAGGCGGCAACCAATAATAAGTACACAAAATCCCTACTACCGCTCCGGCCAAGATGGGAGCAAGCCACGATTTCAAAACGTTCTGAGTTTCCAATCCTAAATATCGCCTCCCATAAGTGGTGTATGGGTCAATCTTCTATTCACTATATGAGCTTCGACTTGGGTCTTATGCACTATCGATACATTACGTTTATGCACTGCAATTTTTGCTGCAATTTCAACATTGCATATTCAACTCCAAAATATTCTTTCAAGGCAAACTCGACCTCCTTATTTTCAATTTTAACCTCTGATATTAAGCGGTCACCCCACCTATAGGGCACATCAACTGCCAACTGATCATTATGGCACCGGCTGTCAACAGCAAAAGAGAGAACTCCATTTCGCACATCCCATTCAGCCTGCCCAAATGCAGATGTCTCCCGTGCTTTCCAAAAACTGGATAATTCAGCAAGACTCCACCCAAGGGCGACATGTTTTCGTTGGCTGATTGATTTGAGTATTGTCTCGACAAAAATGCGATACTCCGCATCGCGGATGAGCCAGGTGTGTCCCGCAAAATGATATACACCGGGGTACTCGGAAAGCGCATCTTCAATTGCTCTCATGCTTTCTTGTGGAATGCGGTAGAGATCATCGAGCCACGCAACTACAGGCACTTCTACCAATGAAAAAGGATACCCACTTTGATTTACTGGATGAAACGGATAAGCAGTTCCTATTATCCAGTTTAGTCCTGCATACCCCCCCCAGTTCCATGTCGTATCGTAGAGATAATTCAATTGCTCCAACACACCCCAGTCCTCATCCCAGCCTACCCATCCTAACTCATGTCCCCGGTGTCCTCTGGGTAGGGCTCCAAATCTCTTTACAAAACTCTTCTGAATCTCAGGGTAATCGCCAAGTACGCCCGGTTTTATGTGCGTTCCAATATCCCATCCGTCATTTTTTAATAGATTATAAGCCCTTAATGAAAACCCTCTGTAGCCGGTCAGACGCGGCCGATTTTTTATGGGTCCCCAGAACGGCAATATAAATATGCTTCCCCGAGCGTCATGCATCTTGAAAAGATCCACCAACGATCGCAAATCTGCCTCATAGTTCCATGGATACAGAATCAGCTCAACAAGAGCAAGAACAAGTCGCCTAATGAAACTTTCATTTCTTCCCTTCTTCTGAACAGTCTTGCCTGCGGCTCTTGCAAAATGGAGACAGGAATTCCAAGCTTTTCGAACCGGACTTCCGGATGGGCAAGCATCATCAAAGCTAAATATTACCATGGAGTGCTTACCTTCGGGCAGGCTGGCAAATCGGGGGAACGGTCGATCAGCGCGCACTAACTCCGTCGAAATAATGCCGGCCAGAAATCCCATCAAAATATCAATTTGTGGCCGATATAAGTAGCTCTTGTCTATCCGGGATAACAGAATGCGTTCAGCGCTTCCGCGAGCCTCACTTTCGGCAGCAGAGCGATTCCGTTGCCGCAAGTAAGTGATATACCTGCCGAGACAAAACAGGATTAAAAAAATCTTTCCGTATCCCCATACTAGTTCAACGATTCCAGGATAGGATGCATCTTCGCCATCCGTATTATAAGAACCATGTTGACATCCCGGTGCCACTTGGTATTTGCTGATGCTTCCGAAGAGTTCAATGCAGATTTCTTTTCTATCCATTAGTGGTGTGAAACAAAATACTGCGCGACTGACGACACCCTGATACTCCTTCAGCCCTAACTCTGAAGCCACACTGTAATTGGGATTTATCAATACCAATATCCCACCCTGGTTAGCATAGGCCAGCCAAGAATCCATTTGTTTTGAGACAGCCCCGTCCACCAGTACAAGCGGCTGTTCATCCCGTTTTATTGCGGCCACATTGCCATCAGAAAGGCTGCACCGAAATCCTTGCGCCTCAAACGCTGCCAGAACAACGCGCTGATTCGCGGTGTCTGCATCTGCAATAACGATTGGCGATCTAAACCCCACCCGGTCCATCAACATACCTTTATACGCATTGAGCCCAGCATTCACCATCTTAACGCGGAGTTTTCCCGTCTTCTCTGTGGCCTTACATCACAACCATGAACCCTAAACCCAATTCTTAATGCTCCATGATTATGGACTTAAGTTTGCGTATCCGTTCCAACATATCGGCATTGAGTTTCCTTTTGAGTTCAAACACTTCCTGCATTAGACGAATCCTCTCCATCAAGTAGTATCGTATGCCTTGGACGATGCCCTCTACTGTATTATCGACATAAACTGCGCCTTCGTTGAAGTACTCGCGAATAGTTGTCCAATTAGAGAGGATTAAAGGCTTCCCGAGTGCAATTCCCTCATAAGCGGCACATGAGAGCTCACAATCCGTCGTCGTCAGCACCATTATCGCATCGTTTCGGTTTAGGAATTGTACATAGTCATCGCCTCTGAGAAATCCGGTAAATTGCAGGTTTTTCGGTCTTATGCGGACAACCGACGCTGAAGCACGATGTATGTCGCCGGTCATCTCAAAGTTGAATTCCGGCAACAACTCCGCCGCTTTCAGCACCGATTCCACCGGCTCATTGTAATCAAAGGTAAAAACCACCCCGATGCGATAACCAGTCCTGGCTTCCACTTCGGGAAAGAAAGGCAGATACGGGATCATGTCAGGCAGGACGAATCCAAACGCCTTCCAAGAATCAACGATAGTCGCCAGAAAAGGATTAGTAATAAGGGTGACCAGTGCCCGCTGCGATAACGGCTTCTGCAGGAAAAACAAACGCTTCCATTTGCCAATAAAAGCGCCTGTATGTCCTGAGTCGATTACGAACTGTGCCCCCGTAGCTTTTGTGTACAACCAGACAACCAAAGGACATACGATTGGCGGGTTCATCGCAATTATGAGGTTGGGCCGTTCTGCAATTAGTATGGAAAAGGTTTTTATCGCCTGCGCAAGATAGCGGATAGGGAGAAAAATATTCGGACAACCTTTAAGGTACTCTACATAGAAATCTCTGGCTCCCAGAGCTGTGGCGATGCCTTTGGACCTAGGGACTGAGCGAGCCCAGGAGATGAAGATTATTTTTTTGTTCTGTTTTGCTTTGGCCAATATCGTCCTCAGTCTTTTTCTTGTTGTGTTTTTCGTTAACCATAAGATAATGGGATCGTGCTGGGTTAAGGCATCGTGGTAATAAATTGGAATTTTTCAAGAATTCCTTCCCGCGGTTTTCCCTGCTGAGACATTTATAGAGTTCCTGCTTACCAAAAGCCGTCTGTAAAACATGTCGAGTTCTGCGGCTATTTGCTTGTAATCGTAGTGCTCTTCTACATGTTTTCTGGCTCTTCCAGCAATCGCCTCTCTATTTTTCAGGCCACAGACCAGTTTAAGAATCGCCTCAGCCATTTCAGTCGGAGTATTTGCGAGTAAGAAATGTTCCCCTTCTTTGCATTGCAATCCTTCTACGCCGATACTCGTGGATACCACTACTCGGCCGTATGCCATAGACTCAATGATTTTAAGTCGGGTTCCCGATCCTGACCGAAGCGGCACTACCGTTAGGGCCGCTTCTTCATAATAGGGACCCATCGCCGGAACCGTTCCTGTAATCTTTATCCTTGCATCAGATTGAAGACTTTTTACGTCATTTGAGGGATTTTTGCCTACTATCAAAAGCCTAATCTCGGGCATTTTTGCCCATACCATAGGTAGTACCTCTTTCACGAAATACTTTGCTGCGTCAATGTTTGGCTCGTAATCCATCGTGCCAGGCATAATAAGCACTGTGCTGTCCCGTTGCTCAAAAAATGCTGTTCCAGCGACATCAGCACCATTGAATGACAAATGAATGGGACCTTGTACCCCCATACTTCTGAGCCATTGTACATTATCTTCCGATACGGTTATAAAAGCATCAAAGTTCTTCAGCATATCTTTTTCGAATTTGAAGCACTTTTTACTTTCTATCCGTTTAAATATTTTTTTGAGGGGGTTTCTTTCTATATTAGCCAACTGTTCGTATAAGATATGGTCCACATTCTGAATCGTCAGCAACTTAATTGCGTTACATGCCGGAGCAATTGCTTTAACATAACCCGCCATCCTGAGGTGCTCTATCTGCACGATGTCAAATCGCTCGTTTGCGGTAAGATTTCTAATGCGATCTCGTACTTTCATAAAGTAGTCCGCAGCGTGCCCAATGGGTCGTCCTGCAAGGACGTAGTAAATAACCTTTACGACTTTTGTCACAAAGTCAGGTGTACCTATAAGTAGTGACTCAGATTTCGCATAGTCCGAGCCTTGCTCGCCTGGGATTCTCTTATATCGATAGCGGGAACACCAAGTAAAGTCGTGAATTCGCCTTAGATGCTTCAATAGGTGGAACTGTCTTATGGCATCGCCATAGTTTGACGGATACCAAAGGGTCTCAGAAATTATTAGAATTTTGGCCACCGATGTCCTCTCTCCCTATGCTCTCTAAATGGTAAAATAAACGAAGATATGGAGCGCAGAGCGATTAGGCCCGCACAACACCTGAAGAACGGGGGCACCTTGGCATTAGCGCTCCAGCACAATGAACTAATAGCAAAAAAAGGCCCACATAGAATATGAAAAGATATTATAAAGCGATAGGCTCTGCAGATATTATACATTTGCGGCATCTACTTGGTTAATCGCTTTATTGTTCTATCGTCAATACCTATATCATTGAGTAGCCCAAGATAGTCTATTTCCAAACCTTCTTTCACTGTTGCCTCTTTTTTCATTGCATCTTCCCGATGTAGCAGCCCGTTCCGAACCAGCGTTGAAAGGACGAAGCCATCATCAGTAAGGCCTGTTGCTTTCAGACTTCCGTAATTGGCAACAATATGCAGTCTACAGTCCATGCGCATCTCACGACCTGCGGGAGACTCCCAGTGCAACTCCTCTCGCAGAGCTCTTATCTGCTCAATTGGATCGTATTCCAGGTAGTCGTAAAAGTACACTAATTTCAGATTCCCATCATCAAAGGGGACCTCCAAAAAAGGATCCAACCTCTTCCATCTCTCCGATGGACTCATCTCGATGTTATCTCTAATGGTAAAGTAGCGGCACTTTAGGTCGGATAAAATAAATCTGCAAGCGTCTGAAAAACCTCTATCGCGACGTAACAGGTACACGACGGTTCTGAGTAATCCCTCGGCGTAGTTCCATTTCTTTTTTATTTTGTGAATTTGTGCTTGTATCCCATAACTATTTCTGAAAAGCTTGCCATTAATCAAGCTCCCTGCATTGTCCTCAAAGTCCGTTGACCCCCAAAGAATAAAAGGTATGCTTCTCTTGCTGCATTCGTTATTGACGAAAGTCCGTAAGTCATTTTCGCAGTTGTCGCAAAGGCCTCCGCGCCAAGATGTCGGCAGAATTGACATCCTAATCAAGCCTTCTTTCATAAGCTTTCTGCGGAAACGGCTTGCTTTACCAACGATCAGATCTACCCCTAAATCTTCGCACATTTTAGCAACATTTCTCTTTGCCATATCTGCAGCGAAGCCATTGTCGAAGAAAAGCGCTATCGGTTTAAGATGCAGCACACGAACAACATAGAATAGAATATAACTGCTATCTTTGCCGCCACTTAAGGGTATCGCGCAATCCCAATTTGAGCTGCCAGGCTCCCTTGGGGTCAAGGCAGTTAGCAATTTGTCCCGACCTTTAACAGCCTTATGCGTCCTCGGCGATGCAGTATGATCCCTGCAGAACCTGCACGTCCCCCTTTCGAAAGAGGCTTCTGGAAATGAACTTGGTATTATACATTGCCTGCAAATTTCCATCTTATCCTTTTTTCCAAAACAGTTCTTGCTGTTTTTGGCGTTTCGAAGTCATTGCGTCCAAGACGAATCGTTGATACAACCGCTCGACTTGTGATCCTTGCACCCCAATATCGAATTGTTGCTCGGCTACCCTTCTAGCCCGCCTGCCCATATCATTGGATAGCTCATCGTCTTTCAGTAACGTCAAAATTGCTTCTCCAAAATGAACAGGATCATTTTCCGGCACCAACCCTATGCGCTCCCGCTTGACCAACTCTGCCACATCCCCCACTGGGGAGCACACGGTCGGCCTTGCCATGGCCATGTACTCGTTAATCTTATTCGGCCATCTCGCTTGATTAACTATGTTGTCTCTCATAGGAAGCACGAAAACATCTGTCGAGGAAAGGTAATTGATCATGTCGCTTTGTGTGCACCATCCAGTCATAGTTACTTTATCAGACAGCGACAAGGCCTTAATTACTGGGTCCAGGGGCTCCGTTTTCTTGCCCAGCACAAAAAATCGAGCATCTGGACATTGGCGCAAAACGACTGCAAAAGCATGCAGGGCTAGATCAACATCAAATTGTGCTGTCCCAAGAAATGTAACGATGCGTTGATCCCTATCTATGCCTATTTTCTTCCTAGCCTCGAGTTTATCTATCGGGATAAGTTTATCTTTATCCAAGCTGCCGCGAATAATAGAGACATTGTCGGGATCAATCCCAAAATCAACCGCCCGGTCAAACAAAAAACTACTTATCACGGTAACCGCGGCTGACCTCCGCCTGACGTCTTTTTCGAAAAAATCCAATATCTTCATTGGGATTCGCCCGAGTCTTCGGTAAACAGCCCTCAACTTATAAGAGTCGTACAAATCACGGAACCCGCCTTCTCCATAGTGATCGCACCAGTCAGAGAAAAAAACCGGAACCCTTCTATAGCCGCCTATATAAACTGCCAGGGCGACGCTTGGATAGTGCTCAAACGTGTGTACGACATCGTAATCGCCTTGGATCAACTCTGCACGCCGTGCGCGAATACTCAGCAAACCCCATCCCCCCATACCGGTTAGACGCGTACCCAGTAGGCGCCCATCCATGAAGCTCGGAGTCTCCAGTATCTTAATACCACATTCAAAGTGCGTATGTGTCTTAACCCTTTTGTGCCCATCGCAAACAATTGTAACACTGTGACCTGCTTGTGATAGATATTTCGCCCAACCGAAGGCTCTGTGGTAGGTCCCAATTTCCTTCTCATTACCGAGAAGCATTAAAATCTTCATAGTCACTTGCTTCGCGATCTCAACAATCAATATAGCGGGAAACGGACAATATTCACCTTACTAACGACAGCCCAGATGTTAATGTATGCTTGGAGAGTACGAATAACACGAAAAATAATCAAACCGGTCGCATATTTCCATTTAAATTTGCTACTATTCCTAAGTAGATTTGCTTTATTTTGTCCCATCTCATTTTGTCATACCTGAGATAGGCGTTATCTACAAGTATTTTTGCTTTTTCGGGCTGATTATAGATATCAATAATCTTGTATGCCATATCCTCATAATTCTCCGGTTCAAAGAACATCAAACAGGAGTCATCAAAGCTTTCCTGAATTGCCTTTAAACGAGAGATTACAACCGGTCTTTTTAGTGCAACATAATCGAACAATTTATTAGGTTGACATAGTTCTCCGAACGGAGTCGGAAGAATAGGGATCAACCCAACGTCTGCTTTGGATATCAATTTTGAGAGCTCTGGAAATGGAAGGTAACCAATGAAGCTGACGATATCAGAGCACTCTAACTCTCTGCTCAAAGTTGTTAATCGTTCCAAATCTTCTCCATCACCAACGATATAAACTTGCAACCTTTCAATTGTCTTGCGCAATAGCGGCAGTGCATACAGAATGACTTCATGACCGTAACGTCTCTCGATCGTCCCATGGGTAATAAGTGTATAAACTTTAGGGAGAGCAGAGAGGTATGGGTTACTGTCCTCTATTAGGGAATCACCAGGCACGTTCCGGATGACTTCTATTTTCATTGCACTGGCGCCCCGTTCGATGAAACGCGTTCGAATCGTCTCATTTACGGTGATTACCCTGTCGGCATACTTTATTGCATATCTTTCAAGTGCCAAGTGAATTTTAAGAATTTTCTGGCGACGTTCCCCATAGTTGGTTACCCACATCTCTGGTGTGGGTTCGTGCATATCAAGGAGGACTTTGGCTCCAAATAGACGAGGGATTACGGTGGCAAAAACTAAAGCATCCGGCAAGTTGTTCACTTGAATGCAGCTATAGTGACGCCGGAAATAGAGAATTGTGACAATAAATGTCATAAGAGAAAAAGACAAACCGTATTCAAGCAAGTAACGTATAACCGAATGACGTTGATGTCTCAAGGGCAATCGGTACACATGCACGCCGTCTATCAAGTCCACAATAGGTTCTGATGGCTGCTTTAAACAAATGACGTCGACAGAATAGCCAGCCTCGCATAGCGCTCTAACTTCCTTAAATACTCTTACATCTTCTGGATAATAGCCATGGCGTAAAACACATATTCTTTTTTTGCTTGGCAAAACAGCCCCCATTTGTCATACAATTCGAGGATGATCAAGCGACTCGCATCTAAAGACAACACTTAGCACGTTGAGTTTCTGAACGGTGGAAGGATACTGATAACACGGCGAAAAGGCACTGATGCTATATCGTACTGTATAACCACTCGGGAATATAGAATCGCCTCTTATTAAGAACGACTCCAAGGATGTTCGCTTTGGCATCAATGAGCTGTTCCTTTGCTCGCTGGGCCGTTTCCCAACGGATCTTTTCAGCCTCGACCACAAGAACCACTGCATCAACCGAGCTTCCAAGGCTAATCATATCATTTCCTTCCCACACAGCCGAGCTATCAAATATGACGAAACTGTATTCACGCTTCCACAAGTCAAGAAGCCCCGCAAAGGATTTTGAATCAGAACGCCAAGATATATCCGCATCTGCTTGCCCCGCACAAAGTAAATCGAGATGATTGATGCGGGAAGGCCTGATTAAGGTCATGCTTCCATAGTCATCGCAAAATATGTCTGCAAGCCCTGGAGAAAGGTTTTCTTTAAAAATTTTATGCACTGAGGGATGCTGGAGGTTTGCATCAACAAGAAGTATCCGCCCTTCGCCACAGTTTGCCAGCATAAGTGCAAGCTGAATCGCCACAGTGCTGCTCCCCTCACCCTGGTGGCAACTGGTTATGGAAACAGTGCATAAGGTTTCCAAACTCCCTTTAGAGGGATTATTCAGCCGGTCAACAAACGTTTCATAGATTTTTCTTATTTCGCGTGGACAGGTTTGCGGCGCCCCGTCCACAACCTGGGAGATAAGAGACTGCATGCCGGCTGTTCCACCAACCTTAACCGCCCCATTGGAATGCCAGTACGGAATCGAAGCCAAGGTGGGCAACTGAAGTCGCCGTTCAACGTCTTCGGGTTTCCTGAAAGAGTGATCCAAGTGTTCAGAAACAAATGCCAACCCTACCCCACCGAATACTCCCAGAAAAAACCCCAGAGCAAGGTTTAATGTTGCTTTGGATTGGTTGGGCTTAACCGGGTAAGATGCGGGCTGAATAATGCTGATGTTGGATATCTTGTCCATCTCCAGCGCCCGATCAATTCGAGCCTGCTCCATACTCTCGGAATACTTGCGGTAATTGGCCTTCTGCATGTCCAGCTCTCGCTCCAGATTGGTCAACTGCATTTCGCTCTCATTCACGGCCTGAAGTTCGTTTTTGGCCTGTGCCAGTTGTAGTTTCAGCATTTCGGCTTTGGCCAAAAGTGACGAATGGTTTCCCTCTTCGCTGAGCAATTCCAAGTTAAGCTGCTGGTATGTCGGGTTGACTGCTCGGGTCACCTGCTTGAATTGTTTGGCGTTGTGCAACAGGGATCGGGCCTCTCCAATCTGGCGACGAAGTTCTACAACCGGCACACTGTTCTCAGTATATGTAGAGAGGAGTTCCTGTTCCTTCATTTGCAGATCATTAAGCTGTCTGAGCAGGTCATCAGCGGCTGAGCTGGCAAAACCGGTGGTTTCAGTGCTCTGTACGGTGCTCGATAGTGAGGCAAGGGTGTTCTTTGCAGTGTTTATTTTAGCTCGTGAAGCTGCCGATGATGCCTCTGTCTGTCCCAAATCCCGCTTCAACTCGCCGATTCTTTCCAAAAGAATGCGGCGCTGCTCCTGCAAGGATGCCATGCCGGTTTTACTCTTGAGATCCTTCAGAGTTTCCTCGCTTTGTAAAAGCTCTCTGCGAATTGCTTCTGTCTGAGAGTTGAAAAAATCATATGATCCAGAGGTCCGATAGGCTCTGCTGTGTTCGTCCAGATAGAACTGAATAAACTTTTCTACCAGATCTTGGGCCAGTTTAGGACTCCTTGACTCGTATGAGATCAGCAGGATGTTGCTTTTCTTTACCGTTTCAACTTTCAGCTTCTTCACGAAGGATTGGATTGCCTTATCACGTTCTATCAATTGTTCCTTCGGTGTAATTTGCCGTGAAGGAAAAATCTGCTTTGCATAGGCGGACAAAGGGAGCCACAAGGTTTGTTTAACAGTGTAACGCAATTTTTTGATGACCGAATCTTCCGGAAGTGGGGCTTGCCCGCCCCCCCCATCGTCCACTCCGATAGCGTCCACAACTCTCTCGGCCAGCATGCGACTGTTGAGGATTTCAAGTTCAGAGTTTATTCCACTTTCCCAGTCCTGGGTAACATTCACTGTCCGGCCGGTAGATGCCGTAGGATCCAGGCTTACACTCTCGCGTCCTAGCCGCACCATGAGCTTGGCATCGGATTGATAGACTTCCGGGGCAAGGAAAATGCCCAAGGTTACCATGATCATCACGGTACAAAAAAAGAGGAGTATTCTGGTTTTGTGCCTGAAGAGAACAGAGTAAAGATCACGCAAGGTTGGTTTAGAGGAATCTTGGTTCAAACTATTATTGTTGGACAGGATTAACTCTCCCATTACTGTTCTCCTGAGGTGGTGTGTCTCCAAGGTTCGATCTTTTAGTTGGTGTACAAAGGAATACCAATGGATAAAGGCGGCAGGAGCTTGTACAAATATTGGGATATCCATTGATCAAGGTCGTAGATTTGGGTTCTGGGGACATATACGATATCTCGAGGCTCCAGGATGAACGTCTGCGCTTCCTGGCCGCCGAGGGCATCCTTGAAATTCAGGGCATAACCGGTTTGCCTGCCTTCTTTTTGCCGGACAATCACCACGTTTTGCACTTCCGCTTTTTCCAGATTAAATCCGCCCGCGAACATGATGGCTTCCAGTGCGGTCATCGGGCCAGGCATATCGACCAGTCCGGGTTTGGTGACTTCGCCCCCCACATAGATCCGGCGCTCATAAAACGATCGCACAATCACGGCAAGCTGCGGGTGCTTCAGTTGGTCGGCATAGAGCCCTTCGATATCTTCCCTGAGCTCGTCCGGTGTTTTTCCCTGAACAGTGACGGGTCCGATCAGGTGCAGCACAATCTTGCCGTCGGGACGCACCGTCTGGCTCTCGTTAAACTGGCTGGCGTAGGCGAATTTAATATCGATGACATCGCCTGGCCCCAGGGCCGTACGGGTAGAAGCAATGGGTTGGGCTGTCGGGAGGGGCTGAAGTGCGGGTTTCGTGCTGGCGCATCCGGCAAGAAGCAGCGCGAACAGCGCCATCAGGACGAAACTTATCAGGCGTTTGGGTAGGCATCGCAGCATATTTTTCATGGGAAGTTCCGTTTTCACGGCCTTTGGGCAGGCAGATTCTTTTTGTTTTCTCTAAGATAAACTATAGGACACCTGGTTTCACTCATTTTTCTTCTTTATCGCGTGTTTGAACTTCAAAACAGCGAATACCCAGACCTTATAAAAACCCTGTCTTTTTCGGTAGTCCTAAACACAACATCCGTGAATGAATCTCATTCACCCGGCTTCCTGCAATATTGTCTTGGACATCTTGAGCAAAAATTACATATTTCGACTCGTTTTTCGTCGTTTTTGTTTGAAAGTTGACATTTTTCTTTCACACCTCTAAAATTTCGTCTTGCTCTGCAATGAATCTCATTTATTCACGGGTATTGGTCCTAATGTGTTATATGGATTTTAAAATATCATGTATTCTGGTCAATCGAAACAATTTAGTCAAAATTTGAATTGTTTTACTGTCATATTCGTTACTCATCTGCTACATGATGTGATAGCTGATTATAACATAACAAGACATCGTGGTCTTCATGCCTGAGTAGTTGCCATATCATGTCACTGTTGATTGGCCGTTCAATATTTTTTTCTCCACCAGAAAAGCGAGGATATTTGCTACCAGTTCGTCCGGTAAGTGCTTCTCAGTTTTCAAAACAAGTTCCGGATTTTGTGGGGGTTCATAAGGATCATCAATACCAGTAAATCCTTTTAGCTCTCCCTTTCTTGCCTTTCGATAGAGACCTTTAGGGTCCCTATCTTCACATACCTCCAGTGGGGTGTCGATGAATATTTCCACAAAGGGCAGTCCAGTTTCAATGTGCAGTTTTCTGGCAAGATCGCGATCTTTTCGGTAAGGGGAAATAAAGCTGGCCATAGTGATAACGCCGGCATCGGCGAAAAGCTTTGCAACTTCAGCAATCCTCCTGATGTTTTCCTCACGGTCTTCAGGTGAAAAACCCAGGTTTTTGTTCAATCCGTACCGCACGTTGTCGCCATCCAGAACGTACGCAAGGTAGCCTTGCTTTATTAGTTCGTACTCCAGCGAATAGGCGGTCGTACTCTTCCCTGAAGAGGGAAGGCCAGTGAACCACATAGTGCAACCGCTTTGCTTGAGTAGGCAATCTCGATCTTTCCGTTCAACGTGCGTACTATGCCAAGTGATGTTTGTTGCTTTGAGTAGGGTCATTTTGTACTCCAATTCTCCATGGTGTTGTCTTCTCATTTTGGGTATTGACGGCAAAAGGGGGAGAGGCTTTTCATCATGCTGCCGAGCATTCGGCCGATATCCTGACATCGCAGTTTCAGACACACTTTTCAAGGATTCGGACAAGTTTTTGTCCAGAAATATCTCCTGGTATTTTAGGCATATGCGAATTGCTCTTCCCTGACGATGTGTAATCGCACAAAAACCGGTATCGCATTCTTTTCAAAATGGCACAGCAGGGCATCTTTTCTGTTTTCTTTTATCGCCGCAATCGTGTCACCCTCTGTAAAAATGGACTCTCCGAGAGCCTGTGCAGTGTAACCACCTTCTGGGTCTTCTTCAACGATAAAAAGGATTTCATGCCAATGCCCTGCCCGGACAAATAGCCTTGAAGCTGGTCGCACACCTCCGTCTGGATGACATAAAGATGGTACACGCTTCGGGACCAGGCAGGCTCGTGAGGCGTGATGATGCCCTCCAGATATCTGAGCTGCTCGTTGTAAATCTGGGCGTTGTTTCTGCGCTGAAGGTTCCATTCCGCCAGCTTTTTCAGCCCGTGCAGGCATTCTGTTTTCTTTTAAGAAATGTCATCCGTCATCTGCTCTCGGTCTTCTGATTGCTTAACGTTAGAATTTCTTTGGCAATCCAGCTTGTTTTAATACAGCGTTGACAATGTGCCGGGATTTGGTGGTATTATCTACAATGAATCGCACACAATTTATTGGGCTGAACCAGATTTCATGATCCCCTTTTCCCTGACGTTCAAAATGACATCCTGCTTCCTTCTTCAGAGTTGCCATTTCGTTACCGGCTCGGCTCATTGAAAAAGGCGGCGATGTGATTGGAGACTGTTGTCACGCGATTGGGGTCGAGGCCGGGGAACATGGGAAGCGATAGGATGCGGTTTGCAGCGGCTTCGCAGACCGGATACGCCCCAGATGTTTGGCCGTTTCCGATATATGCTTTTTGAAGATGCAGCGGAATGGGATAATGGAGCGCAGTGCCAATGCCCTGCCCGGACAAATAGCCTTGAAGCTGGTCGCGTACCTCTGTCTGGATTACATAAAGGTGGTACACGCTTCGGGACCAGGCGGGCTCGTGAGGCGTGATGATGCTTTCCAGAGATCTGAGCTGCTCGTTGTAAATCTGGGCGTTGTTTCTGCGCTGAAGGTTCCATTCCGCCAGCTTTTTCAGCTTGACGTTCAGAATGCCGGCCTGAATGACATCCAACCTGCCGTTATAGCCTTCCATTTCGTGATGGTATTTTTGGCTCTGACCATGATCGCGCAGCATGCGGATGTGTCTGGCGATGTCCTCGGAGTCCGTGACCACGGCGCCGGCTTCCCCGCAGGCGCCCAGGTTTTTTCCCGGATAGAAGCTGAATGCCGATGCAATGCCCATGGTTCCGGCTTTTTTCCAGCAGTTCAGTTTCCTGGAAAAGTATTCCGCGCCATGAGCCTGGCAGGCATCTTCAATGACGTGCAAATGATAGTCAGCGGCAATCTCCAGAATGGCATCCATGTCCGCCATCTGGCCGTAAAGGTGCACCGGCACGATGGCCGAGACGATGCGGCGGCTACCACTGTGGACTGTCCGGCTATTCTCCAGAACACATTCGGTTTCCAGATATTGGCGGAGCTTTTCGTGATCCATGTTGTAAGTTTGCGCATCCATGTCCACAAAGGCCGGTGTGGCGCCGCACTGGGAAATGGCCTCGGTGGTGGCGATAAAAGTATTTGGAACCGTGATCACTACCTCATCGGGCCTGATTCCAGCAGCCATCAGTGCAAAGCGCAGGGCGTCCGTGCCGCTGCCGACGCCGATACAGAATCCGGCACCACAGAATCCGGCGAAATTTTCTTCGAATTCCTCCACCATGGGTCCGCCGATGAAGCGGCCCGTGCTGATGGCGGACTGAAAGATGGCCGTCAATTCCGGCGCCAGCTCCTGATGCGGGGTGATCAGATCCAAAAATGGGATATTATTTTGCTGAGTCATTGGGATTACCTCGATGACGAATGACGGATGACAGATAGCGCAGGACGCGGGCGGGATTGCCGGCGACGATGGCATGGGCCGGAACATCTCGGGTAACGACGCTGCCGGCACCGACAAGGGCGTTTTCGCCGATGGTGACATTGGCCAGGATCGTGACCCCGGAACCGATGGACGCGCCTTTTTGAATCCGGGTAGGCTCGACCTTCCAGTCGGCCTCGGTCTGAAGACCCCCGCCGGAGGCTGTAGCCCGTGGGTAGGTGTCATTAACAAATGCCACATTGTGGCCGACAA
>Ga0194044_10000389_pt1 | contig 21676 bp, 20 predicted proteins | sample JunL4417m_MetaG_FD_155460 | JGI IMG/M metagenome (GOLD analysis project Ga0194044, IMG submission 155460) | Anoxic zone freshwater microbial communities from boreal shield lake in IISD Experimental Lakes Area, Ontario, Canada - Jun2016-L442-17m | ecosystem: Environmental > Aquatic > Freshwater...
CTCTCTTGCCTTATTTCGAAGGCGAACGCACACCTAATCGCCCCGATGCGACCGGAGTTTTTGCTGGCATGAACCTTAATAATTCAAATCCCGCGGATATCGCGCGTGCGATGATTGAAGGCATGTTGTGTGGATTGACCGATGCCGTCGATGCGCTTATTGCCCTTGGCGTTAGCGTTCAACGAATTGTAATAATCGGTGGAGCGGCAAAAAATTCAGCCATTCCAGTTATTGCTAGTGCTCTCATGGGCCGCGAAGTTGTTGTTCCTCCTGCAGGTGAGTACGTTGCAAACGGCGCAGCTAAACAAGCGGCATGGGCACACTTGGGTCATATGCCAGTGTGGAATCTTGGCGATGTTACACACCATGCATCTACGCCATCGCCAGATGTTATGGATAGATATCGAACGTTGCGCGATAACACTGCGCAATGGTGAAGCTAACTTAACTTGTTACTCGCACGCCTTTTCCAACAACAATAATTCCACCCGGTGAAATTGTAAATCTCTCACGATCGCGTTCAAGATCCACGCCAATTTGCGCACCTGGCTCGACATAAACGTTCTTGTCCAAAATCGCATTTCTAACAATCGCCTTCTCGCCGATGTAGACCGATGGCATCAACACCGAACCCTCGATAAGTGAGCCTCGCTCTACGGCAACATCGTAGGAAATAACAGAGTTATGCAAAATCCCACCTGAAATGATGGTGCCAGCGCCAACAATTGAGTCATGAGCTGCGCCGCCCTCACTAAATTTCGCAGGCGGTAATGATGGCGGATTTGTCAGCAGTGGCCACTCGCGGTTGTAAAGATTGAAGATTGGATGCACTGAGACTAAATCCATATGCGCTGCGTAATAAGCGTCAATTGAACCTACATCTCTCCAATATCCTTTATCACGGTCAGTTTCACCAGGCACAACGTTATTGGCAAAGTCATAAACCTTAGCAACACCGTTTCCAGTTAAAAATGGAATGATGTTTGCGCCTAAATCATGGCGTGACTCAATGTCTTCGGCATCGATTATCAGAGCCTCTTCCATAACATCGCGCTTGAAAATGTAATTTCCCATTGAGACTAAACAGAGATCTGGGTGACCTGGCATCGCAGGTGGATTTGAAGATTTCTCGTGGAAAGCTTTTATGGTGATTCCATCGTCGGCAAGTTCAATGACGCCAAATTCATGGGCCTCAGACCGCGCCATGCGAATTGCTGCCACCGTTACTCCGGCACCGGATTCAACATGTTGTTCAAACATCTGACCTGGGTCCATGCGATATACGTGATCGGCGCCAAAGACTAAAACATGCTTAGGATCTTCATCATGAATCAAATTAAAGTTCTGTAAAATCGCATCGGCGCTGCCGGTATACCAACGTGGCCCTAAGCGTTGTTGGGCCGGCACTGGGGTGATGTAGTTTCCGAGCAGTGCCGACATGCGCCAGGTAGTTGTGATGTGTCTGTCCAGTGAATGCGATTTGTACTGCGTTAATACTGCAATTTTTAGCATATTGGCATTAACTAAATTCGATAATACGAAATCTATAAGGCGATAGGAGCCACCGAATGGAACTGCGGGTTTGGCTCGATCGGCCGTTAGTGGCATCAATCGCTTACCTTCACCACCGGCAAGTACTATCCCGAGCGGTAGTTTAAGTTTTGCCATGCACTAACGATAGCCTGTACCTCTAGTCCACGGTAGGGGGAATTCATGAGCGATTTAAAAATTGGAATCGTCACCAAGGAGTGGCCCCCTGCTATATACGGCGGAGCAGGAGTTCATGTTCTTCAGTTAACCGATGCCCTGCGCAGTATCGCTGGAGTATCCGTAGATGTTCATTGCTTTGGCGGCCCGCGTACTGATGCCTTTGGTTATTCAACTCCGAGTGAATTTAAAACGGCAAATCCAGCGATACAAGCGATTGTTACCGATCTTGAAATCTCATCTCAACTTAGCGCCGTAGACATTGTGCATTCACATACTTGGTATGCAAATATGGCTGGTTACTTTGCCGCTCTCCAATATAAAATTCCACACGTAGTCAGCGCGCACTCGCTCGAACCTTTGAGGCCCTGGAAAGCCGAACAATTAGGCGGCGGATATGCCATCTCATCATGGGCTGAAAAAACTGCATACGAGACGGCCTCTGCGATAATTGCAGTCAGCGATGCCATGCGCGCCGATGTTCTTGCCGCCTACCCAACTATTGATCCAGACAAAGTAGTAACGATTCGCAACGGTGTAGATACTTCCAAGTTTGCCCCTAATAATGATCTATCAGTTGCCGAGAAATATACGATCAATAGTCGTTACGCGATTTTTGTTGGTCGCATTACTCGTCAAAAAGGCTTAGCCCATTTATTGCGTGCTTGGAAAAGCGTTCCTGCAGATTATGGACTGGTGCTTGCAGCTGGTAGTCCCGACGAAGAGGGTATCGGCGCCGAAGTCGCTGAGCTCATCGCCGATCTTCAAGCCGAGCGTTCAAATATTTGGTGGATTAAAGATATGTTGCCTCACGCCGAATTAACGGCGCTCTTAACTGGTGCGGACCTCTTTATCTGCCCTTCAGTGTACGAACCACTAGGAATAGTTAATTTAGAGGCGATGGGTTGCGAGACTGCCGTTCTTGGCTCACGCGTCGGTGGAATTCCCGAGGTCGTTGCCGATAAATCCACTGGTGAACTCGTTGACTACAACGGAAGCGCAGAGGATTTTGAAGAATCCCTAGCGGAATCCATTACGCGTTTAATGTCACAACCAGAACTGCTTAAAACCTACGGTGCTGCTGGCAGGATACGGGCCATGAAAGAGTTCGGTTGGGATAGCGTTGCACGCGCAACTCTTGATTTATATCGGCGCGTGATTGCATAAATGACGCGTAAATCCTGGTTTCAGTTTGGGATTGTCGGCTTCCTTTGGGGAATTCCTTACCTATTAATGAAAGTCGCAGTTGCAGATATTCCACCTCCACTCATCGTTGTGGGACGAACCCTTATCGGAGCATCAATCCTTATTCCTATTGCAATCCATAAAAAGACGTTCGTGAGCGCACTACGTGGCATTAAATATGTTCTTCCCTATGCATTCCTTGAGATGGCCGGACCGTGGATTCTGCTTACGAATGCCGAAAAAAGCATCTCCTCAGGATTGGCTGGCCTACTTATTGCAACGGTCCCAATTTTTGCAACAGTGATCACATCGTTACGTGGAGATCATTCGGTTTGGCAGCCAAAGAGAATTTTGGGATTGGCTATTGGATTTATTGGAATCATCTCACTAGTTGGAATTGAATCAATTAGAGGCACAAGCAGTCCAAAAGCTATCGCTATGGTTATCTTGGCAGCCATGATGTATGCCTATGCAGTCATAATGATTACTTCCAATCTCCCAAATGATGATCCCATTGCAATAAATGGTTTAGCAATGGCTATTACTTCCGTTTTTTATATGCCAATAGCTATCGCCATGTGGCCCAAGACTGCAATTTCCGCCCATGCCATTGAGGCGTTAATTGCGCTGGGAATCTTCTCCACCGCATTAGCTTTTATGATTTTTTTCACCGTTCTGGCAGAAATTGGGCCGGCCCGCGGATCCTTAGTGACTTACGTGAATACTGCAGTTGCCGTGGTGCTTGGAATCATTATTTTAAGTGAACCAATAACACTTGGAATTATTGTTGGTCTGCCGCTCGTCCTGATTGGCTCCTATTTAGCTAGCCGCAAAACGCCTTTAGCGATTATCGCCGAAGCCTAAACGCTCAAGAAGTTTAGGGTCTCTCTGCCACTCTTTTGAAACTTTAATGTGAAGGCCGAGGAAAATCTTAGCCACTAACGCACGTTCAATATCGGCGCGAGCACGAATACCGATTTCTTTCAGTCGCGTTCCCTGGTGACCTAACAGAATCGCGCGCTGTGTATCGCGCTCGACGTGAATAGTTGCATGAACATCGTAAAAAGGCCGTGATCCCTTTTCTTCTCGCTCACCAAACTCATCTATAGTCACCATAATTGAGTGGGGCAATTCTTCCCGAACATCTTGCAAAGCGGCCTCGCGAATAAATTCGCAAATTAACTGTTCGATTGCTTGATCACTTGTTGTGCCAGCAGGGTAATAAGCCGGACCCACTGGAAGATTCTTGCCAATAAGCTCATTGAGCAGATCGATCTGATTATGAATGGCCGCCGATACTGGAATGATTTCATCCCAGATAAATCCTTGGGCAAGTGCCATAATCCCCGTTAGGCGAAGGGCAAGTTTTTCTTTTGAAATCAAATCTGTCTTCGTGATCACCGCAAATTTCTTAGCACGAGGATGCTTAGCAATTTCGGCGGCGATAAATAGATCACCGGCCCCAGAAGTTTCATCGGCCGGAATACACAAGATGACGATGTCGACTGAGTCCATGCTTTGATCAACTACGGCATTGAGGCGATGGCCTAAAAGCGTTTTTGGCTTATGCACTCCCGGGGTATCAACAAGAACTGCCTGGAAATCACTGCCGTGAACAATTCCGCGGATTGCAGTGCGCGTTGTATTTGGATGATGAGAAGTGATTGCAATTTTGCTACCAACAAGGGCGTTAATTAGAGTTGATTTTCCAACGTTAGGCCGGCCTACTATGGCTACAAAGCCCGAACGATGTTCACTCATGGCGCTATTCTCTCACCGATTGGCGCCGATAAACTCCACTGCATCTGCAACCGATGTCACTAACTCCGCTGCGCGCTCACCTATTAAGCGATGACATCCCTCACTCGTTGGCGAATTAATAGGACCTGGAATTGCCATCACTGGTCGCATTAGTTCAGCTGCATCATGAGCGGTGCGAAGTGAGCCACTTCGAAAGGCTGCCTCTACAACTAAGGTCGCTTGCGAGAGTGCGGCGATTAATCTATTTCGGGTCAAGAAGCGTGCCGGCAGCGCCGGATGACCTGGCATTACCTCAGTGACGATTGCTCCCGACTCGCAAATTTCAGCGAATAAGCGAGTGTTACCTGCGGGATAGTTAACATCTATTCCCGAAGCTACAACGGCAATTGTTACGCCTTCAGCAATAAGGGCACCTTTGTGCGCAAATGAATCGATGCCATAGGCCCCACCGCTAACGATTGCCCACTCCCGATCTACAAAGCCAGCGGCAAAGTCCCCGGATATACGTGCCCCATAATTTGTTGGATTTCTTGTACCCACGATGGCAAGTGATTGCATCGATAGAGCTGCAAGGTTTCCTTTGGCAATCAGAGCAATGGGCGGCGCTAACAAATCTTCAACAGCTATTGGCCATAGCGCATCCCCTGGAGTTAAAAAGTTGGCGCCTGCACTATCTACAAGTGAAAGTACGAGATCTGCAGAAGCAGACTTAAGCTCCTTGGTTAATTTTTCAAACTTTATGGTGTCGTAAGCGCCGGCAATTAGCTTTTCATAAACCATTACTGCGCTTTGGGAAAATATCTCCCTTGACCAAAATAAATGTCCGCCTTCGATGGCGCTGAAGAGAATTGCTCTAGCTTCTCGCTCATTCATAACTCCACTCCCCCGCGGATTGTATGTGCCTGTTTTATATCGGCCAAGGTCGGCAAGCCGTGGCCATGCAAATCGGCCAACGTCCACCCAACCCGAATTATTTTGTGCAATCCCCTTGCCGTAATGTGTTCACGTTCAAGTTCATCGTGCAGAAAATTCATGGCTGCCCGCTCTGGTTGAAAAACGGTGCGCAATGATCGCGCCGGAATTGCAGAGTTGAGGCTATATCCAAGACCTTCAAATCGGCGTTCGGCAACTGCTCGTGCGGCGATAACGCGAGTACGTATCACCGCACTTGATTCTCCAAGATCGCTACGCGCTAAATCAATGCGTCCAACTGGATCGACGGGAACACGTAAATCAATGCGATCCATTAAGGGACCAGAAAGTTTTCCTAAATATCGACGCACCTGCGCTGAGGTGCATGTGCAGTTTCGACCTCGTCCAGTAAATTTCCCACATGGACATGGATTTGCCGCAAGTACTAATAAGAACTGCGCAGGGAAAGTAACATTTCCGATGCTGCGCGCGATGGTAATTGTTCCCGCCTCCAATGGTTGGCGCAGAGAATCTAAAACACCCGATGGGCACTCTGGCGCCTCGTCAATAAAAAGCACGCCATGATGAGCAAGTGAACACGCGCCTGGTTTAATCGCATGCGCACCTCCACCCACCATCGCAACTCTCGTAGTTGTGTGGTGCGGGGAGACAATCGGTGCCACCAACGAGGTCGGAGAGCGTCTAGTAAAACCTGCCGCTAAGGAATGAACGGCAGTGACTTCCAGAGCTTGCTCAATTCGTAACTGCGGCAAAATAGTTGGAATTCGTTCAGCGATCATTGTTTTACCAGCACCGGGTGGACCAATAAGGAGAATATGGTGTCCGCCAGTTGCGGCAATCTCTGCCGCCAATCGAGCTTGCTCTTGACCAGCGACATCGGCAAAATCTAAACGTTCATCGCTCTCTTTCCACTGGTAATCAATCTCTTGGGCGACTTCACGCTCTCCAGTACGCAACCACCGAAGGACGTTTCGTAAATGATCAATGGCGATGATTTCCATATTATGCATAAGGCCAGCTTCGGCCGCGTTAGCCAATGGCACTACGGCGATAGTGATTCCGGATTTATAGGCAGCGATCAAAGCTGGCAATATGCCACGAACTGAACGGATGCGGCCATCGAGTGAGAGCTCACCCAGAAAAACTATCTCGCGAATACGCTCGGGCGGAATAGTTCCATGGGCCGATAAAAGTGCAATCGCGATTCCCAAGTCAAAACTAGATCCACTCTTAGGCAGCCAGGCTGGAGAGAGCGAAACCGTTACTTTTCGATTAGGCCATACCTCTGCGCAATTAACCATCGCCGCCCGAACGCGATCACGTGACTCCGATAACGCCGCATCCGGTAGACCGAGCAATGTATAAACCGGCAAACCATCAGCTATATCGACCTCAACGGTTACTACATGTCCATCTAAACCAAGAAGTGCGACAGAGTTAGTTTGAGCCAGACTCATGACAGGTTGGCTCTATATTCAATGGTGTGCGAGCCATCCGGTGCGATTAAAACCGCTGCAACATCTATCTGATAATCACAGCCGAAACAACCATGCGTAGCGAGCCAGCCCAAAGCCAAACGCTGCATACGGAGCGCTTTGGCAGTATTGATTGCTTCGAAGGGATGTCCGAATGCAAGCGAGGTTCGGGTCTTTACTTCGACGAAGGCAAATACGCCGCTCGGTTGCAACGCGACAATATCAATCTCACCCTCACGGATTCGCCAGTTGCGTTCGATAATTTCAGATTTTCTAGAGATTAGATATTGGCTAACAATTTCTTCGCCAAAGGCGCCTGTATGTTGATTGCTTTTAGTGTGCATAGTGGGGACGATAAATTCATACCCTGACAATGCAGGTCGAACGGGCTTTACTTGTGGATGAGCGCAGCGATATTTGAAAAAGAGCGTCGATGTTCTATACACGGTCCGTGGGTTTTGAGCGCAGTTGTGTGTTCAGCGGTGATATAGCCCTTGTGACCAGCAAAACCGTATAGCGGAAACTTCGAACTCATCGATCGCATAATTCTATCTCTAGTAACTTTGGCGATTATCGAGGCTGCACTAATTGAGACAACAACTTGATCGCCTTTCCATACCGCTAAATTTGGAAGACCTAAACCCTCAATTGCATAACCATCAGTTAAAACATATGCGGGCACTTGATCTAGCCCATGAACAGCGCGACGCATTCCATCAAGATTAGCTGCATGGACTCCACGTGCATCCACTTCTATCGCTGGAACAATTATTACGCTTATGGACGCCGCAATAGTTTGTATTAGTTCGAAGAGTTCTTCACGTTTTTTCTCAGAGATTTCTTTCGAGTCTCGCACAGCAGATAACTCAGGCGCAAAAGGATCTAGTAAAACTACCGCAGCAATTACGAGTGGGCCAGCGCATGCACCACGACCAGCTTCATCAACTCCTGCAATGGGTGAAATGCCTGCATTAATGAGCAGTTGCTCAATTACTTTCATAAGAAACTACTTGAGAACGTCAATCTTGGGTACTAATGTCGCATGTTTAATTGGCCAAATAACGGCAAAGACGCGACCAGTTACTCGCGAAAGTGGGACCATTCCCTTATTAATGTCATCCTGGTGATAACGCGAATCTGCACTAGCTCCGCGGTGATCTCCCATTACCCAGATCTTGCCCTTAGGTACGGTTACGTTAAAATTCATATCGCTAGGTACGTTACCCTTAAAAATATACGGCTCTGTTACAGGTGAGTTATTAATCGTTAGTTTTCCATCTTTTGTACAGCAGACAATGTGATCTCCGGCAACGCCGATAACGCGCTTTACTAAATATTGTTTAGCTGGGTTAGGCAAAATGCCGACGGCTACTAAACCCTCTTTGGCCTTGGCGATATATTTATTTGATGAACTATCGCTAGCGGCAGGAAGCCAATTAGCTGGATCTCTAAAAACGACGACATCCCCACGTGAGATATTGCGTGAAATAAATGGAAGTTTATTTACCGCAACTCGATCTTGAATTTGTAAGGTGTTCTCCATCGACCCGGAAGGTATATAGAAAAACTGGACAAGAAAAGTTTTAATAAAGAGTGAGACTAGGAGAGCAACAATTACAAGGATAGGAAACTCCCGAAGGAGTGATCCTTTACGGCGCATTGAAGAGGTTATTCAGCAGTAGGGGTTTCAACCACGACATCTGCGGTTGCGACTTCAACTGGAACCTCAGATACAACTGCTGGAGCTTCAACAATCGCTTCCACCACTGGCTCCGAGACAATTACTGGTTCTGGAGCAACTGGCGTAGAAAGGATTCCGTCGCCGTAGCCTTCGATACCATCGCGCTTTTCGCGAATCTTTGCAGCCTTACCGCGAAGGTCACGTAAGTAATACAGCTTGGCGCGACGTACATCGCCCTTCTTTACTAACTCAATTTTTTCAATAACTGGTGTGTGTACTGGGAATGTGCGCTCTACGCCGACACCGTAAGAAACTTTACGAACAGTGAAAGTCTCGCGAACGCCATCGCCTTGGCGACGCATAACGATTCCTTGGAAAACCTGAAGACGGCTCTTGCTACCTTCAATAACACGTACGTGAATTTTTAGCTCATCGCCGGCACGAAACTGAGGGATGTCATGGCGCAGGGACACTGCATCTACGGCGTCAAGGATGTTCATCTTTCGTACCTATTTCTCTTTATAGATTAAAAGCACTCGCAGTGGCGGTGCAGGCTCGTATCTTGCCACATAAGGTGCCCTGAGCGTAAATCGAGGAGCTAAGCAGGAATCTCTGCGCTCAATTCGGCATGAAGGTCGGGGCCAGCGGCAAGCGTTAAATCCATCCCCCGCCATGTGTGCGTGCTCACAACTGCCCCGGCTTCAATGGCAATGAGCGCCCCGGCAGCTAAATCCCACTCTTTCAAACCCGTCTCAATGTAGCCATCGACCATTCCAGTTGCGACTAGACATAGATCAGTTGCGGCAGCTCCCATTCGTCGAATATCACGGATTTTTGGAAGCAATCGCTTAATGATTTCGAGTTGGTTGGCGCGATCGTTGACGTCATATGCAAAGCCTGTGGCAATTAGTGCTCGGTCTAAAGCAACTGGGTTGTTACATTCGATTTTTATATTATTGAGAAATGCTCCGCCTTCACGCGTTGCATGCCAAGTTGAAGAAATCGTCGGTGCATGAACTACGCCAACTAAAACTCCGGTTTCATCCTTTACCGCGATACTGATATTCCATCCAGGCAAGCCATAAAAATAATTTACCGTTCCATCAATGGGATCGATGACCCAAGTCAGGCCACTTGTCCCTTTGCGGTTTGCACCCTCTTCGCCAATGATTCCATCGTTCGGACGCGCGTCGAGAATGGCGTTAACTATAAGTTTTTCACTGGCCACGTCCATTTGTGTAGCGAAATCGATCGCCGTCGTCTTAGAAGTTAAATCCCAGGATGCTGGGCGATTTGTCAAGAGCGCGCCTGCTTCCTGCGCAATTCTCAAGGCTAAATCAAGAATCTGCTTTCGTTGGCTCATGCCATGAGTCTAGCCCTGACATAGACTCACCACCATGTTCTCGGCATATACAACCCTCTTTCGTACCCCTGGGGCAATCAAATTTTCAATTGCGGGGCTGCTTGGGCGCATGCCAGTCTCGATGGATTCACTTGCACTTATTTTTATTGTTGTTGCAGCTAGTGATTCATATGCAATTGCCGGTGGTTTAAGTGCAACTGCATCCATCGTGATGTCAATTGCCATGCCTTACTGGTCAGGAGTCTCTGATCGAATTGGACAGCGAGCTTTGTTGATGCGAGTTGCACCATTGAAAGCGCTCGGTATCATTGTTTTTATCCTACTTGTGCTCAACCATGCACCAACATGGACGTGGTTTGTTTCGATTATTTTTGCAGAAGCCACATCAATTAATCTCGGCGGGTTAGTTCGCCGTCGCTGGCTACATGTCTTGAGCCCCGACAAATCCACGACGGCAGAGGATGAAAGTAATCGCCATTTAATAAACACTGCCTACTCTCTTGAAGCGGTCAATGATGAAGTTGTATTTATCGGTGGTCCAATAATTGCAACCGCATGTGCTACATCAATTGCGCCCGCTGCTGGTTTAATTGCCGGAATAATTTTTCTAGCAATTGGAGTTCCACTTTATGCCAGCCAAAGAGCTACCGAGCCACCGCCATCGCCGCGCTTAGCGAAAAATCCACATCCAGCAGTTATTAGAAATCGATCTCTACAGGCGGTGGTACTACCACTAATGTTTGTTGGCGGGTATTTTGGCTCAACCACAATTGTTACCGTCGCATTTTGCACTCTCCAAGGACACAAATCGCAATCAGGGCTCGTCCTGGCGATCTGGGCTGCCGGAAGCGGAGTATCTGCAATTGTTAATGGAGTTATTAAATGGAAAATCACCCACGCTGGACGTTTTATTCTCTTTTTTATTACTTTAACCATGCTTGCAATACCGTTGCTATTCGTACACTCAATTCCTGTTCTCGCTTTCACGCTGTTTTGCAATGGCTTTGCTATTGCACCATTACTCGTTAATGCTTATTCCATCGCAGAGTCGTCTGTACCGCCTGAGCAGATTACGGAAACGTTGAGCTGGGTCATCGCCGGCATACCTCTGGGCGGTGCGATGGCTAGTGCGCTTTCGGGTTGGGTCATCGATAATCATGGGGCGCAAACTGCATATTGGGTCCCTCTGGGATTTATGTGTGTGGGGCTTATAGCCACGCTGCCTTACTTCACCACTTATAAGGCACTCATCGGATATTCTTCCAAACATGACTGAACTGCGCTTCATCGGTAAAAGCGATGAGGGCACCCATTTAAACCTTCACGACAGCGAAGGTAATGAGTTCACGGTCGCCATCAATGATTCATTGCGTTCATCAGTAAATCAACCACGCTTATCGTCGGTACCTGAACAGTCAATGGAAACGATTTCAGTTAAAGAGATTCAACGTCGCTTGCGAGCAGGAGAGCTTGCTGAAGCCCTTGCACATGAAAATAATATCTCTCTTGAAAAAATAGAACGCTTCTCCGGTCCAATATTGCAAGAACGCATTTACATCATCGATCAAGCTCAACAAATTCCTATTCGTAAAGAGGGTGGGCGCGAAGCTGTAACGCTCTTAGGAGTAGTCGTCTCTCGCCTTGCACCGCGCAACATTGATTTAGCCGAACTTTCATGGATTACGTGGCGAGCCGAAGACGGCACATGGACTATTGAACTTCACTATCCAAATGCAAATGGTCGCGGAGTTGCGCAGTGGAACTTTGATCCGACTCGGCGCCTAGTTGCATCCCTTGATGAAAATGCTCGTTGGATGATGGGTGATGAACCCGCGCCGCGTCAATCGAACTCAGCCGCTCCGGGGCTTGTGTATTCAGGCTCCAATCACCCTTCGGTACGCCATGAAACTAATTCGGAGCCTGAAGTTCCGCGCCTCGCAGTTATTCGCGAAGCTCCCGATGATGATGCATCACGCGATGGAATTGTTGCAAGAGCAAAAGTGCCAAGCTGGGATGAAATCATGTTTGGAATTAAACCAACTGAAGATCAGTAGCCTTAAATAATGATTGTGGATTCAGCGCTATATCAAAATGGTAATCGAACCACCGGCCCGACAGATATTTCTGACTTAGTAGATATTGCTCGCAATACCGGTGGCTTTGTCTGGCTCGGTCTCGCCGAACCAACTCAAAGCGAGTTCGATCATGTTGTTGGCGAGCTTAACTTTCACCCCTTGGCTATTGAAGATGCCGTGCATGCTCAGCAAAGACCAAAAATAGAAGAGTACGAGGGCTTAACTTTCTTCACTTTAAAGACGGTTTTCTACAATGAAAGTAACAGCGCAATTTCAACCGGTGAATTGATCTGCTTTATTGAAAAAGAGTTCATTGTTATCGTGCGCCACGGCGAAGGTACTCCTTTAGTCGCGGTGCGCCAAGAAATAGAGGCTAAACCTGGGTTCTTGATTTTGGGGCCCTTTGCCGTACTTCATGCCGTCATTGATCGCGTTATTGATGAGTATTCCTTGATTGCCAATGAACTAGAAAATGATGTTATTAATATTGAGACCAGAGTCTTTAGCGGTAAACGACAGACTTTTTCCCAGGAGATCTACTTTCTAAAACGCGAACTTATTGAGTATCGTCATGCCATCGAACCATTAGTGATTCCTCTGCAGAAATTAGTATCTGACACTTACTCGCAAACACCTCAAGCCTTAAAGCCGTTCTTTAGAGACACTCTCGACCACTTACTCCGAGCGTGTGAGCATGCATCCGGCATGGATTCACTTCTTACTGCGGCGCTACAGGCGGATTTGGCTCACGTGCAAGTACGCCAAAATGAAGACGTCCGAAAGATTTCGGCTTGGGTTGCGCTAGCTGCAGGGCCAACAATGGTCGCTGGAATTTATGGAATGAACTTTAAATTTATGCCTGAACTTCAATGGAGATATGGCTACCCACTTGTTCTTGGAGTTGTCACTTCATTAAGCGCTTTCTTGTTGTATAAATTTAGAAAGGCCGATTGGCTCTAATACTTTAGCTCAACGTTGTTGTAAGTAAAGCAACTTGCATTTCAATCTCACTTTGTGCGCCGTGATGACCAACCATGATGCCCTCTTTATCTACGCGATTTGGATCAATTAACACAACCCCACCCTTTGCTATGGCAATTACTTCGCCCATCCTTTCAAACGAGTCGGCGCTAATGCTTTCTCCAAAGAGATTTCCAGATAACGCTTCTTCGCGCGTAAGCACATCGGCGCGTTCACCCAAAAACTCTTGCCAAAGACTTGCTACATCCCTTCTCCCAGCAGGGCTATCGAATTTCGAATCTAAGTAAAGGTGGCGTGCGCGAGGCTCGCCAGCGATGACTGCCACATTATTGAGTAATTGATTGTCGTTACCAATAACGATTTTTTCGCTTACGTTGATCATTCCATGATCTGAAGTTAGCCAAATCCGCGTGCCTTTTGGCATCTCTTTCATCAGGCTTGCCAGCATTTGATCAATCATTGAAAGTGCCGCTAACCATTTGTCGCTACCAACGCCATCACTATGACCGGCAACGTCCAAATCATTCATATACAAATAGACAAAGGATGGGGTTTTGCGTAAGGCATCTTTTGTTTGGGCGATGAGATCTGGTACAACATTTGCACCGCGATATTCGGCCCCGCGAAATACTGCACGAGTAAAGCCACTGTGCTCATAGCGCTTAGCCGCAACATGAGAAACATAGATTCCTGCTTCGGCTCCGCGTTCGAACAAAGTCGGTACTGGCTGCCAGTTATTTGGATCAACGCGCTCATCCCATTTGAGTGCATTTAATATCCGCCCGCCACTGCGCGGAACTTGAACGGTATATCCCAACATGCCATGCACGCCGGGAAGAGTTCCGGTTGTTAGCGTTGCAAGAGATGTCGATGTTGTCGATGGAAACGAAGTTTCTACGATTCCATGGCGCGCAAACCTTGAAATTGTTGGCATGACATGTGCGTATGTGTCGAGAGTGTCAGCCCCAAACCCGTCGATGAGGAAAAGGATTTCGCGGCCCATTGGGCTTTGCCCGCAGTTGACGAGATCGTCGGCAGTATTTAGTCCAAGGGATGAAAAAATCGATGGAGCTATCTGCGATAAATGCACGTGCGTATCTTCTCATTACATCCGCTAAGGTTGTGCATATGAAGAGCGCAATTAAGTACTCTGCTGAAGTCACTGCTGCCATCGCCGTCGGTAAGCCTGTTGTAGCCCTCGAGTCAACGATTATCAGTCACGGCCTACCTCGTCCCTCAAATTTGAGCGTAGCTATTGAATGTGAAAACATTGTTCGCCACCATGGCGCTGTTCCTGCAACCATTGCCCTTCTCGATGGTGTTGTACATATTGGCCTTGAATCTCATGAGCTCGAAGCTATCGCCAATCGCGATGATATTTCAAAAGCATCCACGAGAGATTTAGCAATCATTGTTGCCTCTGGGAAAAGTGCGGCAACAACTGTGGCTGCAACAGCACATATCGCCGCAATCGCTGGAATTAAGGTATTTGCAACTGGCGGTTTAGGCGGAGTCCATCGTGGAGCCAGCGAAACATTTGATGAGTCGGCTGACTTAACCGCACTCTCGCAGTTAGATATGACGGTTGTATGTGCTGGAGTCAAATCAATTCTCGATGTGCAAGCAACTCTTGAGCGCCTTGAGACGTTAGCTATCGGCTTGGTTGGTTATAAAACTAATCGTTTCCCAGGTTTTTATTTAACCGATTCGGGTTATGATCTTGAGCATCGCGTGGATTCTCCAGCAGAAATTGCAGCAATCATTAAAGCCCGTACTTTAATTGGTACTCAATTCAAAGCGTTAATCGTTGCCAATCCAGTTGTAGTTCAAATGCAGAAGGAACGACATGATCAAATTTTGGCAGCAGGTTTAGCCAAAGCTGCGGCGCATTCAGTCGTGGGTAAGGCAGTAACGCCATTCCTTCTGGAGCATTTTCATAAAGCATCTGAAGGTGAATCTCTTGCAATTAATACCGAGATAATTAAATCCAATTGCGCACTTGCCGCAGAGATTGCCGTGGCACTTATATGAAGAAGGTCCTGTGCATTGGCGATCTTGCCCTCGATGTTATTGCCCAGCTAAAAGAGAGCATTAATTACGGCAATGACACGGCAAGTCGAATCTCAACTCACCCTGGAGGGCAAGCGGCAAACGTTTCGACGTGGATCACGCGTACCAATACCAAGGCTCAACTCGTTGCACGAGTAGGCAACGATCCAGTTGGTTTTGCATTAATTTCCGATTTAGATAAATACGGCGTAGAACACTTAAATTTAATGCGCTCTGGGCGTCCAACAGGTGTAGTTGTCATTTTGGTCGATGCCAATGGCGAACGCACAATGTTCCCAGATAATGGCGCTAACGCCGACCTCGAAGTAAGTGATCTGCCCCCACTAGATGATGTCGATGGTGTTTATTTAAGTGGTTACGCCTTACTTGATTTCCGTAGTCGCGATGCTGTGCTCGCTATGGTTAAAAAAGTAAAGGCCGCAGGAATCCCCATTTACTTTGATCCAACTACAACGGGAGCTATGAAAATTGTCTCGCGCGAAGAGGTGTTAACGTGGGTTGCTCTCATGGATGGCATTTTGCTCAACTCCGAGGAGGCGCTCTATTTAGGCGATGCAACCGACATTGAGAGCGCTGAGGAGAATTTGAAAAAATACACACCTCTCGTTGTTATCAAATTGGGCTCTCGTGGTGCGATGGCAGTCTTTAATGATCAATCGGTCAGAGTCCCGGCAGTTACGACTAACGTCGTTGATACAACCGGTGCGGGAGATTCATTTGCCGCAGGTTTTATCCCAAAGTGGCTTGAAACACGTGACCTAGAGGCCGCCCTTTCAGCGGGAACGTCGCTGGCGGCAAAGTGTGTTGCAACAGTTGGGGCGCGCCCTCCCTTAAATTAACCCTTGTAGTTGGCACAATCTCCCCCATGGCTAAGACATCAACGACAAGTAAGACGAAGAAACCAACTGGTCCAAAACCTGGCGAGTACCCAGGCAAGATTGTTGATATCGATGTCTCCAAAGAAGTTTCCGAATCATTTCTTGAGTATGCATACTCTGTAATTTATTCACGTGCTTTGCCTGATGCCCGCGATGGTTTAAAGCCAGTTCATCGCCGCATTCTGCATCAGATGGCCGATATGGGTCTGCGCCCCGAGCGAGGACATGTAAAGAGTGCACGAGTCGTTGGTGAAGTAATGGGTAAGTTGCACCCCCACGGCGATGGTGCAATCTATGACGCACTCGTTCGCATGGCGCAATCTTTTTCAATGAGATTGCCATTAATTGACGGTCACGGAAACTTTGGCTCACTCGATGCAGGCCCAGCGGCAATGCGTTATACCGAGGCCCGTCTCGCGCTAGCTGCGATGGCGATGGTTGCAGAGGCCGATGAAGATACCGTTGATTTTGGCCCTAACTATGACGGTCAATTATCTGAACCATTAGTGCTACCTGCGGCTTATCCCAACCTGCTCGTAAACGGTGGCTCCGGAATTGCAGTTGGTATGGCTACTAATATGGCACCGCACAATTTGGGCGAAGTAATCGCTGCGACCAAGTTCTTAATTGAAAATCCAAGTGCCACAGTCAAACAGCTCATGAAATATATTCCGGGACCTGATTTTCCAACCGGTGGCGAATTAGTTGGTCTAGAGGGTGTGCGCGAGGCATATGCCACGGGCAAGGGATCATTTAAGGTCCGTGCAAGTGTTGAAATTGAAAAAGTCTCCTCGCGCAAAATGGGTCTCGTTATCAAAGAACTCCCCTTCACCATCGGACCTGAAAAAGTCGTTGAGCGAATCGCGGCGTTAGTAAAGTCTAAGAAAATTCAAGGCATCAGCGACATCATTGATTTAACCGATGGCCAGACTGGTACCAACGTTGTTATTGAGCTTAAGAATGGTTTTGAACCTGAAAAAGTTCTTGAACAGCTTTACGCACTGACTCCCATGGAAGATGCATTTTCCATAAATGCCGTTGCGTTGGTAAAGGGCCGACCACAGACTCTTGGCCTGAAAGAGCTTCTGAAAGTCTTTATTGAGCACCGCATTGAGGTCGTACGCCGCCGAAGTGAGTTCCGCAAAGCTAAAGCCCAAGCTCGTTTAACGCTTGTTGATGGCCTTTTGAAAGCGATTATCGATATCGATAAGGTTATTAAAATTATTCGCGCAAGCGATGATGCGGCAATCGCCAAGGAAAAACTCATGAAGGATTTCAAGTTAAATGAGGAGCAGGTCACATATATCTTGGATATGCCACTACGTCGTTTGACGAAGATGAGCAAATTAGAACTTGAAACTGAGCAAAAAGAACTTAAAACCGTAATCGCCGAGCTCACTAAACTGCTCAAAAGCGAAGAGGCGATAAAAGCTCAAGTATCTGATGAGTTAACTGCCGTATCTAAGTCATTTGCTACGCCTCGTAAGACGAGAATTGGTGCTGCTTAAACTCGGCTAGAATACGGTGTGATTTCAACCCAAGCTCTCGAACTTCGTGCTGGTGCCCGCCTGCTGGTTAAAGGCGTAACCGTACGTATTAATAGTGGGGATCGCATCGGTTTTGTTGGCCGAAATGGTGCAGGTAAATCAACACTTGCAAAGGTATTGGCTGGAGAGACGATGCCTGCAGGAGGTGCGGTAAATCGCACCGGCAAAATCGGTTATCTGCCACAAGATCCACGCACTGGCGATGAGCCGGGCTCTGTTATCGAGCGCATCTTGTCGGCCCGTAACTTAGATCAAATTTCACATCGCATGCGACAAGTTGAAGAAGAGATGTCGACGACCGAGGGCGAGGCCCTTGAAAAAGCGATGGATAGATATACCCGCGTTGAACACGAGTTCAGCGCCGCTGGCGGCTATGCAGCAACGGCAGAGGCTGAGGCCATTGCAACTTCTCTTGGTGTGACCGAGGCCGTCTTTGGCCATGAACTTTCAACGTTATCTGGCGGTCAACGCCGACGCATTGAACTCGCACGAATCTTATTTAGTGGCGCCGAAACTCTTCTGCTCGATGAGCCGACTAACCACTTAGATGCTGAATCCATCGTATGGCTGCGTGATTTTCTAGCCAAATACTCTGGCGGCCTTGTCATCATCTCTCACGATGTTAATTTAATTGAGACCGTTGTTAATAAAGTCTTTTACTTAGATGCTAACCGCAATGTTATCGATGTTTACAACTTAGGTTGGAAAGCATATTTACTGCAGCGCGAACAAGATGAGCACCGCCGTAAGAAAGAGCGCGCTAACGCTGAAAAGCGTGCCGAGATTTTGCAGAAGCAGGGCGAAAAGATGCGCGCTAAGGCAAGCAAGGCAACTGCTGCCCAAGGCATGTTACGTCGTGCTGAAAAACTACGTTCCGGTCTTGAAGATGTTCGAGTCAGCGACAAGGTTGCACGTCTGCGCTTTCCTACCCCTGCCCCATGTGGCAAAACTCCCCTATCGGGCGAAGAGCTTTCAAAATCTTATGGGTCTCTTGAAATCTTTACCGACGTGTCTTGCGTCATCGATAAGGGATCGCGCGTTGTGATCCTTGGTCTTAACGGTGCGGGTAAAACAACACTTCTTAGAATTCTCGCCGGAGAACTTGAATCAGATACCGGCACAGTCGAACATGGTCATGGATTAAAGATCGGTTACTACGCCCAGGAGCACGAAGGATTGGACTTTGATCGCACCGTTCTTGAGAACATGATGTCGGCGACCCCTGATCTTCGCGAACCTGAGGCCCGTAACACTCTGGGCTCTTTCCTATTTATCGGCGATGATGTTCATAAGCCAGTTAAAGTCTTATCTGGTGGAGAGCGAACTCGTCTTGCATTAGCCGTTCTTGTTGTATCAGCAGCCAACGTCTTGCTCCTTGATGAGCCAACAAATAACTTAGATCCAGCATCGCGTGCTGAAATCCTTGGCGCATTAAGTGAGTATCAAGGCGCAGTAATCATGGTTAGCCACGATGAGGGCGCAGTTCAATCTCTTAAGCCTGAGCGAGTTATTTTGTTACCAGATGGCGATGAAGATCTTTGGAAAGACGAGTACTTCGACTTAGTCTCTATCGACTAATTTTTAATACCTTTTCTAGAGTAGTCCTTTTGGTCAATTGAATTCTTAAAATCTCCAACTGTTAAGTATGTGTGGAATAGTTTTTGCTCCTTTAGGCGAAGCTTATTGAGCCCAGTCCAACCAGCGGTTTCTATTCGGACCCCTTTAGTTATATTCGCCATCTTTAGAGCGGGCTGTAGGTCGGTGTCATGAGTCATCAAAATTACTAAATCAAATTCACCACTCTGCACCATCGCGACAAAGTTCAATGCAGTCAAGACATCAATCCCCTTTTCTTGAGGAGGCAAGCCTTGACTTGTCCTGTATTTGAGTTCAAGGTACTCAACACTTACTCGATCATCTCTCGTCCACTCTGATTTGTGAGACAAGTTTTGTGCATATCTTTGGGGTTCTTGCTTATTACTTGGTAGCCCTCGAAATACGCGAACCTGCGCGATTTCAAATTGAGTTACCTGATCCTTGAAGAACTGTCCGCGGCGATTTAAAACGCACTGAGCAAGTCGCAGAGGATGTAGCAAGGAGGCAACCTTTTTCAAATTGGGAGAAAAGAGGTTGTGTGCCGTTAAATGCATATTTTGATAGTCAATTACAAATCCAACGCGTGCATATTCCAAGGAATCCCCCGTAAATAGAAACACCCCGCCTGTCCCGGAGGACGGCGGGGGGTAACGAGAAAAGTATAGCCTTGAAACAGTGTGTGAAATCTACTGTGGAAAACTAATGACCCTTAGTGAAAAAGAGAGTATTTCGACCTAGTCTCTATCGACTAACCCTTCGAAATTTTTACAGTGTCACCGGATGCCGAGAGTTCAGTTACCGTAATTGTGACGCCACCAACAGTTATTGAATCTCCCGCATGGAGTGCGGCATCTTCAAAATTTTGAAGATCTTTAGTGCCCACTCGCTTTTGGATTTCATATCCGCCACCGAGTTGGCCCTTCTTCATATCGACGGTGTAGACCAGTACTCCCTGATTATATGATGCAATGCCAAAATCCAGACTCTCACTTTTGCGAGATTCAATTACTAAAATCTTTGAAGAAGTAATTGGAACCATAATTGATTTGATTTCTTTGTCTTGACGTACAATCGGTGAAATCTTCGTCGAAACACCATCTGAAGTTAGTGAATTCATTTCAACACAATTCACCTGTGATTGAGGGAGCCAACCTTGTAGGTAGCGATCCCAAGCGCCTAATTCAATTGCATGGTTAGACCAACTCATGGCCATGATGTTCCAGTAACCCAGGGAAGACGATGCGTGATTTAAATCTTCGTCGTAGAGACCAAAAGCGTGGCCAGTTTCGTGGGCCATCCACTTCCAGGTTCCACCCTTGATCCCATTATTTTCGACGTAATACATGTCGGCGCCACCAGTAGCTCCATTAATGATCACCCCGTTGCTTATCCAATGCGGTGACGTTATAGCCGGGCCCCAACCCATATTCGCCATTGGCATCTCTTTAGGAACTAAGAAATAGACCGCGTCATAGCCGCTGTAATCAATAGCTCCATCTGTAAGTGTAATTACCGCATTTAAATACCCCGCGATATCTGAGGCTCCAAACCCTCCGCCATACTTTGTTGAGGAGAACGGTGCGTGAATCCAACTTGAAACTATATCGAAATCGAAAGCGACTGCGCCATAGGATTGTTTGTAATAAAAGTCTTGAACTCCAGTTGCGATAGTGGAGAAAAAAGTAACAGTATTATCTTTACCTTGAAAATCAGTGAAATCAATTGGAACAATAAGTGATTTAATATGTCCAGCTGATGGCAATCTCTGCGCTACTTTCGGAAATCCCGCCGATAAATCAACATTAATTCCGCGATTTGGAGTTATTTGATCAGGCAACTGGCAAGCTGAAACTGGCTTGAATGAATAGGCTGGAATATTCGCTAGGGCAGCTATCTTTTTCTGTAAATCAGCCAACATAGGGTTTACGACTGGCTGCAAATCCAAAGTTACAGCGAACACTCCTGAGGAATTAGCAGTTCTATCGGCAACAGTTACCCCAGTACTGGCGACTGTAACTTTGTAGGACTTCCTTTTGAAAACAGTCGCCATTCCATTTGGTTCGGAAATATCAAATGTAAAAGAGCCATTTTCCAGAGTGGCGTAAAAAGAGCCATCACTATTTCCTGGGTAGAACTTCCAAGGATTATTTCCAGAACTGACCCAAACCACGGCCATCGAAAGTCCTATCGATGGAGTTCTTGGATCCGAGATCCACAACTTCACATTAGTTCCTGCTGGAGCTGCCTGTATCGTGGTTGGTATCGATACACCGTCTAAAGGATTTGAAATTGAAATCAGAGCTCCAAGGTTTTTTGGATAAGCCTTCGGTGCAACAAGAACTAATGGTTCGCTCGTCACTGGAGTCGGTGTTGGAGTCGGTGTTGGAGTCGGTGTTGGAGTCGGTGTTGGAGTCGGTGTTGGCG
>Ga0194044_10000390_pt1 | contig 21660 bp, 11 predicted proteins | sample JunL4417m_MetaG_FD_155460 | JGI IMG/M metagenome (GOLD analysis project Ga0194044, IMG submission 155460) | Anoxic zone freshwater microbial communities from boreal shield lake in IISD Experimental Lakes Area, Ontario, Canada - Jun2016-L442-17m | ecosystem: Environmental > Aquatic > Freshwater...
TGCTTACGGTTTACGGCGATGCCGAGCACGTGTTTGAAGCTCTGACAGCGGGGGCAACTGGCTACCTGCTCAAGCGGACCAACCGGGCCGCGCTGCTGGCCGCGCTGCGGGACGTTCATGCCGGCGGCTCGCCCATGAGCAGCATCGTGGCGCGGCAAGTAGTCCAGTTCTTCCAGCGAACCTGCGTTTCGGTTTCGGATGGAGACCGGCTCTCCGACCGGGAGCATGAGATCCTCCAACTTCTCGCCCGAGGGCGACAAAACAAGGAAATCGTTAATGAGCTGGGCATCAGCCCGAGCACGGTTGCCACGCACATCCGACGCATCTACGAGAAACTCCAGGTCCATTCCCGAGCGGAAGCTGTCGGAAAATTCGCTACCATGGTCCCGCGGTGACGTCGTCGGGCACCTGGTCGTGGCCTATCGCGAACTCGTGCGAGAGGCCGGTAGCGCTTAGAAACCATGAATTACTTGGAATGAACGATATGAGCCATTGTGAAAGAGTATTTACGGGCTTGGAGTGGACGAGGATTTCCTGGCTGGCTGGAATCGCCTTGGTGGGCGCGATGGTTTCGCCCACGACTCATCCGGCGGAAGTGACCGGCGCACTGTCAGGCAAGCCGGGAGTCGAATCTCCGGGCGCGCCAACCCGTTACTTCGTCGCTGTCGAGCGCTACCGTTTCGGAAGACCCGACACGGCGAATTCCGCCTTTTACCCCATCCCCCAAGAGGCCGTGACGCACGACACCTACATGCGCTGTCTCGACGAGATGAAGCCGGCGGACATCGCGCGCCAGCCGGAACGCGGCATGGACGGTCCACGTGCTTTCATGCCGGTGCTGGTCAAGTTTGTGCAAACCGGCGACGCAATGTGGGGCGAAGCCTGCATCGCCATGTTGAAGGCTTTTCACGCCGAGATGCAGAAGCAGGTCGCGGAGCGGAAATGGTTCTGGCAGTTCGAGCATCCCGCCGCGCTGATTCCCCTGCATCGCAAGTATCTGATTCAAGGCGGCGCGATGAAGGCGGACGCAGACTGGTTTCGTGAGATGTGGCTGTATTACTGCCGCAACCTGCATGTCTGGGACACCGAGCCGGTCGAGTGGCGTGGCGGCTGCCATCGCTCGATGCCGGAAGGCTACGCCAAAGGCCGTGCGGCGGCATGGTATCCGGACATCCCGGAAGTGGCGCATTGGAAGCGTTACTCGGAACTTGTCTTCAACGATTTCTGGAAGGCCAAGGATGTGGCCCAAAATGACACCGGCTACATGATGGGACCCATCATCCTCCTCACCTGTGGCGGCGATCAGTGGACGGGAGACGACCGGGTTTACACCGATCCTGGCATGAAACGGCTCTGGGATCGGCTGCTGGTGGAAGTTTCGCCGGATGGCTGCATCAATCCTTACGGCCCAAACGGCGGTTGGAACAGCACCGCGGATTATCGCATCGCGATGTTGGAAAGGGTCGCAGCCAAAACGGGGGACGGTCGTTACCGTTTCGGGGCCCACAAACTTTTGAACTACCTGCGCTACCAGTCGCATGACTCCGCCCCTGGCTCATTTCGGTTGGATGATGGGAGTGCCTGGCTCATCTCACTGGCCTATCTGTTCGCGAATGACTCGGTGAAGCCGGTTCAGCCCGACCCAGGCTCGCTGTGGAACAAGCGGATGGAAGCCGCGCGCATTCCGCACACGGACAAGGAACTTACAGAGCGACTGATGGGCTACGCCGATCCAAGGACAAACTGTGGTCACATCTGCTGCAGTTGGTTCATGACCGGTAAGGAGTGGCCGGACAAACTGGTGCTGCGCAGCGGGTGGAATCCCGGCGATCTCTTTGCGTTGGTGGAACTGCATCCCACCAGTTTCCCCGCCAACCCCGGCGGCATCATGGGGCTGGATCGTTGGGGCACACCGTTCACGCAGATCGTGACCAGCAAAGGCGCGTCGGTCGAGAACCGCGCGCTGATTGAGGACATTGATGGCAAGGCGAAACGCCACTATCATCCGGAGGAGCTGCGGATTGACGAGTTCTGGCGTGGGGGGACGATGCCCGATATCCGCTCCGAGGTGACCTATTTCAAAGAGACGCCGCTGGCCACGTTCGCGCGGGTGCGCGTGCAGAACATGGACGGCCTGCCGGTCGTGTATGAACGTGAGTTCGTCTTTGTGAAGAATCGCTTCCTCGCCACACGCGAAATCGTGACCTTCGGGGAGAGCTTCAAGGCGCGCGTGGCACCGCTGTGGAACACGCACAACATTGGTCCGCAGCTCGGGAGTCACTGGGCCAACACGTTCATGCACCAGCCAGTGGGCGAGAATGGCACTCGCAGCATGAAGAGCCCTCCGGTGGACCTGCTGGTTTGGTTCGCGCCGCGGGCCGACTGCCGGTTGCAGGTCGTGGATCGCTTGCAAGACGACCCGCGAGCCGAGGCCTGTCCAAACCAAGTCCGCTACGTTTGGGAAGGCGCGCCAGCAGTGGGTCAGCAACTGGTCTTCACGCAAGTCTATTATCCGCATCCGCCGTATCGCGCGCGGGCACACTCCAACAATCCCGGATCCAAGGCCGCCTACGCCGACGAACTCCATGCCACGGCTCACGCCTCGGGCATCAAAGTGGTTCGCGATGACGCAGAAGCCTCGATCCTGCGCCTCGAACTGGAGGCGGGGCACGTTGAGTGGGTCGTGTTCAATCCCCAGAGCAAACGGCACACACTGGATTCCATCGAGACGAGCGAACCGTATGCTTATGTCGGAAACAGCCAATAGCCCGCATGGGGTGATCTACCGGTTTGACCGGGGCGGCGGCGGACGATCCCTTGAGAAGTCATCCTCACCGCGCCGCGGGAAGATGCTGTGGTTCGTTTTGGTTGCCTTCATGGTCTTTTTACTTTGCCGGGGCGAAGCTGGTGAGGCCAAATCAACTCCGGGAGGCAAGGATGCATGCATGACGGAAGTGCGGCCAACGGTCTATCCATATTTACTCGATCCGACTGTCTACCCGGATTACACACGCTGTCCAAGCCGCGCTCCAACTTGGGTTACCTTCGAAGGCAGGCCGCAATTCGTCGCGCTGCGAATGTTGCCCACCGCCGCTTTCACCAATCAGGGCCTTGGAACGGTTTGCATGCCGGCAATTGATCTGGTCTCGAATCCTAATCTTGGCGAAGCGCTCGACGAACTGAAACGTCGTGGCTATTACCTGTTTGATGTCGGGGGATATGTTCCGGGGAGTGTGTCGCACCAGATTCGGGTGCCGCCCGAGACGCTGCGATTGCTGGAGGAGAAGCTCGGTGATCGCTTTCTGGGTTTCGACGTGGGGGAGCAGGACGGACGATACCTCTTCACCGCGAGGGCGATTCAGTCACCGTATGCCGCCGACCGCTTGGGCCAATACCTTCAAGTGCATGATTACTTCCGCAGGATTCAAGATGATCTGGGCAACCGCCTGAACTCGTTGATGGTTTACTGGTATTGGCCGTATCAAATTAAAGAGGGTCGCGTTGTCCTGGCGGGCGCGGAGACCCAGAACAAGGTGACGAGTTCGAGCATCCACTACGCCTTCCTGCGGGGCGCCGGCAAACAATATGGCGTGCATTGGTTCGGCAACGCTGCGGTTTTCAACACTTGGCACCACAAGGCTTACCACGAACTGACCGCGGAGGCTGGGCCGACGAAAGGCAACAGCTTGAACCTCCTTCGCCGCCTGTTGTTCAGTCACTATCTTTACAACAGCGTGATCCTCGGCTTCGAAGCCGCACTGTACGAGAAATCCTGGTGGCCACCGAATGGCGACGGACCGCTCTCGCCGCTGGGACTCATCCAGCAAGACGCCGTGAAGTTCGTCGCCGATCATCCGCAACCCGGTGCGATGCATGCGCCGGTTGCTCTTCTGCTTGATCACTTCGCGGGCTGGATGCCGGCGCGCACTTGGACCACGGCTTATCATGTGTGGGGGTACCTGCCATACGATTCCGGTGACTACCTGACTCACACCGTGTTCTCCATGCTTTACCCAGGCTACGAGGACTGTGCCTGGTACCATGACGAACGCGGCACGATCTGCGGCACGCCCTACGGGGACATGACGGACGTGTTGCACTCGGATGTGACGTCGTGGGTCATGAAGCAATACGGCGTTGTGGTGGCCGCTGGAAATCTCTTCACCGCGGACGCGGAGTTGCGCGACAAGCTCGACGCCTACGTTTCCTCTGGCGGCACTTTCATCGTCACCGCCGAAAATGCACGCCGCCTTTGGCCAGAGTGGAACTTTGGGCAACCCAAGCGATTCCCCCCTGACACGGTCGTCATCTGGAGAGAAGGGACGCGAACCACCGAACGTCAAACCATGGAACTGTGCGACGTCTCTCTGCCAGGCGGAGCCGAAGTGCTGGCACGCTGCGAAGTGCCCGCAGTGGTCCGCCTTCGTCGTGGAACAGGTGAACTCTTTCTGCTGCTGAGTCCGTTTGGGATCAATGCCGAGCCGACTGTGCAAGGGGAGTTGGCCGATCACAACTGGAACCAACCGCTGGCACAGCCCCACACCCTGCTGGCCCACGTCCGGCGAGTGCTGGATTCTGCTTTCCGCTCGCAGCAGCTTTTCTCCGTCGGCGATGGGCTGGGCTACATCACTTGCCGCAAGGGTGCGGGCGACTACACGGTGGGCGTGTTCAACAATTCGCTCCAGTCCAAGCCGTTCCAGATCACCTCACATTGCGGCCCGGTCAGGAAGGTCACGGAGCTGGCGCTCGGAAGGGACATGCGCTCGGCTGCCGGTTACTGGCCGCATGAGTTTGTGAGCAACGACGGTGGGCCATCCGACGAGGCCAACATCTCTGGCGGTGACGTCCGTCTCTTTTCGGTCCATGTGGACGAGACTGGGTTGCGAGTCCTCCCGCGAGGAAGACCACCCTGCCGCCCGGTGGGTTGCTTGCTGGCCCTGCGCGGTATTGCTGATCTCCGGGAGGAGATTCTGCGGCGACCCACCTTCTTCGAGCACTTTGATGGCGTTAAGCTTGATTGGACATACCTGCAGCGGCGCGATGCGGAGCAGGTAAAGCGCGATCGCCCCTGGCTGGAACGTCAGCAGTTGCGCGTAGTGGTGGACTTCACGTCCGGTTTGAACCACTTCCCTGACTTGACCCTCCTGGATATTCTTCCGGCGTCATACGCCGACAGCGTGGCCTGGATGAGCGACGTTCTAGCCAAGATGAAACTGGCAGGATCTACCGATGCCATCATCGTCACCCATATGGCGCCGGAGTTCGGCGCCACGCAGGGGCAGGTTGAGGAGTCGTTCAAACGCGGTTTGCGCGACTTGTGTCGTCGGGCGAAAGCGCAGGGGATCACCCTGCATCTGCAGAATCGGGCAGGGCGGTGGCACGGCAGCGTACCGGAAATCTTGCGCCTGATTGACGAGTTGGGTGCGGACAACCTGCGCTTCGCACTCAACACGTCCTGCGCGGACGTGAAAGACTCCCTGGCTAGAGCGGGGGACCGATTGGGCATGATTCTGGCCAGCGCACCGGGCAAATCGGCGCCTGAGATGCAACGACCGGTCTCGGAAGGTGGAGTGAATTGCACTGCCTTCAAGTCGGTACGGGTGCCTGTGGTCTTGGACGGCGAGTGTGCCGGCCCTGATGAAGTGTTCAAGGATGTGACGGCGGTGTGGGGGCCGCCTGCGAAAGGTCTTCAACCATGAGAATTCCAGCAAAGACTGCCAGCCTCGCGAAGGGTTTAGGAATAGGGATTGCCGCCCTGTGGCTTCCATTTGGCGCATGTGCTGCCGAACTTGAAATCGCTATCCGTCCCGGCAGTGAAGCAGGCGGATTGAATGTGCGATCGCCCCATAGCCCGGGCGATGTCTTCGATTTCCGCACGTGCGAAGGCGTCGTCGTTGGCTCGACGGACTTCGGCCTGGTTCAAGTAAAACTCCCTTCTCATTTCGGCGACGGCCACAAGTCTTGGCAACGCGACGGCAAAACCTGGAGCTACGCTTGGCCGTATGCGCAAGGAGTCACCGTCCACATCGCGGTCGAGCCAGACGGCGACAGCTTGAAGCTCAACTACACGTTGCAGAATACCGGCTCAAACGCGCTGGACGCCGTCCTGTTGCACACCTGCATCCCGACCACCGAAGCGCCCGGCTTCTTCCCGTCTCCCACGGTTCGCAACGCGCAAACCAACTGGTCGGAACTCTACGACCGCCTGCATGTTTGGTGGGGGGATCGCTGCTTCACGTTTGCTGAAACCAAGCTGGCCGCGAGCGAACCCCACTTGTCGCTCATGCGGAAAGGCGCGACACCGGTTCGTTGGGGATGGTGGGTGAACAGTCCGGAAACATTCGATGTGCCGCTTGTCGCACTCACCAGCCGGGACGGTCGGAAAACGGTTGCCCTAGCGTTTGAGCAAGCGGTTTGGGCGTCATCCAACACCGGCGATGATCGCGCCTGCTTTCACTTGTTTCCGTGGTTCGGTCGGATCGAGCCGGGCCAGAGTGCCTCGGTGCGCGGGCGGCTTTACGTTCTCAAAGGCGGTCCAAACGACGTTCTCAAGCGCTTTCGGCTGGATTTCCCCCAAGTCACGGCATCGGCGCCGCGCACGATCCAGCTTACGACCCCGATCCCGCCGGCCATCAGTGGCCATCTCGGGCTGGGCCAAACCAACGCTCCCGGCGGTCGCACGGTCGGGGCCGATAGCCAATGCCTCTACCGCGACGGAAAGCCGTGGATCCCCGTGATGGGTGAGTTCCATTACTCACGTTACCCGCGGGAGGAGTGGCGCGATGCCTTGCTCAAGATGAAAGCCGGCGGGGTTGACGTCGTGGCCACGTATGTGTTCTGGATTCATCATGAGGAAGTGCGCGGCGAGTATGACTGGAGTGGGCAGCGGTCGTTGCGCGATTTTCTCTCGCTCTGCCACGAGCTTGGATTGCACATATTCGTCCGGTTGGGGCCGTGGAGTCATGGCGAGGTTCGCAATGGCGGATTCCCCGATTGGTTGCAGCATTCAGGCAAGAGCGCAGGGCAGCGCCCTGACGCCGCTGCGATCAAAGCCAGCGGGCAGAGCACCATGGGCGCGCTGCGGTTGGTGGAGCAGGCCAAGCTGCGCACGACGGACCCGGACTTCTTGAACCTGACCGCCGCCCACTACCAACAAATTGCCGCCCAGATGAAAGGATTCTTGTGGAAGGAGGGCGGCCCGGTCATCGGCGTCCAACTCGACAACGAGAGCGGCGACCTGACGTATCTCCTGACGCTGAAAAAACTGTCGCGTGAGTGCGGAGTGGACGTGCCGTTCTATTGCATGACTGGCTGGAGCCAGGCGGTGCCCACCGAGGAATTATTGCCGCTTTTCGGCGGATACGTGGATGGATTCTGGACCGGCAACCCGCTAGACTTTCGGGATGCGTTTGATTTTACCCCAATTCGCAGCCACCGGGACAAGGACAATCTCAAACTGCACCGCTTCCCGTACCTCTGCTGCGAAATTGGGGGTGGCATGGTCTCAAGTTACGAGAACCGCATCCACACCACCGACTTGGATACCGAGGCGCTGGCCGTCGTAAAGCTGGGCTCGGGCAACAACTTGCCGGGATATTACATGTTCCAAGGCGGCCAAAACCCCGACGGCAGGCTCTCGTCGTTAAATGAATCGAAGGCGACTGGCTACCCGAACGATCTACCCGTGAAGGATTATGATTTCACCGCCCCGCTGGGCGCGTGTGGTCAGGTCCGGGAGCGCTACCATCGGCTGCGTCTGCAGCACCTCTTCCTGCGCGATTTTGGCGGCGCGCTGGCCCACATGCCCGCGTTCTTTCCGGATCAAGCGCCTGTCTCGCTGGACGATATCGAGACGGTCCGCTGGAGCGTGCGGTCGGATGGGGAGCGCGGCTTTCTCTTCTTCAACAATCACCAGCGCAACGGCCCCTGGCCGGAAAAGAGGCAGGTGCAATTTGCATTGAATTTCAAGGATGGCGTCCGGGTGGTCCCCCGGCAGCCCTTCACGCTGCCCACCGGCGCGGTCGGTTTCTGGCCGGTGAACCTCGATTGCGCCGGCGTCACGCTGGATTATGCCACCGCGCAGTTGATCTCACGGATCGAGGCCGACGGCCAGCACTGGTTCTTCTTCACAGCCAACGACGGGATTGCCCCGGAGTTCGCGTTTTCGGCGGAGCCCCCGCGTCAGTGCAAACCGGGCACTGGAATTGCCTTCACGCGCACGGCCCGCGCCGGCGTCATGGTGAACTTCATCGTGCTGTCACCGGAACAGGGCCGCCAGTTCTGGAAGCTGCCGCTTGGCGGGCGCGAGCGCGTCGTGCTGTCACCCAATGCCCTGCTGCCGGACGCCGACAACCAACTCCGGATTGAGACGCAGGGAGATGAACCCGTGCGGATCGCCGTGTTCCCGTCACTCGCATCCGCTCGCTTTGACGGCCAGAGAGTCAGCACGAGGAAGCAGGGCGTGTTTGCTGAATATCGCATTCCCAAGAAGGTCTCTCGGAGTCATCGGATCGAGATGAAGCCGATTCGGGCCGCCGCTACGCGCGCCACCAATGCTCCCAACGCCATGATCGAAACTGCGTGGCAGGATGCTGCCGTGTGGCGAGCGGTGGTGCCCGAGTCGTTGCGCCAGCGTGACGCGCTGTTGCGCATCCGTTATGTCGGAGATGTGGCCCGGCTCCATGCTGGCGGTCGCCTCGTAAGCGACCACTTCTACAACGGCCAACCCTTCGACACGGGGCTGTGGCGGATTCCGTCCGAGGAGCTTGACCGGCTGGAAATCCGCGTGATGCCGCTGCCCGAAGACTTGGCTGCCCGTCTTCCGAGGGAGCTGCAGCCGGATTTGAGCGCGGGTTCACCACGCGCACAGTTGCTCAAGATCGAAGCCTTGGAGCGCCACCAGTTGCGGCTCGAGCTGAAGGAAGACCCGCGATGATGGCCAAACTCAACCCGTACCCCACTCAGTTGATATGAAAGCGAATCCATACGCTCGATTCATCCAAATATGCGGCACGACGGCCTTGCTCCTTGCGGTTCATGGAAATTTCATGTCCGCCGCAGAGCCGCCCCCCTGGAAACCGGAAACTCCCGTGGCCCACGATGCGCGCATGAAATGGTGGCGCGAGGCGCGCTTCGGGATGTTCGTTCACTGGGGGCTTTACTCCGGGCTTGCAGGCACGTGGGAGGGCAAGCCTGCCTGCACTTCCGGCGGCATGGAGTGGATTGAGGAAACTGTCAAAGCGGATACGGACACCTACGCGCGCGCGGCTATTCCGCGCTTCAAACCGAAGCCCGGTTTCGCTCGGGAATGGGCGCGGCTGGCGAAGGAGGCGGGGTGCAGCTACATGGTGTTCACCACCAAACATCACGAGGGTTTTGCGCTGCACGACTCTCAGGTGGGGGATTTCAATGCCGGTTCGATCTTACATCGTGACCTGGTGAAGGAAATCGTGACGGCGCTGCGAGCCGAGGGCTTGCGGGTGGGCTTTTACCATTCCGTGATCGACTGGCATCACGATCAATATGCCTACGCGCTTTCGAAGCAGCTTCCGCATCCGCTCAAGGGCAAATCTTATCCCAACGGCACGCGCGATCATTCCCGGTATCTGCAGTATCTCCATGCGCAGGCCGAGGAACTCGTCACTCACTACGGGCGGGTGGACGTGCTCTGGTGGGACTACAGCGCGCAGGATTTCCAAGGCGACGAAGCCTGGCATGCGACCGAGTTGATGGCGATGGTGCGCAAGCGTCAGCCAGCCATCATCATGAACAACCGGCTCTACTGCACTCCCGAGGCCGGTTGGAGGAGCATGGGCACGGATGGTTTTGTCGGCACCCTGGATTGGCGCTACGGAGACTTCATCACTCCCGAGCAGCACATTCCGGATACGCGCATGCCGGGCATTCATTGGGAAACGTGCATGACGATGAACACCACCTGGGGCTACAGCGAGCACGACCACGCGTGGAAAAGCAGTGAAACCCTCATTCGCAACCTGGTGGATGTTGCCAGCAAAGGAGGCAATTACCTGCTCAACATTGGCCCCAAGGGGGATGGCACCGTGCCGCAGGAAAGCATTGAAGCAATGCAGGCCATAGGCGCATGGATGAAAGTGGACCGCGAGTCCATTGTTGGCACCACCGCCAGCCCGGTGGCTAAGCCGGCCTGGGGACGCATCACCGCCCGGGAATCCAAGCGCGATACGACGCTCAACCTCCACGTGTTTGACTGTCCCAAAAGCGGCCTGCTTAACTTCGAGGGAGTGACAAACAACATTAGAAAGGTGGCACTTCTGGGTGGTGGCAAGGTCCAGGCCGAGTCCCGCATAGGAGTCATTATCATCACCGGTCCTCCGAGCCCTCCGGATCCTGCGGACACAGTGCTCAAGTTGACGCTGGCCGGCACCCTTGTGCGGCAAACCCATGCCGATAAGCCCTGATCCCCTATGAAGCGCCGTTGTACAGGTTGCCCATTGGCACTTTTATTTGCCGCTCCAGTGAGAATGATCCTTGCCTTCCTGACTTTGGTACCGATGTTGGCAGGCACGTCCTTTGCGGCTGAAAGGCTGCAACCTCAGCCGCCGTATCCGGACGTCAAGGAGATGTGCCGGGAACCGTTCGACAACTTCACCAACGGGACTATCGCCTGCGGCTGGGAGGCGCTGCGTCACCGGATGCGCGGCAATATCTACCAAAGCAACCCGGGCCGACTCGACACGCCGAAGCTGAGCCAGTTCGAGCGGCTTGTGGTTGGCAATCCCGAGGACGTGGCAGCCGTCAATCACGAGATCGTTGACTACTGCACACGGAAGCAAGCGGAGATTGAGCAAGCCTGGCGCGATCCCAAGCGAAGGCATCCTGCCAAAGAGGTTTGCCAGTATCAGACAGAGCTGATTCCGCTGGCCATCCTCTCATTGCGGATCGGCGAACGACTCACGCCTGAAGCACATCATGCCATCAAGGATGTGCTCACGGCCTTCCGCCCCGAAACCGCCGACGTGGAACCGACCTTGTGGATGCACGCCCCAGGATACAATGGCGCCAATGCCCATGACTACCTGAGCTTCCTGGCCTTGACCTGGGTCGTCACCGGCAATCCCGACGTCATGGACGCCACCTACTGGGGGCTGCGTGGCGAGTTGGAGAACCTAAGCCTGAGCGGCGACATCCCCGAGTTCAACGTGCTCGAAGGGCATTGGTGCAGTTCCAACGGTTACGACGCGATGAAGGCGTTTCTCCGTGACCCGGAACTCGCCCGGATGGCCCGCATGATCGCCGAACGGCTTTGGCTTAACCGATTCCTGACATGGTCGCCGGTGGTGGAACGGATCACCGGGCCCGGAAGCCGCATGGCGCCCGGAGCCTGGTTCGGCACGAGCGGCGATCGCCTGCAATTCGCCACGGGCGTCGTGAAGGTGATCTGGCTCAATGAGTTTTTCGACTGGGGCGTCTGGCGGCAACCCGCCACCGGTGGCCGCTGGCCACTGGACGACGTGGAAGGCATGGTACCTGACCTACCCGCCTATCTACAGGACGTGGCCTGGCGCAAACGTTTTCCAAACGAGCTGCGCTGTTCGGTGCAACTCATCCCATGGATGAATCGTTACCCCAAACTACCGGGCCTGTCCGACGCGCCGCCCGGCCCCGTGCTGGGCGAAATGGTCAACTACCAGACCGCCCATTACGCCGTGGGCTCGATCAACCATCCTTACGAAGCTTCCGAATGCATGGTTTACGCCTCGGCGTGGTGGAACGACAGTCGGGCCGCAAAGGATGCTCCCCTCGGCAGTCCCAGGCGGTTCGCCGCCCTTTACCCGCATTACGTTTTCAACGGGGCCGCCTTCATGGACCGGACTGAACTCTACTGCGAGAACCATCCTGACCAACCGCTCAAGGACGGATGGACTGGATTGCCGGGGCCGTGGATGCGCGAGTTCGCCGAGCGGGGCCGTGCCGGCGTCCTCCAGCTTAAGAACACTATGCTCTATACCTATTCGGGTCGGAACCGTGGCCCGGACGACGTCCGCCCCGTCGCCGACAAATTCCATCGCGTGTCGGCGGGAATGTTTCTGTTTCGTTGGCAACCAGGGCTGGAGGGACTTTTTGTCAACCGGGAGCCGGTCACGCGCCTGCCATTGGAACTCAAGCCCGGCGACTGGTGGTTCATCCAGGATGGCGAAACCTATGCGGGTGTTCGACCGCTCGAAGCCACCCACTTGAGAGGTCCGTGCAAGACCACGATCGAGGAACGCACTCGCCAGATCGTGCTGTATCAGGACAACTACGTGGGTGAAACCAGCGCTGGAATCGTGGATGAAGAATGGGTGAAGGCGCGCAGCGGTTTCGTCGTTGAGATGGGAGACGCCGCCGAATACGGCTCCTTCGAGCGGTTCCGGGACATCATGCTCAAGGCCAAAGTGAAGGAGTCGGCCGACGGTTTCATCCGACACATTCAATACCAGCGGCCCGGACGCCGCCTGGAAATGAAGTGGCACAGCTACGAGGAGAAGTATCTCGTGCGACGCGTAGACGAAAAAGATCAGCCCGTTGTGCGCCACCTTCAGTCGCCCGAGTTCGCCGTTGGGTCAACCGAACTGCACACCCACGACGCCAGCCTGAAGACCAAGCCCGACGAGACCGTCTGGCTGCTCTCGGCCGTACCGTCACGGACCTATGTCGCCTACCAACCCCACCCGCCCCTTCAGCTTCCACTTACCCTGGATACGCCCATCGCGCGGATTGAAAGTGAGCGGTTTCCCTTTGGGAAGCTGGTGGCCAGCCAGACCTCGGATGGTACGCTGGAACTCAAGATTGACGCGAGCTTCCGCCCCTTCTGGAGCAGTGTCCACTGGCGCGCGAAAATCTGGCAGGACCTCGGCACCCACCCGAGCGATATCCGGATCCGCACCGACGCGCCAAAGGTCACCGCAGTGATCAACGGTGACGAAATGCCCGTGGTGCGCGAGGTGCGCGACGGCCAGAACGTATGGGTGCTCGATCCCTATGCCCGCCTGCCGCGCGTGCGCGACCGCGTGGGCAGCAACCGGCCATCCGACCTCCTCTCGACACCATGAAGCGGCGACCAGCGGCACCCATTCGGTTCAAGATGACGACCGCCCACCGTCGGAAGTCACAGACAAGTAAAATCATAATACATCCACGCCCACAAACCAATTACATCGCATGAAGATCCACCTTCCGCTCCTGTTGCTTGCGAGTCTCCTGGTTAAGGGAACGGTATTCGCCGACCAGGCCGGCCGGAAATACGCCGAGAACGAACTCCACGCCCGTCCCGCGGTGCGCATCACGGTCGGCGTCCGTGATGCGGACATCATCGGCAGCGACAACCGCGCGTTACAGGCCGCCGTGGATTACGTCGGCAACCTGGGCGGCGGTGTGGTGGTGATCGGTCCGGGTGAGTATCAAATGCGCGACTCGCTTCACCTGCGCAACCGCGTCACCGTGCGGGGTGCAGGCGAAAAGACGGTGTTGCGGAAGTATCGAGAACACCACTCCTCGCTCGTGGCCGACGGCGACTTCGGCGAAGCGGCCATCACGTTAAAGGACCCGGCGGGTTTCGAGATCGGGCGTGGCGTCTATGTGGCATCGAAGACCCAACACAACTTTCATGGCGTTTGCGCAACCATCCTGAACGGCCGGAGCAATTACTTCACCCTGAGCCGAGCCATGAACGCCGACATCATGGTCGCGGACGGCGGTTTTGCGGCCACGGTCTATCCCGTGATCAGCGGGTATGACATTGAGGACGCCGGCGTGGAGAATCTGGTTGTTGACGGCAACCGCGCGGAGAACCCCACCAAGGTGGATGGCTGCCGCACTGCGGGCATCTACCTCTTTCGCGGCGACCACTGCGTCATCAGCAACTGCGTCGTGCGCGATTACAACGGCGACGGCATCAGTTTCCAACAATCGAACGACGTGAAGGTTGAACAGTGCGTCGTGGAACGTTGCGCCGGATTTGGGCTGCATCCGGGCAGCGGTTCGCAACGGCCAGCCGTCGTCAACTGTCGCGCCATCGCCAACGGTGAAGACGGCTTCTTCTTTTGCTGGCGGGTGCGCGGCGGCGTGGCCGAGGGCAACTGGCTGGAGAACAACGGCGGCTATGGCATGTCCATCGGCCACAAGGACAACGACAACTTCGTCCGCCGCAACACCATCATCGGCAACAAACTCGGTGGCGTGTTCTGGCGAGAGGAATCCGAGCCGATGGCGGCACATCGCATCACGTTTGAAAACAACACGGTTCGCGACAACGAAGGCTGGGGCCTCTTCGTGGACGGCGCCACCCACGGCACGGTGATTCGCGGCAACACCATCGAGGATACAGGCACGGGCCGCCAGAGGACCGGCATCTGCCTCGGTAAGAATGCCGGCACCGTGGCGCTGGAGGACAACTCCATCAAGGCGGAGACAACCTTACTCGACGAACGAGGGAAGTAGCGCACGGCGTAACATGCTTTCAGTCGCTGTCGCTGAGTTCAGAAACAGATGGCTATCATTATGACAAGAAGAGAAGACATGAAACCCACTCTCTATCTGCTCGCGCTTCTGGCGCTAGCGCTGCCGGGGAACGCCATGGAGCTGTTCGTGGGACCGAACGGGAAGAACACGAACCCGGGGACCAAGGCAAAGCCGCTAGCGTCGCTGGAGGCGGCACGGGATCGGCTGCGCGCGTGCGGGGGCGGGAAGCACACAATCACGCTCCGTGCGGGTGTCTATCCTCGCACCGCCTCCTTCACGCTCGACCAACGCGACACTGGCCTGACGCTCCGTGGTGAGCCCGGCGCGCGTATGCTCGGCGGGAAGGTCATCACCGGCTGGAGGCCCTCCGCCGATCCCCGCCTCCCGGAAACGGCACGCGGCAAGGTGGTGGAGGTGAGCCTGAGCGGCGACCTCGGGACGTTGCGCCGCCGCGGCTTTGGCGTGAACACATCCCCCACGCCACCGGAACTCTTTGTCGACAGTACCCCTCAAACCCTTGCGCGCTGGCCCAACGGCGACCAGTGGAGCACTATAGCCTCGGGCGGCGAGGGTAAGTTCGGGGTCAAGGTTGAGCCGGAACGCCTCACCCGCTGGGCCGGGGCCGACGAGCTCTGGGTGCATGGCTACTGGACCTACGACTGGGCCGACTCCTACGAAAAAGTGGTCTCCATTGATACCGCCGCCCAGTCTCTCGCCACCGTGCCGCCCCACGGCGTGTACGGCTACAAGACGGGCAAGCGGTTCTACGCCCTGAACCTGATCGAAGAGTTGGACGCGCCCGGCGAGTACTGGCTGGACCGTAGAACCGGCACGCTCTACGCTTGGCTTCCCGGCTCCGGAGAGACGGTCCTCTCGACGCTCGAAGCGCCCCTGCTCACCGTCACCGATGCAACGAACCTCACGCTAGATCGCCTGACCTTGGCTTGCTCCCGAGGCGAGGGGATTCAGATCACTGGAGGTAGCAACATCACTGTGGCGGGCTGCACCCTGCGCGGCCTCGGCTCCAACGGCATCGGGGTCAATGGCGGCACGAACCACCGAATCGTGAGCTGTGACCTCTTCGACCTGGGAGAGAGCGGTGTCTCGGTGAGTGGGGGAGATCGCAAGACTCTCACGCCCGGCGGGCACGTGGTCGAGAACTGCGATATTCACCACCACAGCCGCCTCTGCCGCACCTACCGCCCGGCGATTGGAATCAACGGGGTGGGCAACAAGGCGCTTCACAACCGCCTCCACGACAGCCCGCACAACGCGATCCTGCTGGGCGGCAACGACCACGAGGTGGCCTACAACGAGATCTACCGGGTCTGCACCCAGACCGGCGATGCGGGCGCGATCTACATGGGACGCAACCTCACCATGCGCGGAACCGTGATCCGGCACAACTACTTCCACGATATCGGCCCCACTCTGACCACGAAAGACGGCTTCGTCGATGTGATGGCGGTCTATCTCGACGACTGCTTCTGTGGCACCACCATCGTCGGCAATATCTTCGATCGCGCCGGGCGCGCGGCGATGATCGGCGGCGGGCGGGACAACATCATTGCGAACAACCTCTTTATCAACTGCAACCCCGCCATCCATGTCGATGCGCGCGGAATTGGCTGGGCGAGCTTTTGGTTTGACGGTCGCGATCCCTTCCTGATGGACGGCGTTAAGGAGGTTCACTGCGACCAATCGCCCTACGCCACGCGCTACCCCCACCTTGCGACCATCACGAATGACGAACCGGCCAAGGCGAAATACAACAAGCTGGCCAACAACGTGATTGTGGGCACGGGCAAAGCCATCGACTGGCTCGACGGCCTGAACGAGCAAACGGTGGAGACAGTGGGCAACACGATCGTGAAGGACCCCGCCGATGTCTCTCTGGACCGGAGGACCTATGCCGTCCGAGCCCCCGGCTTCTCCCCAATTCCCTTTAAGAAGATCGGTCTCTACCCAGACCGCTATCGGCCAAAATGGCTGGCGCGCCCGTCACCACAACTGTGAAAGCCGTTCCGATCACAGCACAGGTCAAAACATCACCATGAAACTACGTCTCTTGAATGCCGCTCTGCTTGGTGCCGCCTGTCTTGGCGCTTGGGTCGAGGTGGTCTGCTCTGCAGAACCAGAATGGTCCCAAGTTGAACGCGTCGGTCCACCACGGTTCTACAGTCCGCCGGTCGAGCGTTACCGATTTGGCAGTCCGAACGTGGATGATCCAGCTTTCTACCCCATCCCCAAAACGCCGGTGATCCGGCAGACCTACATGGCGTGGCTGGAGCGGAGCGGCATGCTGGACTACGTCAATCAGCCCAAGCGCGGCTTGAGCGGCCTGACACAGCTCCTGCCCTCACTGGCGAAGTTCATCCAGACCGGGGAGCGCCGCTGGGGTGAGGCATGCATCGCCATACTGCAGGATTTTCACCGTGCGCTCGAACAGGATCGACCCCGATCCTGACAAGGCGAACCTCTGCTGTAACCAGACGTTCACCGACCGCACGGTGCCCGACAAGCTCGTGCTGCAGAGCGGGTGGAATCCGGGCGACTTCTATGTCCTCGTCGACTACCGTGCAACCTTCGGACTGCAGATGCCAAGTTGAAGTGTCAAGAATTGGGGCGCTGGACCACGAAATTGGGACAGAGCCAAACCGATGGAGAATCTGAAGGAATCTCACAACCGTCTCCATGTTGAAGATGAGCACGAAATCCACGTCCAGGAATTGATGCAGGTTCCCAGCCTTCCGACGGTAGTTCTCGGACAAGCGTGGCACGCAGGGTGGTTTCAAGAAATCGTAGCCGCCGACGGCAGTCGGCGCTAACACTCCGATAATGGAGGAAAAGTGCGCCGACTGCCGTCGGCGGCTACGATTTTGCAGGTTCTTGAATCTGCCCTGCGTGGCACGGGTCTTGCGAACAGAAATCTTGTCGTTTCTTTGTTTATGTGCCCTGAGTGGGGCGGTGGCAGGTCTAACAGGTGCCTTCCACCTATTTTCATGGTTGGGTTGGGGGCGATTCGGTGTGAAAGCTGGATCGCCCTTTTATTGGTCAACGGGTCGGGAACCGAGGTCGAGGCTTCGTGGGTTGATTCGAGTATCTGCATCGCCTGCAGGAAACGGCCATAGCGGACTTCTATTTTCGCATTGTTCACCACGGCTAGCAATTCAGGATTGGCCTCCAGAGCTTTCTCAAGCTTCGGGAGATGCACCTTCACGCCGAGGATGGAGCCGGCTTTGGGGAAAATATGCGGTTTCTGGTGAAACGAATTGTCTTTGACTAGTGCATGGCAGGCTGTTTAACTACAGGACTGGTCCGCGCAGGGTCAATTTTGCGCAGACTTGCGAAGTTTGCATGAGTCAACGCAACGATTTGCCGCAGTCTAGTCCGCTTGGGCCATGAACCGGCCCAGGCTGGCGCGCTGTCCTTTAACCCTCGCGAGTCGCATTGTTGTCTGCAATGAATCGCCCGGCATGATTGCCCCATGAGTCAAACCTCTTCATCGAGTTCACTGGACATCCAGCATCCCCCTGGCTTTCGTGCACGGCGCGGCCAGAACTGGGCATTTCTCGGTCTGTTGTACACCTCATTCTACATGTGCCGCTACAACTTCTCGATCGCGAACAAGTCGATTAGCGAGGAGTATGGGTTCAGCCGGGCGCAAATGGGGCACATCATCACGACGGCGCTTTTCGCATACGCCTGTGGTCAGATTATCAACGGGTTGCTCACCGACCGCATTGGAGGCAAACGCGCGATGCTCATTGGCGCTGCGGGCACGATTGTGATGAACGTTCTTTTTGGCGCCGCATCGTTCGCGGGAATGCTCGGGCTGTTCATTGCGATCAGGGGGGTGGACGGTTACCTTCAGGCTTTCGGCGCACCTGGGATGGTCAAAATCAACGCCGCATGGTTCGCTCACCGTGAGCGCGGGCGTTTTTCCGGCATTTTCGGTTTCATGATCAACCTTGGCCGTTTCGGCATCTTCACTCTGGGGCCGGCGCTCCTGGCTGGCTTCTCCATCCTCGGTCTGATCCACCTGCCGCCCCTTCACTGGCGCTGGCTGTTCTGGACGCCATCGGCGATTTGCGCCGTGGCCGCCGTCGGCATGGCACTCGCCGTCAAGGAAACGCCGGAGCAAGCCGGATTCCCCGGTGCTATCGCCGATGACAGTGGCCCGGCCGACGTTGGGGTCACAGCTCAATTCTCTCAGGTTATCCGCACCATCCTCAGCAATCCGGCGGTGTGGATCACGGCCTGCGCCTACGCGTGTACCGGCGCTGTACGTCAGGCCGTGGACCAATGGTTTCCGCGTTATATGCAGGACCTTTATCAGGTGGATCTGAAGTCAGTTCGATTTCAGTTTCTGGCGTTCCTGATCCCCTTTGTGGCCTCGGCGGGCTCGCTGATTGCCGGTTATGTGTCCGATACGCTCTTCAAAGGAAGGCGGGCGCCTGTGGCCGCAGTGCTTTACTTCCTGGAAACCGCGATCATCGTGGCAGCCGCCCAGTTCCATGGCGTCAACGCCGCCATCTTGTTCCTCGTGCTCATCTCCTTTACCGCTAACTCCACCCACTCCATCCTCGGGTCAGCCGCACCAATGGACATCGGCGGACGCCGCATGGCAGGTTTTGCGCTGGGCTTGATTGACTCGTTCCAATACTTTGGCGGCAGCTTGGCTGGCTATTTGCTGGGCAATCTGCTCGATCGGAACCTTGGTAATTACTTCTACTTCATGGCGCCTTTCGGCCTCGTTGGCGGAGTGCTCATGCTGGTCATTCGAGAGAAAACAACTCACGGACCGAAACCGCCAGCGCGACCGGAAGAATCTCCCCAGGCCCAGGCGAAATAAGCCAGGCCGTGTGGGCGCGATGCTGTTGATTTCACTTCGCTCTACTCCGCCAAGTTCGGCGCTCCCGCCATCCCATACACCCTGGTTGACAGAGCCAGCAAAGTCCCCTCAGAGCAGGAATGAGAGAGCGGGTAGCAGTGCTGCCTAAGGCGCCGGGGCGAGTTTCACGTAATCCAAGCCAAACATATAGACTTTGATGGCTTTGTCGTTGGCGCCGGTGATTTCAACAGTGAGCTTGTGCTGGCCGGCGGTCAAATCGCGGGTGCCGAGCGCCAGGAAGCCGGTGGGAACTACGGAGGCGTGGTAGAGGTCGATGAGGTCGCCGAGTTTCTCGTCGTCGAGATAGAGTTGCACGATGCCGTAATCCGGGGCTTTGGTCAGTTGCACTCCCAGCTCATATTTTCCGGCGGCTTGCACCGGCAATGCCAGGTCAAGCTTGTCGGTGGGTTTGGCGTCGATCCACCACAGATGCGCGTCGTTGCTCCATTGGTCGCCGAACCCGGTCAGGTCCTGCTCCTGCGGATTGCCGCCGGTCTTGGCCAGAATCGCAAGCTTTTCGCCCTCGATTGCGCCTTTGACCTTGTGGGTCTCGATTGGAATCCAGTAACCGACGCGCTCGCTCAATGGCACGGGGCGATAGGGGTCGCTCCCGCCGGACGCCAGATACCAGTAAGCGGTGGCGGCATAAAGGGTGGGACGTTGGTTGTCATAATACTTTTCGATGCAGCCCTCGAAGGATTTGTGGAACGGCACATTGTCGGTGATGTGCCAGCGGTTGACGGAGATATGGCCGCGGTTGTTGCCGTCGTTATGGGTCTGGTTGTGGAAGGCGTTCTGAAACAACTGCGGGCAGCACCAGGCGTAGCCGAAATAATCTTCCGAGCCGGTGCCTATTGTGGATGGGAATTTCTCGCCATCGACAAAGAATTTCTCGTCGCCCTCACCCCACCAACCACCGCGCGGATTCCAGACATGGAGCAGCACGCCGGTGAACCGGCCGACGCCCTCGGTCTTTACGATGGGCCAGTCGATCCAGCGCTCGGTTTCTTTTGGGAGGAAGACGTCGCGATGCCACTTGGCGTGGAATCGGGCCAGGCTGTCCACGGGCGCAGACAGAGGGGCGGTGGTGACTTCGAATGTGACGGTGCGCGGAGCTTTGCCGTCGTTGATCAGCTCGACTTGCGCTTGCGTGTCGAATGGCATGTACCAGTTGCAATACCACCACTCGTCGCCGGTATGGCCCAACGGCAGCGAGCGATAATTGTTGACGCCCGCGGTGCCGAAGAAATCACCGAGCGGCGCCCAGACCGACGGTGTTTGCTCGCCGTCCCATTTGATCTGGAGGGCCAGTTCGCGCAGCACGTCGCGATCGCCAGGCGCGGCGGGCAAATCCAGCTTCACCCGAATGCCCGTGATGGCGCGCGGACCTTTGAGGTTCTCGACCTTGACAGATTTTCCGGGGGCGACAGTGACCGATTTGGTCACCTGCTTTTGCCCGGCGTATTTGCAGTCGGCGGCGAAATCGCAGCGGGTCAAAATCTCGTTGGCCTGGTCGAGCGCGGCGGATTCGGCGGGAGTTAATTCGCGCTTGAAGGTGGGAACCTGGGTGCCTGGAGGAAAAGTCTCGTAATCGAAGTGAAAATAGGCGCCCCAGCCTGGGTCGGCGACAATCTTGCAGGACTTCTGGTAGGGGATGGGCGTGTAGTTGTTCCAGCCCATGGCCACGGTATGGACGATGGCGGAACGGGTGAAGGGTTCGTTCTTGCAATTGAAGTAACCGACAAACGGCAAATCCACCGCCGGTTCGCTCGCGCCGTCCAGGTAAATGCGCACGTGGCCGTCTTTGGGTGCCGCCGACCAGATGCGCCATAAGCAGCCGGGGCCTTTCATCTCGGCGAACACAAGCTGGTCGCCATCCTTGCGGATGATGCCGTCGCCGTCGCCGTTGGCATCCCAGTTGAGGTATTTGCCGGTGGCCGAGTCGTAACTGCTCTTGCGATCGTAGCTGGACCATTGCGCGCATTGATCACCCGGCGCGGGAAGCGTGGCGAGGTATGACAAGTCGGTGAGCCGCTTGACGAGATCAACATACGTAAAGGTTTGCTGCGCCGCTGCAGGCGAGCCGCAAAGCAAACTCGCAAGCAAAAGAATTCTAAGTTGTTTCATAGCGATGATGACTGCTGATGACTAATGACTAATGACTAATGACTAATGACTAATGACTAATGACTGATGACTGATGACTGATGACTGATGACTGATGACTGATGACTGATGACTGATGACTGATGACTGATGACTGATGACTGATGACTGATGACTGA
>Ga0194044_10000391_pt1 | contig 21647 bp, 21 predicted proteins | sample JunL4417m_MetaG_FD_155460 | JGI IMG/M metagenome (GOLD analysis project Ga0194044, IMG submission 155460) | Anoxic zone freshwater microbial communities from boreal shield lake in IISD Experimental Lakes Area, Ontario, Canada - Jun2016-L442-17m | ecosystem: Environmental > Aquatic > Freshwater...
TGTAAATATTTCCAATAATTTGGATGTTTCTGGTAATGTAAATATTACTAATAATTTGGATGTTTCAGGTAATGTAAATATTAGTAATAATTTGGATGTTTCTGGTAATGTAAATATTAGTAATAATTTGGATGTTTCTGGTAATGTAAATATTACTAATAATTTGGATGTTTCTGGTAATTCGCAATTTGAAGGAGATGTGGATATTTCCGGTAATTTGTCTGTATCAGGTACTATTAATAAGTTATATATGGAAAAAGCTAGTGGAACTGTTTTTTTAACTACAAATTCATTGGCTAATATGACAGGAAATAATAATACAGGATTTGGTAATAATATTATGGTAAATGCAACAACGGCTGGAACTAATTCTTGTTTTGGGTATGAGTCTGGACTAAATATTGAAACAGGAGATGCAAATACTTGTATTGGTTCAGGTTCTGGAATTGGTATAAAAGATGGTATTAAGAACACTGCATTAGGATATAATTCTTATGCAAATAATGATTATAGTTATTCAACTGCAATAGGATACTTATCACAACCAACTGGCGACAACCAAATAATGCTTGGAACAAGTGCAGACACAGTAGTTTGTCCAAATAATTTGACTATCGCTACTACTTTATCTACGGTTGGTTTTATAAATAATCTATTTGTAACATTTAATGGTGTTAATGTTTTTTTAAATACAATAAAATTAACAAATGGTTCTACAACTCCAGCTGGATATACCTTTACAGGATCTACAAATACAGGAGTTGGTCAAGATGTTTTATATAATGCAGCATCTGCAAGTCAAAATACATGTATTGGATATCAATCAGGGTATAGTATTAATACTGGTAGTCTTAATACTGCATTAGGATATAATTCTTATGTAAATAATGATTATAGTAATTCAACCGCAATAGGATACTCATCACAACCAACTGGAAACAACCAAATAATGCTTGGAACAAGTTTAGAAACAGTTTATTGTCCTAATAATTTGGTAGTTACAGGAAATACCTCATCGGGTTCTTATACAACTACATCAGATTATCGAATTAAAGATATAATAGAATCATTAGATGATCATCCAGAAAAATATACAATAGATAATTTAAAACCTTTATTTTATAAAAATAAAAAAACCAATAAAAACGATATTGGATTTTTAGCTCATGAAGTTGAAGAACATTTTCCTTATTTGGTAAATGGTATTAAAGATGATCCAGATAAGTATCAGTCATTAAATTATATAGGAATCATAGGTTTACTTGTTAATGAAGTAAAATTATGTAAAGAGCGAATAAGCTTATTAGAGAGAAAATACAATGAAAATAATGATCTTTAAATAATAATTCAAAAAAAAAATAAAATTGAATATAAGTTGTTTAAAAAGAATTCAACATATTTATATAAAACAAAGTATATCAAGAATGAAATCGCAATCCATTTTATTACCAATTTTATCAAACAGAAATCAACATTCTCTCGATCAGAATCTGATTTTTGATGAACCAACTCATAAATATACGATAGTTACTGACCCAGATTCAAAATATACCAGTGTAACTACATGGAATCATTCACATTTCCCTCATTTTGACGCAGACAAAATAATAAAAAAAATGATGAAGGGGAGAAATTGGAATACAGAAAATAAATATTGGGGTCTAACCGCCGAACAAATAAAACAACAATGGGCTGATAATGCAACATCTGTAAGCGGTGCAGGCACCAATATGCATTTTGATATTGAATGTTTTATGAATCAAGATTTAATAGACGAAGAGGATGATTCGGCTCCATTTGCTTATACACATGAAGATTTATTACAAATATATGATGAAGAGATAGAAAGTGGTATTCCACCACCTAATTTATCAGAAGAATGGCAGTTTTTCCTACAATTCGCAAGAGCATATCCGCATTTAAAACCTTATAGAACAGAATGGATGATTTATCATGAAGACTTAAAGTTGGCAGGTTCTATCGATATGGTATATGAAAATCCAGATGGTTCTCTCACCATTTACGATTGGAAAAGAGCAAAAGAAATATCAAAAGTAAATGGATTCAAAGAATTTGCAACCACAGAATGTATTGATCATTTGCCAAATACAAATTATTGGCATTATTCTCTCCAATTGAATACATACAAAGCTATTTTAGAAGAGAAATATAGTAAAAAAGTAACGGATTTGTATTTGGTTCGACTTCATCCAAATAACATAAGAAAAACATTTGACTTAATAAAATGTGCCGATTTGTCCATTGAAATAAAAGAGTTGTTTGAATATAGAAAGAAAGAATTACTTAATAAGGAAATAATTTAAATATAAAGTAATTATTATTATATTATAAACAAAATGTCATTATTCAATATTTCAAATATATGTATTCTATCTTTTTTTTTATACTTCATTTTTTCGGGAGAAAAAAGTTGTTTGACATTGCTTATTATTGAAAGAATAAAATATTTTATTAATTTTAATAAGTATAACGATAAAGATAACGATAAAGATAACAATATCGATAAAATAGAAGATAAACAACTAGAAAATAAAGGAGTTGCAATAAAGTTTGAAGATAAATATATTGAAAAAATAAAAACAATTGAAGATAAAGAATTAAGTCAAGATAAATTAGATGGATTAAAAAATAGTTTCATTATGGAAAATACTACACAGGGTAATGTAGTAATGTTTTGGGATAATAAAAGATCTACTTTTGCATATTATGCAGATCATACTATTCCATATCGATTTTTAGAAGTGATTGCAAGGAAATATGTGATATCGAATGATTGTAAGAAATTGTTTGTAAATATGGAAGATGAGATAAATCTGGCTAAAACCAAATTAGATGAAAAAAAGAAGAGAGAAAAATTATTAATAGAAGAGAATCAACAAAAAATAGATGATAATGCAAGTAAAAATACAATTTTAGTAAATAAAGAACCACCTAAAAAGAATGTATTTGCCAAATTGAAAAGTTATAATCGGGATAGTATAAAATCAGCAACTTATGCATTAGATCCTAAAAAATCATCCAACATTCCTAAAAATACAGTAGTAAATACCAAAATAGATGAAAATGTAATTTTGAAAGAAAATGCAAATCGTTATTCTTATCAAGGAAGAATGGCAAATTTTTCATTTTTAAAGAAAGTGGATCGTAAAGAAGTTGATAAAAATTATGCATTAAGTTTTGCAGAATTTAAGAAAAGGAATATGGAAAATAAAACCTGATTGTAATATAATAATGGATGTAAATGCAAATAATATAACAACAGGCGGATATGCAATACAAAATCAAAATATGAATGCAAATAATATAACAACGACAGGTAGTGCAATACCAAATCAAACTATGAATAAAATAAGTAATTTTGCACAAATGATATTTGATAAAGGAATGAATAAAATTAATGAAACGGGTAAATATATTGGTGAAGTAATAGCAAATCCACAATCACAAGAATATGTAGGTGAACAAGCAAAAAAAGGAGCTGAAGCATTGCTCCATATAGCTCGTATAGCAGAACCTGCTATTGCTGAGCTTGCAGTGGAAGGAGAAAAAATTGTAGAAACATCTGCTGGACCGCTTATTAAATCGGTTGGTCAAATGGGTAAAGATGCTCTTGAAGCTATACCATTTGTTCCACTTATTATGGAGGGGATAGATGCCGGGACAGCAGCAGCGGCAGCTATTGCAACAGGTTCTAAAACTGCTACTGCTCTAATGAATGCTGAGCAAAAAGTGGCAGCAGCAATCAATAATCCTTCTCTTACAACTATTCCTTCTCTTACAACTATTCCTTCTCTTACAACTATTCCAACTATACAACCTGTTACTAATCCACTTGCGAGCTCGGTTACTACCCCCATTACTACTGGTGGTGCAAAAAAAAAATTAAAATCAATTACAAAAGTTGTAAATAGAACAATGAAAAAGATTGAAATATCGAGAAATCATTTCAATGCAACAAATTCAAATAAATTATTATCATCTTTACAAAAAAATAAATACAAAACAAATAAAAAGCATAAGAGTAAAAAGAATACAAAGAAGAATAAATATAAGTGATTTTTAAAATATAAAGTAGCATAGCATAAAAATTATTTGGAACTATTTTTTAACCACTCAATATATCCTGTGCTTCGTAAAATATTAAAAGAAGTCCCAAGATGTTCTTTTGCAATGATATATGCTTTTTGTTGAATACTTTTTAGTTGCGATAAATAATCAAATATTAATTTTTGTTTTTCTAATGAATAACTTTCAATATTATCCGGAGCTTTAACTGGCAAGGAATCCCAATCCATATTTGTAATTGGTGTATTTGTTGTTATTGTTGTAGACAAAGACATTATAAAAGTATTAATAATATTTAATTAATAATAAATATTATTATATCAATTTTTATTAAAAATATAAAGAATAAAACTCGAAGGTACGATAAAATAATATTTATTTATTTTTGAATACTAAAAAAATTGAAGTACTTAATAATAAATATTATTATACCAACTACTACAAGAATACAATAATGGAATTCATTTCAAATTCAAATATTGAAGATATTAATAATATGGACAATAATGATAGTATAGAAAAATTTACGGAGAGAAAGGATGATTTAGAGACACACAATTTTAATATCAATATTTATCGGTATAAGTTTACACAAACATTTATGGATGAATTATATAAATTTTCCAAAATTCACCAATATGATGATCGCAAGATTTTTAAAGAATCATGGACTATTTGGATAGAAGAGAACGAGACATTGATTCAAGATGAAATTCAGAGATTAACAGAGTTAAGATATGATGGCGATATATTAGATAAAATGTTTAAAAGTGCGCGATATTATTTTAGAAAGAAAAGTCCACAAAAAGTAGAGCCAAAAGATAGACGACAATATTTAAGTATTCAAAAAGAATTATTAGATGGTATGGATAAGCATATAACAAAAAAATTAAATTATAATGATTATAAACCATCTGAAGGTTTCACCGATTTTTGTAATAATAATATGGATTTGTTACAAGAAGAAGTAACTCGCATGGTTTTAGATTATAAAATTAATGATGTAATATTGATACAAGATAAATTTAAAAAAACATATAAAAATAGGTATTTTATGCTTGTAAGTAAACAAACATAAAAAAAAAGTGATAGTAAATATATTGAATGAAAATTATTATACATTGTGAAAATGAAGGGCTATATTTTGAGAATAAAAATATAGAAAAAGATACGAGTAAAACAAGAAGAAATGTTGTTAAAAAAAATAATATTTCATTAAATAATGAAATAAGAATTAGTAAAATAATAAAACAGATCCCATATTTTTTCGTGAATTTTGATCCAATTTTAAATTATAGAGAATTTAAAATAGCAGAAATAGATGATGATAGATTTGAAAAATGCACAATTTTAAATAATTCCGGTGAGTATTTCCTTTTGAATTATATAAACCGAGAGAAAATCGTAAGCTTTGCAAGCTTTTTTAAAGAAAGTCGGCAAGAAAATTACCACGAATTTAACAAATTAATATTAAAAAAAAAATATATTATAAAAATAATAAATAGTTTCAAAAATTTATTGAAAATAGTAAATTTATTGAATGCAAAAAATATTGTGCATATGAATTTAACCCCAAAATATATTTTTTTTAATGAAAATGAATTACCAATCATAACCAATTTTGAAAAAAGTTTCATTTTAGAAGACAATAATATTGAATTGAAAAACAAAGAAGATATTTATAAAATCAATTTTTCATATTATGATCCACAAAAAATATATTTCCCTATTGAAATACATCTATTATGTTATATGAATCAACATAATTATATGAGTTTATCTGCATCCAACATAGAATATGTAGTTGATGAATGGTTGACATGTCTCTCCATTACTTCAATCAAAAAATACATTTATGGGGGTTTGAAAAGTAACACATTGTCTTCTTTAAGATGTTTTATTAATAAACCAAAATGTGAAATTCATAAAATGATATTTTCTTTTGCACATACTTGGAATAATTATAGTTTGAGTATTATTTATTTGCAAATTCTCTCTTCTCTCGATGATAAAGTTTATCCTCATAGATTTACAAAAGAATATGTAAGTCTTCTATTAAATAATGTTTCTGGTAATTGTTCAAAGAGAGAAACCATTCAATCGACATTTTCACTCTTTGATGAAATAGTATATTCGATTACTCAAGATGAATGGAATAATCTTTTTTCACAAATTTAACAATTCAACGATTTAACAAATTAACGATTCTTTCTACTCTTTCGTGCGCGTTTACTTTGCTTTTTGGTTTTTCGGTTATGTTTTGTTTTCTTTGTTTTACGGTTATTTTTTGTGGAAGATGATGAACTAGGTTCGGTTGCAGTTGCAGTTGCAGAACTAGATGACTTTTTATATTCTTTTGCAGCATCAATCATTGCTTGTTTATATTGATAAGAAGGATCTTTTGATTTTTTTTCTTTGTAAAAACGATTAAGAAATTGTAGCCATGTCTCAGCCATTTTATATATTCTGTATAGAAAAGATTTATTATTTTAAATATTTTCATTAATTTCAAAATTATTAATTTACTAAACGCATATAAAGAAAAAATTGATTTACTTAATTTCACTAGAATAATTAGACATATTCGTAATAAATGCCTACATCTTTGAATAAATCCAAAATGATATTTACTCGTTATTTATATTTAAAAGACGAAGTATTATTATCTATCGTTATTTCTTTACTAAGAAAAAAGGGTAGCGCACTTTATTGGGTTTTTGAATTATATCATTCGGGGTTTGAAGAAGAAGTATTGCAATATTTATGGAAAATTTACTTTGACTTCTATTATGTATTAAATCCTGGGTTTCAAGATTATTTTATTAAAAAACATAATGAATGGGTCAATTCCACACTACCTGAAGAAAAAAAAATAATTATTTGGCTTATTGTATCCAATCTTATGATTCGACCACACAATTTTGATGTATTCATGCTAAGGCAGCATATCAATAAAAAAAAAGAGGCAGATCCAGATCCAGATCCCGAAGATCATGGTTCTTTCATAAAAACACTTGAAAAACAGAATTATTTGGAAATAGCTGATTTCATATTGAACCAAAAATACGAAACTATTAAAATGTTGAAAGATGCTATTTTATATTTTTCAAAAAAAGGTATTGAAATGGATGAAAAAAAAATAATTAAAAAATGGACGAAAAACCTTAAAACAATTGAAATTGATGAATCAATCCAACTTTTGGCATTTATTATGAATCATTTTTGTAAAATTTTAAAAATAAATATGGGAAAAAAAATATTTATGAGTGTTGACAAAAATGACATTGAATTATACGAGACGATTTACACAAATAAAGCAACTAATCTGCGTGCTTATACGATTTTACCAATGGCATATATTCATAAAATTGATGAAGACAATTGTTTAGGGTTATTTCATTTGGAGAGAAACAAATTCATTGCAGAAGATCCCGATTCTATCAAAAAAATGTATTGGTATAACTGGGAATATTATGCATCTTTCTCTCCGATTTGGTTTCATAGGATAGAAAAATATAAGGGAAAGTATGATCATCTGGAAAAAAAAATAGAATTTCCAGATGATGAAGAAATAGACTGGAATGATGAATTTTATTCTCAATATGGTTATGAACCAGATGAACAATTGAGAGAAACACAAGATTTTAGTATTCAAACTATTGAATGTCATAAAACATGGATCGACTTCTTTAAAGAAAATGAAGAAAGAAGCATTTACAAACCTGAGGAATCGTTTCTAAAAGAAATGAAATGTATTATTTATTAAACTTATTAACATTTCAAATTTTGGTTTTTGAATTAAAAGCATTAACATGTTGTTTAATAATTTCAAAATTTACATTTTCGGATTCATGCCAATACCATTTATGAAATATTACATCATATGGATTAAGCGAATAACCATAAAAACTATTTTTTCTTGATGGATGTAAATTATTATTTAAATTGTAATTAGCATTGTTGGTCCAATCTATATTTTGATATATTGGTATCATACAATCAATTGAAAACCCATTTTTTAATATACAATTAGATAACCCATATTCACCATTTACAATAGCACTATATTTACTATCATGGTTACAAAAAATATTTTGTTGATTTTTTAACATTTTTAAACCATTTTTATCTACCATAAAAAAAAATCCTTCAACTTTTGGACCATACCCTCCAGCATCATGAGCCGGTAAACAAACTATCGTAGTTCCAACCAATTTTACAGATTCATTTATTTTTTTTATAAAAATATTGGTCCAATGTGTTTCTGTAAAATAATGAGGAAGAATTGGACCTATAACTCCACTATTCATAAAAAAATAATAATCATACTTTTTAGAATTTTTTTCAATATACTCTAAACCATAATTGTGACCTCCGAAATCATATCCTATATTCTCTCTTTTAAGTATTGTTAAATTGGCTAACTCAGGAAATTGAATATTTTCATCATATGTATAACCATTAATTACAATAATATAATCAATGTTATTTTTATACGATAATTCTTTTTTAACAAAAAAATTTAAATTATAATTACTTGATGGTGTTGAAAAATATGTATAAATTATAACAGATGACATAAATTATAATATATTATATAAAGATAACAAATTACATAATCTAAACCAATATAACATTCTGTATGTGAATTATTTATTTATTTGTTCAAAATACTTACCATCTAATCCACATTGTTTATTATTGTCACGACAAAATGATGCAAAAGAGTAATTTATTTGTCCAGAAACAATATTTTTTTCACCGAATAACTTACATCTACCGTATGATGAACTATCATCTAATAAAGAATTTTTATTCTTATATTCAATAAAATGAATACAATTTATACAAGATGGTAAATTATTATTTTCTATAAATGTTTTGTTAGTAGATTTTGAGAATAATGATCTTATTGGTGACTCTTTGAATAATGATAATTTATTGATTTTAGAGAGATAACTCATTATATATCATTTATTTTATATACTTTATATTCATTTAACAATTAAATAAAAAATTGATTTGAAATTAAATAATAAAATAAAAGATAATACAATACATAAATCAAGATGGTTAAAAACACAAAAGGTGGAAGTGGACACAAAGGTCAAGCACGCAAACATGTTAATCAATATGTGTCAAAAAAAACTCGCGTATCGGAAGATGAAATGGAAATTTATGCTTGTGTTATGAGTTTGCTTGGAGGAGCAAATTGTTCAGTGAAATGTGTAGATGGTGAAACAAGGTTATGCATTATTCGAGGTAAATTTCGCGGTGCCAGAGGAAAACGAGGTAACACTTTATCTCGAGGAACATGGGTTTTAGTTGGAATCCGTGAGTGGTCTTCAAGCACAGGTACTGATAAAGAATCAAGAAAATGTGATTTATTAGAAGTTTATACAGACTATGATAAACAAGAATTAAAAAAAATTCGAGGAATCAATTGGGCTGATATTGATATGGATGATGTAGCAACAGAAAAATGTAATTATGGTGAGGTTGATTTCTCATCATCGAATTATCAATTCGAATATGAAGAACTATTGAAAAATTCAGCTGGTGAAAATGTAAAATTGCAAACTACTCCAGAAAATGATGAACCTGATAATGAATCGACAGAAGAAGAAGACGAAGAAGTTAATATTGATGATATTTAATTTTGATAAAGAATGATAAAGAATGATAAAGAATGATAAAAAAATATAGCAACATAATATATGCCCCGCTTATTTCAACCTATTTCTGCAAAACCTGCATTTGGTGTATTACAAAATAATTCATATGCAAGTGATTATATTCAAAAAAAAAAACTCAGACAATTACTATCCAGTTCTGTCAAAAATCAAAAATCCACAAATATAACCAAATATAATTCATCAATTTTAAATAATTGCGAAATTTATAATAATATTGTATATAATAAATTTTTTTTTAATAAGACCGACTTAGTAGCGGGTCTTTATAGTAAAGAAAATTTAAACGGCGTTATTACTTTATCTGGTATAACACAAACACAGTCTGTAACCATTAGTCCAAGCATTAATCCCACAATACAACCATTTTATTACTACTATACTATTGATCCAAATGGTGAACTATTTGGCAATACCCAATGTGGAATAAATAATTATACCAATTTTATGCAAGTTTCGGTTCCTATTATAAAATCGTCGACAACAATAGAATCATGTGCTTCCATTAATAATTCACAATGTAATTCACAAATGAATAAAATATGTAATAATATTTGTTCTAATAATCAAGTAAGTCTAGAAACAGATATAACAACTATACCACAAATTGATAGCGTAACCACTATGCCACCAATTGATAGTGTAACAACTATGCCACTAATCGGTATATGAAACTTTTATATAATGAAACTTTCACTTGACTGATTATAATTATGATCTCATAAAAATTCATAATTATATTAAATACATTTTAATACAATTTGCTGTCTATTGTAAATATATATTGTAATTTTGGGTTGATAATAATAAGTTTTAAAAATTGAATTGCTGTTAATAGACAAATATATTAGTCCAATATTCTTTAAATCATAATTCGCAAAAATTAATATAATACTTATATTTTATAAGATAAATGTTTAATAAATATTATATAAAGATTATTTAAAGATTATAATATAATTATAATAAACAAAATAATACCATAAATGAGTTGTAATGTTTTTAAAAGCAATACTAAACAAAATAATAGTAATAATTTTACCAATCATAGAAAAGAAAGTAATTTTTTTATAAATGAAAAATCGAGAGAAAATGAACGAAAAAACAAAGAAAATAAACAAGGTTTAATAGTGAATGATAGTAATTTTCCCGAACTGGGGAAAAATGATAATCCTAAAAATACAATCAAAAATGATACTGATAATGAAAAAATTAATTTTGCTTCAATGGTAAAGAAAGAAAAAGAAATAGAAGAAATAAAGACAGAAGAAAAACTTCTTCCTGGATGGATAAAAATTAGTAGAAATTCTGATAATAAAATTGTAATGGAATATGGAGAACCAAAAATTGAAAAAGAAGAATCCATTAATGATGCTATGAATAATATAATAAATATTATGAAATTAAGATGGGAGAAACATAAGGATGAATTTATAGAATTATATGGCGAAGAAGCATACGAAAAAAAATATATTGGAAAATTTAATTATAATATTGAAGAAGAGTATTATGATTATGAAGATGATTCCGATTATTAGTTTGAAAAAATAATGAAAAGTATATTTTTATTATATGGTAAATTCAAATGAACAAAATGACGAAATAGATTATAATTCAGATTATGATATAACGGACAACGAAGAAATTGCTGATTTGGATACATCATGGATTAATGAATTTGAAAAAGTAGACAAAGATTATGAAAGTTTTTACATGGAAAAATTAAATTATGTAAAAATAACTTTTATTTATGTAAATAAATTAGATGAAATAGATAGAGTAAAAGAAGATAAAATTTTTATTAATAATACCAATATTATTTCTAAGGAAGAAATAATCGAAATACTTAAAAAAAATAGTATTATTGAAAACAAAAAATTTAAAATAATAACAATTTTAAAATATAATTTGGATTTAGAACCATTAGAAGTAAGAAAATTCTTATTAAATAACGATAATAATACTAATACTGATAATTCATATTTATCAGTTATAAAAAGTATTACAGAAATCAAATGGGAAAAATCTATATCAATGTTTCAAGATTTGAATAACTTAATTATCATTTTTTATGAAAATAATAAAAATAAAAATAATGAAAATATTATTAATAATTGTAAAAAAAGCAAAAAAAATTACATGGCTTTAAGTAGTCATTCTAAAACAATTAAGAATAAACTGAAAATCATTTAAAGAAAAATTACAATAATAATGTAATATGGCATCATTTTTAAAAGATAACGATTCTAGCACATCAGTTCAATCTGGTGAAAAAAATCACACTGAATATGCATGGTCTAATAGTATTCGAGAACGAATTCTTCAATTCAGTTTTCAAACTACTCGTACCAATAAAGAAGGTATTGAAAAATTATCTATCATTCTTAGACAAATTTTGAGTGATTGTCAAAAAATTTATAAAAATAATGTCTTATCTCTTGGCGAATATCAAGACCATTTAATTACATTATATAAAATGATTGGCCATACTCGTGATATTGTTGAAGGAAAAGGTGAATACGCACATGCGTATATGCAAATAGTAGTATGGTATGAGTTCTTTCCGGAATTGGCTTTATTTGCTCTTAAAAAATTTGTGATTTTTGATGATAATAATAGTCATCCCTATGGTTCATGGAAAGATATCAAATATTTTTGTCTTTATTGCAAAGAAAAAGGTGTTTTTGTCGAACATCCTCTTATGCAATATGCATTCGAATTGATAAATACTCAAGTATTCAAAGATTATACTAGCACAGATAAAAATACATTAGCGTGTAAATGGGTGGCTCGTGAAAAGGGTAAAAAGTTTGGATGGATTTTTGATCAATTAGCGTATTCTTATTTTGCACACTATTTAACAACTGCTAAAACTCCTGAAGCAAAACATCGTGCAAAAAATAAGTGTAAAATGGATTATCGTAAAATGTGTAGTGTAATGAATAAAGAGTTGGAGACTACACAAGTTTTTCAATGTGCGAATCAATGGGCCAAGATTGATCATACAAAAACAACATCCATTACTATTTCTAAACAAAAACACGCTTTTCTTAATATTAAAAAAAATGGGGAACAACGGACTGAATTAGAAGATCGTATCATGTGTGCCAATAATTTTAAAGAGCATATAAAAAAAGGTGTATCAGGTGAAATCAATATCAAAGGCAAACGAGTTGGGTTAAATAATTTTACTACTCAAGCATTTGATTTAATCCTAAGAAAACAGATTAAGGCATACACAAATCCAGAAGAGCTTCAAGCTCAAATGGATCTTCTTAACTTACAATGGAGAGATAATGCAAGACAAACAGATGCTTTGTGTGAAATGATTCCCATGTGCGATTTTTCAGGATCAATGGATGGTGATCCGCGTGATGCCTGTTTTGCACTTGGGATACGCATTGCTGAAAAATCTATTCTTGGTAAGCGCGTTTTATCATTTAGTAATAATCCAACATGGCATAATTTAGATCATTGTAATAACTTTATTGAAATGGTCGAAGTTTTACAAAAAGGTGAAGTCGGGTTTTCTACTCAATTTTACAAGGCTTTGAAGGTTATCCTTGACGCAATCATTGAGAGAAAACTTACACCTGAACAAGTTTCGGGTCTTGTATTAGCTATTTTGTCCGATATGCAAATTGACCAAGCTGAAGGAAGACAAAGTGATATGGATACACTTTACGAAACCATTGAAGAAATGTATGCTGATGCAGGTATGAGACTATATGGTGAACCATTTAAACCACCACATATATTATTTTGGAATTTGCGCAGCACATCTGGATTTCCATGTTTATCTTCGCAAAACAATGTATCGATGATGTCAGGATTTAGTCCAGCATTATTGAATTTATTTTGCGAAAAAGGGTTAACTTCATTGCAAAATTGCACACCATGGACTTTTTTAACTGAATTAATGAATAAACCAAGATATAAATGCTTAGAAGATAAAGTTAAAGAATTAGTTTTTAATAATAATTAAAAATTTATTAAGAATTTATAAATATTACATACGATGATTTAAAAATATTAAAATTTTATATACTGATTTATTATATAAAATTTATAAAAAACTTATATTTTTTTTACCATTCTAACTTTTGTTAATGGAAAGAGTCCAGTTTTAACCAGAATATCATATATCATGCCTAACTTAAATATATATCTATCTTCATTTTTAATTTCAGGAATTAATGCAAAATCCAAAAAACAGCCTTTATTTTCAAAGTTATTACATAATTCTAATTCTATATTATTGACCACACCATTGTAACCCGAATTAAGTAATGGTTTTTTTAATTGATAAAAATTAATTAATTTTATAATAGCAGACGATTTTATTCCAAATAAATACGATTGATAATGATACTTAATTTGTTGACTACTATTTATTCCAAATAAATCATGATTTCTTTTTAACATAATATTATAAAAATGATTTATTGGATTTGTAATAATTATTGAATCATTAATAAATACTACAAAATCATAATTCAAATAATTATATTTTTCTAATCCTATCATAAATTTACCAATATCCAAAGTATTAATATCATTTGCCACTTCTATATACTCCTTTACTATATTTTTTGATTCTTCTCTAATAGATGCACCAAAAGGTGTATTTTCACTATTTATAATAACAATGTCATTATTTTTAAAATTTACTTTATTTATATTGTTGATTATTGTAAACTTTTTTAAAACTCTATCACTATGACATGCCATTAATGTTAAAAATTTTATGTTTGTGTGTTGCTCAGGAGAATAACTATTTGCTATCATAGCACTAACTTTATACTCAATCCATTTTTTTGTTGATGAACTAATCATTTTTATTTCTATAATAACTCAATAATTTATTATTATTATTTTAAAAAATTGAAATTCAATATTATAATAATAAAATTATCATTCCAATATGACTGCTATTCTTACATCAAGATTTGATAATTCTACTTGGGAAGAGAATCGCAACTTTCGCGAAAAAAATAATTGTACCGGTTGTGTCTATAGTTCTCCACAACAAATTACAGAAAAAATACCGCTAAATTCTTTACTATTTATCGTTGAAATGAATAATTCTACAAATAAAATTGAAGGAATAGGTCTTATTCGCAATATGCGTAACTTTGAAAAAAAAATGCGAATTTATCAAACTGGGAATTTTAATCGTTACAATTATCAAGGCAAATATCGACTAGACAGATCTACGATGGAAATAGCATGTCCACAGATTATAAAAATATTAGAACAAATTGTTTTTACAGGTAAAACACATCTAAAACGAGGTGCAGGACTAACACGAATTACAGAAAAATTATATATACATCATAAAATATTAGAAATTTATAACTACACAGAATCACAAATTAAAATAGAATTATCTGAACTTTTTAAACGAACCTTTTCCGAAGAAAGTATGGAAATTTAATTAATTATAAATTATTAATTATATAAATGGTATTTTTATAATTAGTATATATATCCATTATGAATAATATAGATACCAATATAGATAATTATACGATATCTGAACTATTAATTATATTAGATTTAGAATCACCTGACCAAGAACAAGTCATGCAAATAACCAATGAATATATTCAAAAATTTCAAGATGAAGACAACCCAGAAATGGAAAGTTTTTTTATTGATGTTCAAGAAAAACTACTCAGTTATTCGAATGAATTAGAAGATTCGAATAAACTCGCTAGTTTATTATCCGCCGAAAAACAAACATCCAATTGGTGGAAAAATGAAGCATTAAAACAAAATAACCCTATTCAAAACGATAAAATTACAGAACGCAAACAAAAAATAGATGTCTACAATGACCACCATTTGCCAATGAATAGAGAACAATTAGGTATAAATAATAATTTTAGTGTTCCAGTAGCTCAAGACGTATTAAACCCAAATTTAGAAAATATAACTACTCGGTTCATTAATTTAGATAGTCAATTTCGACAATCGGCTGGTGGAATCGAATATAGTTCAACTGATTATACTTTGGATTTATCAGAACCATTACACAATGCTCTCTCACTTCGATTATATTCTATTCAAATTCCTTATGCTTGGTATACAATTGATACGAATTATGGAAACACATGTTTTTGGCTTGTATTTAATAATGACCTATCAATTAATGTTAAAATATCTATAGAACCAGGAAATTATAATCCAGTAGAATTTATTAAACAGATGAATTTAGGTTATGATGGTTCAAGCAATTTTAATCAGAGTAATTTTACATTTCCGTCAGTTGTTTCATCCACATATCCGGTCAATTACAATGCAAATAATGGAAAAATTTATATGGATTTATATGACGCAAGTTACACTATAAATGGAACAACTTATTCAATTGATAATACAACACAAATTTTATTTTATGATATAAATGCAAATTTATCGTGTGGAACATCTTATTGCAATCAAACCAATGCAATAAATCAAACTTTAGGATGGATCATGGGGTTTCGTTTGCCTTTTATCTATGTGGAGGCTTCTGGAAATAGTGCTTCTTCTTTATTGGATTTATATGGTCCAAAATATTTAATTATAGCCATCGATGACTTTAATCAAAATCATATTAACAATGGATTAATAACAATCACTGAAATGTCCAAAAGTTTAAAATTGCCATCCTATTATAATCCAAGTATACCTTATACTTGTACCACAGAAGGAATTTCACCAGGTGCAAGTAATTTAATAACTGAATTATCTCTCATTGAAAATATAAATAGTAATTCTGCAAGTAATAATTCTGGTATGTTATTACTTGATAAAATAAACCTGAATTATAAAAAAATACCTCAAGTATTACCAAGTGCTCCCAGAATATTAACCCAATCTCAAATCTATTCTATTAATGAAATAATGAAAAATAATGAAAGAAATACAAATTTTAAAACAAAAGCCCCATCTAGTTCAGATACTTTTGCTCTGATACCAATTAAACACGGAGGTTATAATACTGGCGATTTATATGTTGAATTTAGTGGATCTATGCAAGATAACAAAAGAATTTATTTTGGACCTGTAAATATAGAGAGAATGCGTATTAAATTAATGGACGATAAAGGAAATATAGTTAATTTGAATGGTGCGGATTGGTCTATAACATTAATCAGTGAAAACTTATACCAATATTAAAATTATTTATATATTTCTATAAAAATTTATAAAATATATAATATATTATAAATATGAATACAATTACAAAAACTTTTACTAAAATAATAGATACAATAGGATTTTTTGGTCCTCAATTATTATTTTTATCTTCAATTTATTTTCTTTATTATAAATTTACTTCATTGATAATTTATGTTGTTGGGTTCACTTCGAATACATTATTAAATATTATTTTAAAATCTCTTATTCAAGAACCACGCCCACTAGAAGATAAACGATTATTTAATTTGGAGATTTTAAATGGGAATCGCATGGAGTTTGATAGATATGGTATGCCATCCGGACATTCTCAATCCGTATTTTATTCAACTATCTTTATATTTTTAACATTAAAAAACCAATGGATTTCTTTTGTATATTTAATTATTACCATTCTTACATCGTATCAAAGAATTGAATATAAAAATCATACATTGGGTCAAGTATTTATTGGTGCAATACTAGGAATATTTATGAGTTTACTTTTTTACTATTATGCAACTAAAATAATAAAAGGCAATCTCGAAGAAAAAAAAGATGATAATGCACCATATTATTAATTAAATAATAATAAATTTTTTATTTTTTATTATTTATTATTTATTTTTTATAATTTTTCCTTGTGGGTTTTCCTCCGCCGCGTCGTGATGATGAACGACCCCTTACACTTAATGTTTTCTTCTTTTTTTCAGCTTCTGTTAATATTTTTGGTCCAGACCTTTCTAAAAGATATGATACATCCTGCATTTTTTCATCATTTGATGTAAATAATGAACTAGGTAATGATACATTTGGTATAGGATAACTTCCTAATTCATTTGTTAAATTTGATATTTCTTTACATATTTCTTTTTCTCTCATTATCATTTTTCTATCTTCATCAGAATATTTATCGAATATGTAACTCATCGGTAATCTAACTATTTCATGATCAATCAACCATAATTTGGTTCTTATCCTTATTAACATGGGAGATAAAGGATATAATTTTTTTTCATTTTTATATCTGTCATTTAAAATAGCTAATTGTTTTTTTGCTTTTTCACTTGCAATATTTTTTGCTTTTTTTAATTCTTCATCGCGAAGATTATCTATTTGTGTTTCTATAGTTGAACTTAAAATTATTTTTTCATTCTGATATATATTATTCATAAAATCACCATTGATAATACTACTTAAATATTTTTCTGTAACTACGCCTGATGTATTAATAAATCTTATAAAGTATGATCTTATTAAAATTGTTAATTGATGAATTGCTTTTCCAGAACTTGTACTTTCAAAAGCATCTGCTATAAAATCTTGTAACTTACGCTGATTGATATTTTTTGAATTTCTTGATATTAAAACCATCAATGATAATAATCGTCTTTTTATAATTTTTCTTTTTTCTTGAAAATATAATTTTTCTGTATCACTGAATTTTCTTGTTAAAAACATTGTTTTTTCTTTTTCAAATGTAACTTCTTCAGTCAATTGTTTAAATTTAGGTTCACCTATTTTTTCTTTTAATGCATTCCATATAACTTCCACATCTGCATCTTTTAAAAAATAAAAATCAGTTATAACACCAACTTCTAATTTATTTTCTAATAATAAATAATTTTCCAAGTTAGAATTTTCTGGATATTTTTGCATTAAATTTATCAAATTTATATTATTATTTAAATTTGTATTTTCTCCTTTTTGATATTCGCGCTTAGGCTCTTCTATTTCTTGATTCATCACTGGCTTATCAACATCTCCAGGACTAGAAACATGATCAGTTTTAGATCGTTTTGGTGCAGGACCAAAAACAGGTACAATTTTAATTTTTTCTGGGGTTTCAGGTATTCCATCTAATATATTTTTTGCCAATTTAATATTATTTCTTCTATATAAAAAATGATCTTTTATACGATTATACAATTTAATATCTAACACACCATGGTTTAAATCCTCTGCAACTTCTCTTATTTTTGCATTATCTAATAAAGGAACTATTACATTACCTTTTTTATCTAATTGAATATTTTTAAATTCAGGACAATTAGCAAATATAATTGTGTCATCTTGATATAATTTAACATCAGCATTTTCAACATTTCTTACATTTAAATTTCTTTGTTTTATATTATTTTTCATAAAATTATTTAATATTTGTTTCCAATACGATGTAATTAATTCTGGTGCAGGGTTTAATCTAACTGGCCCAAGTGTTTCTGAAAAACCAGTTAAATATGGGTCATGCGAATATATTTGATTAAACCGTGTTTTTAGTTCTTCTACAATTGTCGTTATTCTTGGATCAATTGACATAAATATAATATAATATATACTATATATATTTGATATTTTCTTCAAACTCTATAAAACGCCATTTTTAAAATTATTACTAGTTGTTAAAATTTTATACTAATCTATACATATCATCAATTTTGGTTATATTTTATTTATGCAAAATATAAACGGAGAGAAATTTGATTCTATTATAATCTTTATATAGTTTATATGGGTGCAGGAATATTACCAACAACTATTCACAATAATAAATTATATTTTTTATTTGGTAAAGAAAATCAATATGCCGATACACCAGGATATTCTGATTTTGGTGGGGGAACAGATAATAATGAAACTTATTTGCAAACGGCTATTCGTGAAGGTGGAGAAGAATTAACTGGATTTTTAGGCAGCGATGATGAATTGCGTAAAATGTTAAAAAATGGAACTTATAATATTAATAACAATAGCAATCATGGTAATTATAGAATGCATCTATTTTTTTTAAATTATGATGAAGAACTTCCTCATTATTATAATAATAATCAAAAATTTATTCAGCAAAAATTAGACCCAAAAATAATTAAAAAAGTAAAAATATTTGAAAAAAGTGAAATTCGTTGGTTTTGTATTGACGAATTACAAGAACGAAAAAAAGAGTTTCGTAGTTATTTTCAAAAAATAATAGATAAAATTATTGCACAAAAAGAAAAAATTTATAAATTTATTAATAAAAAAAATACTAAAGTTTCATCATTAAAAAGTAAAAAAACACATAAAAAAAATAAATTTAAACATAAAAAGACAAGAACAAATAAAATATAATAATATTATTTACTTTCTTTTGACTATGGTTGACCTCGTGTTTGTAGTTCACTATGAACTGCTACTCGTCTCGCTTCCACCTGATTTCTCTCTATCTCAAGAGCTATTGTTTTATTACTAATTGCAGATGTTAAATCATCCATAAAATTATTACTGTTTACTAAATAATCACCTATTTTTTTAGATAACAAATTACATTTTGCAAAATTTAAATTTGCTAATGCACTTACAAAAGAATTATTAAGTGGTTGACTAAAACCATTAACATTTTTCGTAGTATTTGTATATATATATGTTGCTAATTTTAATAATTCGATAAAATAATAAGTTTTGTTAGTACTTTGAAAAGTTGATGTAATAATTAAAAATAATAAATTTGTTTGATGCAATATTTCTTCGGGTAGCTGTAGCCCCCTCAAATTACCAATAAGAATACCTTTCCATTCAGGTATTGTATATTGTTGTTTAATAATATAATCATTATTATCCTCACTTATCTCCCTATAACAAATAAGATCATAGATCTCTTTAAGTAACTTGGATATTTCACTAATACTAAGCATCATATAGTAACCTGTTTCCTGTCCTATTTTAGTGTATCGAAATTGATTTATATTCAGTATTTCATACCAAATACTTCCTTCTAATATACCAACAAATTTATTTTCAATACCAAATAAATAATAATATAATGCTTTAACACAATTATTTTTTTCCATGTCGTTTAATTTTGAATCATTTTTTTTAAAATAATTAAATAGAGATACCAAAAAAGTAGTGCATGCACTTTTAAACTCATTTCTAGTACACTTCATACCATTAATACCAATATTTTTAAATAAAATAAAAGAAAAACTATCAAATTCAATTATTATAGGAAAGCTGCTTCTTACACCCGACAAATTTCTATCGTTAAACATATTATCTATGTCTTTATGAAAATCACTTATTTTTTGAGAAGTCAGTTCTGTAAGCGTCAGTGTTATATTTCTATAAAAATAAACATTTGCAATTGTTTTCATTAATAAATCAGTATCATTTAAAAGAGCTGTTATTGTTAGTAAATTAGACAACTTCAAATTCTCTTGGATTAGTTGATCAATTGTTATTTTATTATCTCCTAAAAAGTACATTAAAACAAATTTTATAACTTCTTTTTTTAATATTACTCCGGGTTGGGATGCATCAAAAAACCATTTTATAATACTCCCTGGTTTTATAATTTTACTCCCTGGTTTTATAATTAATTCATACATGAATAATTTATCAAATACTACACTTTGAGATTTAAGGCGATGTGTTTGTGGATAATAAAATAATAATAAAAATTTAATAATTAGACTATTTTTATGAGTTAAGAATCCACTAAGTTCTATGAGTTGTAGTTCCGAGAAATCGTGGTGGTTGGATTTAAATATATCATTCATTGTTTTCAATGCAATAGATAAGATATCAGAAGATCTAGTTAAACCATCATAATTAAATATTTTAAAAAAATCTGTATTTGGCTGTAATTTTAAATAAATTGTTTGATTGTAAAAAGTACCTATATTACTGCCTGGCTCTCTTATAAATGAATATAATTTACTATAT
>Ga0194044_10000393_pt1 | contig 21613 bp, 15 predicted proteins | sample JunL4417m_MetaG_FD_155460 | JGI IMG/M metagenome (GOLD analysis project Ga0194044, IMG submission 155460) | Anoxic zone freshwater microbial communities from boreal shield lake in IISD Experimental Lakes Area, Ontario, Canada - Jun2016-L442-17m | ecosystem: Environmental > Aquatic > Freshwater...
GTGCGCAGGGCGGCAGCGGCGGGCAGGGCGGTGGCGGTGGTGGCCGTATCGCGGTTTATACGACCAACACCTATGGCGGCTCAGCCAGCATCTCGGCGGCGGGAGGCACAGGCGGCGACGCCAGCCGCAATGGTCAGAACGGAACAGTGTCGATCGGGTCGGTCATTCCTGCGCTTCAGGTGTCAGGTTCCAGCCCGACGGGGGCGGTTACACGGCTGGTTGGGACCATCGGCCTTGCCTTCAACTCCGCCGTCGCGCCAGGGAGCTTTACTGCGGATGATGTGGTCATCAACACGCCGTCCGGCCAGATTCCTCAGAACCAGATCGCCATCAATGCTGCCGGCGGACCGCTCTTCACTATTGTGTTTCCGTTGCAGACAAACCTGGGGCAATACCAGGTTCAGGTCGGGCCGAATATTACTAACCTGTATGGCCAGCCAATGGGCAGCGCTTTTCTCGGCACATTTTCCATACAGCAGCCAGCCATACAGGGCACGGTGAGAACCACGAATGGCTGGCCTGTTCGCGGACTCACCGTTCGCAGCCTGGACGGCTTGGTTACCGCCACCACTGACACAAACGGCAACTACTCGCTGGTGGTCGCACCGGGATGGACCGGCACGATATTTCCTCAACTCGTCGGAGCGAGTTTTGTGCCGGCTAATCGGTCCTATTCGGGTCTTTCCACCAATCAAACCGGTCAGGACTATTCGCTGGCGATGGGTGTCCAACCCCTATCAACCATCGCTCTGCACGGTTCGACGCTGAGCGTGTCGTGGCCCACCATTCCAGGGTTGCATTATCAAATGAAACGGTCCGAAGACCTTAAAGTCTGGGAGGATTACGATTCTCTGCAAACCGGCACGGGTGGGCCTTTGTCTGTCTCTTTCGACATTCGCAGCACACCGCATTCGTTCTTCCGCTCGGTGGCTAGCCCGTGAAAAGGTCGGTCCGATGGCGCTCACGAGAATCAGACCACCTGCGTTCACTTAAAGTGAGCCATTCGATTAGAGATCATAAACCACTCTCCAACAGTTTCTTTCTCATTTTCCCGCGAGCCGTGTCGTGGTCAACCGCTCCGGCATATTCAAATCTCAATGTGACCAATGTTTTGTCATTTGTCGAACCGACCCTTTCAAGCACGCCGCGATTTTCCCAGCATCCGCAATGGGCCTCACCGCCACGACCAGCGAAAGAACCCCTTTTGGGTGGTCACTTCCGAAACAGCGCTTCATCCAGTCCGCTCAGGGCGATGATGGATTTGAGTGTGCCCACCGGAATCTCGCGCCGGTTGGGAACGGGAACCGTGGCGCTGTCCCCGGCCGGCAACTGCCGCCGGTAGATGAGATGGCTGCCTCGTTGGTGCATGAGCGTGAAGCCGTGCTCGCGCAGGAGCCGGCCCACTTCGGTGGCGGACAGTGGCCGAAGCTTAGGCATGAGTCAATTCGAGAGGCTGGACGCTGCCGCCCACCTTCAGCCGACGCATGACCTCTTTCGCGCTGGCGGCTTCCAGCCATAGCTCCACCGCCTCCGCCAGCATCGCGTACGCTTCCTTGCGGGTCTTGCCCTGGCTGCCGACGCCCAGTTCTGGACAGGTGGAGACATACCAGCCAGCCTCCTTTTGGATGACCGCAGTCAGGGACGGGAGTTCGATCACCTCGCTGTCTTTGTATATCCAACCGATTTTCATGTGCGCGATTGTCTGCGAATTCGTGGCCGCCGACAAGTCTCAAGACATTTTCGGGGGACGTCGTCGAATCGCAGGGGGATGAATTGGCGCTCCTGGCTCAATGCCAAGATCAACCGCATTCAAGTTGTCTGTCTTAAGTAAATCATGGATGTGTTTACCACTGCGAACGGGTTTGTATGCCGAGGATGTAAAAGTGCTTAAACAACTGGAGGTGCAATTCGAGAGCCGAAGTCGTTGAGTCTTCAGTCAGATTCTCAAACGACCGGCGCTCAGTCCAGAACGAGCAAACACGTGTCGCTGCGGGCAATGGCCCATGGTGAAAGACGAAGTTTGTGTGGGTGTGTCGCAGAAACGCACTCGTCCCCCAGATGACCAAGCCTCCCAGAATGAGCAGGGCAATCAAGTGCCGTCTCTGGACCCGCGACGCCAAATTCATCTTCTGGAGGCGAAAGCTCTTCATCGCGTGATTGGCATCCAGGCATCCATGCAGGTTTCAAGTGTTAACCCGTGCGGGTATTTTATGGTGGCGGAGATCGCCAGCCCTCCTGCAACCAATTGGTTGCACAAGCTGCGCCTTTCTTGTTGCGCCGAGACGCTCAGCAATCCAGGCCCGTGGAATTGTCGTCTGCGAACGCAACTCCGGGGCTAAATCCGATAGCGGCTGCTCTACCCGGGCTGGGGCGTTTCGATAACTGGGAGCGCTGGTTTCGTCCCTACTCCGCGCGCAGGGTGACAATGCCCCAACCGGGGACTTCGACGGAAGAGGCGGCCTTCTCTCGCGGTTTTTCGCTGGTGTCGCTGAGCCATACTTGATGTGGAGCGGGGCTGGTCCAGACGAGCTTCACTTTCTCATTCTTTCCGGAAGCGCCGAACAGGCGGACGATCCAGGCTTTGCCGTCGTTGCTGGGTTTGAACGCGGTGACGAGCACCTTTTCGGAAGACACATTGAAGGGCGGTTTGGAGGGCGGGGTGCCGGAGGCCTTGGTCACGATGAGCGGCTGCGAGCAGGCGACGCCAAACCTCGCTGCAGTGTCCGGTGTGAAGGCTTTGTGCGGGCGGATGGCGAAGCGGAACACGGTGGGGCCTTCCTGTTCGGCGCGGTAGTTCGTGTGCCAGTGGTTGTTCATGATCCAGGAGTAAATCGTCTGGGACGGACCGAGGTGCTGAATCCAGACGCGCGGGTCGGTCTGGGAGCCGATCAGGTTGGCGGTGATGCCGCCGAGCTCGACGAGCGGCGCGTCCACAGGCGACCACGTGACGCCGAACTTGTCGTTGGAGATGTCCACCCAACGCTGGACGCTAAACCAGTTCTTGCAGGCGGCCGGTATCTGGTCCATCTCCGGCTGGACGACAGCCCAGCCAACGTCCATGCGGACCGCTCCGTCGGGGACGTTGAAGCCGAAGCCGAAGTGCAGACCTTCCTTGGCTCGAATCGGAAGCTTATCCACGGTGTTGATGATGTCCACGAAATCGAGGCTGTCCACGACGCGGACTTCGCGCGATAGCCGTTTGCAGCCCGGGGCGTCGGATACGACGAGGAGAGAGGCGATCAGCGGGCCATTCTCTTTTATGCTGATACGCGACGTGCCGCTGCGCTGGACGTTTTTGATGTCCGAGCCGGGGAGGTAGAAGTAATCGTTGAGCGCGGTGGCGGCTTTGGGGTCGGCCAGCTCTTGGTTTAGCAAGCGGCTGAAGAGGCTGGTGATGGCACCGGTCCGTTGGTCGATGCGGACGGTGAAATCGGGGTGGGTTAGGGTGGCGCCTTCAGGGTTGATGGCGGCGCTAATGGGGAAGGCGGGAAGGCGGGAAGAAGTTGGAACCTGGCCGGGTTCAATGCGGAAACGTTTCGCCGAATATGGCTGGACGTTGCGCGCGAGGAAGGCGAGTTCGCCGGTCGTAAGGCGTTGGGAAGGCGTGGGTTTGCCCGTGGCATCAACGACGCGGTCGCCGACGGCGGACTCCTCCGGGGAAAGTGTTACCAGGCCGGTTCGCGGCCAGGAGGAGGTGTTGAAGACGTCCAGTTCGGAAGGGACAGGCGGGACGCTTGTGTTGGCATTTGGGGGGACAGGCGGGACGCCTGTCCTACTTTGGAGCGCTTGGGCGAGCAATTGGCGCGATTGTTTGTCGGCGTCCAGTGCGAAGGCTTGTTTGACTTTCCACTGGTCGCGGACGAAGGGGACATCGGGTTCGCTGATGCTGTTGTGGGCCCCCCAGGTATGTTCGCTGTAGAGCAGCACGTTGCGCCAGGCTTCCTGGAAGGCTGCGGCCGGGAATGGCGCCGGGTTGCGGATGGCCCAGAGGGTTTCGGATTGCACGAGGCGTTCGGCGGAGGCGCGGTTCAGCGCGGTCTCGAACGCCGAGGATGCGGCGCCGTCTTCCCAGTAGGGAGTGTAGTCGCCGCTGAACTCGGGCAGCTTGTCACCGTAGCGGCGTTCGAACTCGCGGAAGGCGGCGGCGGTGGTGCTGATGATCAGGCGCGGCCAGACGTGGCGCGCGTTCCAATCCCGGACGACATCGGCCACTTTCTCGTCGGGTGAACCGTTGTCGCCATGCACGTTCCATCGCAGATGGGTGATGTCGTAAGGGTAGGCGTTGGATTCGAGTTCCAGGAGGTAGTCCGGGATGAAACGAGCCAGGGCTTCGCCATCGCCAATCAGATGACCCAGCGCGTAGCCGCGCGAGGGGCACCAGCAGAGCACCCGCTGCCTGCCATCCGGGCCCTTCCACCAGAATGGCTTGTTCTGCCATTCTTTCATCGTGCCGCCCATGCGGTCGAAATAGTTCGGCGCGAACGAAAAGTATTTCACGCCGGCCTGGGCCATGGCTGAGACGGTGCTCCAGGTGTAGCCCGGCACGTCGCTGATCATTGCGGATTCGACGGGCACGCCGCACTCGTCGGAAAGCCGCGTTGCGTAGCTCATCAGATTCAGCAGCTCCTCGGGCCGGCACAGGCCGGTGAGAATGTTGCAATAAAATGCGTCCAGCCCGATCTGGCCGGCTTTGACGGCGGCGATGAACGCAGCGCGCTTCTCCGGGCTGGCGGCGCGCAGGTAATTCTCCACACACCAGAGCACTTCGACATTCCATTTAAAGCGGGAGCCTTCGGGATAGCTGGCGGTTGTTTTGGCCAGGCGCAGTCCGGTTTCGATGTTGCTGTCTTGCTTCTTCTCGACGTCGGCCTGCAACGCGGTGTAGCCGATGTCATTGTGCGAGTGTGGCAGTATAAAAATCTCCAATTTTCGGACTGGGTTGATCGTCACTTCGCGAGATGCCACGGTGAGGCCGCCGGCCTCGATTTGGACCTTCAGCACCTTTTCGGATTCCACCGCCGGGACGGATACATCAATGGTTTGGCTGCCGAATGTCAGGCTGATGAGCTTTGGTTCGATGCCGGAGACGCGCAATACTCCGCTTACCGGTTCAGCGTAAGGATAGTTGACTGTGAGCCTCAAGGGCTGGACGAATGCCGCGCCCTGTCGCTCCAGCAACTGCGGTGCCCGGCTCTCGATCTTGGTGCCGGCGGGGAGTGATTCCGTCTTTTCGAAGGTGAAGAATGCGATCTCCGCTCCACCGACAGTGGGAAAGCCGGCACCCAGCCCGGTGACCTGCCACCGGGCACGCCGGGCTGTCACGGGCGACGCCAGCGTCAGGAACGTCACGCCGCCGCGCTGGTTCACATGCTTCACCGGCACGCTGCGGACCACCGCGCCGTAGGCATCCAGGAAAGTCAGTTCCGAGGATGCCACGGTCGCCGGATCGTTGCGGTCGATATGGCGGAAAGCCATGACCTGTTTGGGGGCGCCAAAGTCGAACTCGATGAAGGTGTTCGTCCCTTTGCCGTTCGAGGAGTATTCTGTCGCCGGTTTGCCGTCAATGATGTTAGCGGCATCGAAGCTGCCGCCCGGAAAGGCCTCCGCGCTCGCGACGATCTTTTGGGTGGGCAGTTGGTCCAGCCGGGTGAAACTGTTGGTCAGGCCAGGCTCCACGGCACTATGAGCACAGAAAAGGGATGTGAGCGAGGCGGCGATGATCAGCGAAAGTGGTGGCAAAGGTTTGCGCATAGCGATTATTTACCGTCTAAATCCGGTCGCGGGCGAGAGAATTCGTTGTCGTTAGCGGACACTTTCGGAGTTTGGCGGCGTCTGCACCGGGCTCAGTGCGCGCCCAACGTTCGCGCCACGAACTGTTCCACCCGCGCCCACACTTCCTCCTCCCCTGCATTGGCCATGCAATACTGAACCGGAAATCGGCAGTAGTCTGAACATGGTTTGTAAGGGCAGGCTTTGCCTTCCAACCACGCCGACGCCGGATGGAGCGGCGCGAACCACTCGGGCACTTGCGGGCCAAACAACGTGAAGGTGGGCACCCCACTGAACGCCGCCAGATGGCCCGGGCCGGAGTCGTTGCCGATGAAAACGCCGGCGCGATCCACCAGGCTGAACAGCTCGGCAACCGTGCGCGGCGTGGCCAGATTTGTCTCGCCAGCCGCCTGCCACCATTTCTGCTGGTCGGGATCGGCAGCGACTTGCACCCGATGATTCGCCTGACGCAGCCGGGCGACCAAGCTCCGATAGCGGTCCAGCGGCCAGACCCGAACCGCCTGGCCGGCCCCGGTGTGAACGAGGATTTCACCGTCGCGACGCGCTTGCGGCAGCGTGAGGGCTTCGCGCGCGGGCACGTCGAACTCGAGAGCCTGTGCCAAAACACGCCAACTCTCATAATGATGCGCCTCCGGCTCTGGCCGGGGCATGGGTCGTGTCAGAGAGAATTGGCTGCCCGCGCGAGGGAAGCCCAGCCGCGTTTTGGCTCCCACAAGCTGAAGCAGCAGATGATCACGCGGGTCTCCCCAGCGGGCTGATAAACCGAAGTCGAACCGTTCGTCCGCCAGTTCTCTTCTAAGCCGGACGAATTGCCGCCACGGCCAGACCAGCAGGCGGTATTTGTGCTTGAATGCGGTCCACGGCGCGATGAAGGGCACCACCTTTACGTTGCGCCAGAACCGCGCCTGCAAGTCTTTTGCGTAAGGTTTCGCCACAAGTGTCACGGCATACTTGGCGCTCGCCGCCTGCAGAAACGGCGTCGCGATCACCAGGTCGCCCAGGCCCCAAAGTTCCACCACTAAAAGCTTCGGTTTCACAGCGGGCGGCGGGCAACCAGGCAGGCCGACCAGCCCAACCAATGGACGCGGGCGGTAAATTTCTTTCGGCATGGCGGCGCGAAGAAATACAGCGGCCAGGATGCGGCAAAGAGCCAGTTTCTGGAAATGCCGCTCGCCATCACCTCGAGGCCGGCTCCCCGCACCTGTTGCGCGAGCGCTCCCATGACCACCGGTCGCACGTGTGTTGGGTCATCGAAGAAGTTCAATGTGAACGTCCCCGCCGCTGCGCCTCGCGGGCTGGGCAGCGCCAGGGTCTTGGGATGAGGCGTCTCAAAATATATCCGCCCGCCAGGCTTGATCAGCCGCGCCGTCTCGGCCAGCAGCAAGGTCAAATCCTTCAAATGCTCGATCAATTGCATGCACGTAATCGCATCCATCGAACGTTCTGGCCACGGCAGTTTCTCCCGCTCCAAATCCACTTTTCGGAATTGGCATCCCGCCGGATACTGTTGCGGCTGACCCGCAACGTCGGCGGCAAACAGGCGCAAGTCCGGTCGCAGCTCGGCAATGTGCCCCAGGGTTTCGCCATCGGACGACCCCAGATCGAGCAGCGCGCCGGACAACGGCGTGGCGGCAACGAAGCGCGCCCGGGTGTCCAGCCAGGGAAAATGCCGCACCAAAGCCCAGTTCATATTGTCCCTTTGCCAGGGCTTTGGGGTTTTAAATCACCGCCAAAACCTTCGCGCACGTGCCGATCCTCGTTCACCAGGGGGAAGATAGGGTAGCGCTGGTCGCATGTAAAGCCGTTCGCGTTTGCGTTCACAGCTTGTCCAGGCCGGCATTGGACGAGAACTGGGTTTTGTTTCGCAGGTGGGATTTCAGCCGCCAGGTGCCCGGGATGAGATCGCACGTGTGGCGGAACCACAGTTTCTGCAACTGGCGCTTGGCTTTGAACACGAGGCGCAGACCCCGACCCCGCCAGCCGCCGGGGTTGCCGTGCTCGCGCCGGATGATCACCGCTTCCTGAATCATATTGCGGATAATCCGCAGGTCGGCGGACTGGCCTCGGGCGTGGTACCGATAGTCCACGAGCAACTCCGGCAGATGCCCGACCCGGCAGCCGGCCCGCCCGAGGCGAAGTTTGAATTCGTAATCGGCTGAGTTGAGAAACTCTTGATGCCGATAGCCGCCGAGGCGTTCATAGGCCCCCTTGCGCACGAACAAAGCCTGGTGGCAGATGTAATCAACCCCATACAGCAGGATATTGTAGTCGTAACGCGCCTCTTGCCGCCGGTATATCTCACGGCCCAGGCCATCCACAAAGACAACATCCCCAAACAGCGCATCCCAGGCGGGGGTTTTTTGAAAAGCCTCCGCGACTTTCCGCAGTGCGCCGGGGCGGAAGCAATCATCCGCATTCAAAATGACCACCACGTCGCCCGCCGCCCGCGCGAGTCCTTTGTTCATCGCGTGATAATGCCCTTCATCCTTCTCGGAAACCCATTTCAAGCCCGGATACTTTTCCAGCACCGCCACCGTGCCGTCCTGCGAACCGCCGTCCACCACGATATGTTCCCAATTCCCATAATCCTGGTCGCGCACACTCTGAATCGTCTCCGCAATCGTGGAGACGCTGTTAAAGCTTGGCGTGACAACCGAGATCTTGGGAAGTTCAACCATACATCAAACGTGACATACCCAGGATGCTAATCGGTTCAGGCCATGTCAGACCAGACATGTTTCTGGTCCGATCAAGTTCGGTAACCCTTTCGATCGCGTGCAATCAGGGCGGTATTTATGAGTCCAAGCCATTCGCTGGAGGATCGTATGAAGCCCGGCAGCCGGCACACAAGTCAAAGTTCCGTCATCGCCCAGCGGACTCGGTCCCTGCCTGCGCGCGCCGGCAAAGGAAACGCCCGGCGAAACGTGTTGCCCGTCGAAAAGCCGCTTTGCTAGATTGGCTTGTGCAGACGCCTGGTATGGACCAACCGGATGACAGGAAAAAACCTCACGCAGTGGCGTCGATTCCATTGCGCCGGGGGCCGGCCTCGTTTGAGGGGTCAGCAGGAGCCTGTGCGCTCAAAGCCGAAGTGAAGGCGTTCTGGAACCGGGAGAGTTGCGATGCCGACCAGGCGCACGCGGAGAAGTTCAGCCGCGAATACTTCGAGCAGATCGAGCAATGGCGCTATCGTGACCAGCCCTTCATTCATGCGTTTGCCCAGTTTACGCGGTATCACCGCAAACGCGTGCTCGAGGTCGGCTTCGGGGCGGGCACCGACTTCATCCAATGGCTGCGGGCGGGGGCGCGCGTCTCGGGAATTGATCTCACCGAGGAGGCGCTGGCCAATGTCAGCCACCGCATCCAGGTTTACGGTCTGCCGCAACCGGAAAGCCTGCAAGTGGCCGATGCCGAGAACCTGCCATTCCCGGCGAACAGCTTTGACCTGGGCTACTCCTGGGGCGTGCTGCACCACACTCCGAATACCGGGAAAGCGCTGGCCGAACTGGTCCGCGTCGTGCGGCCCGGCGGTGAGATAAAGGTTATGCTCTACAACCGCCATGGCCTCTATGCGTGGAAGATGTGGATAAAGCACGCCCTGCTCAAAGGCCGGCCGTGGAAAAACCTGCGCTGGGTTTTGGCGAACCACGTCGAGAGCCGCGGCACCCAAGCCTTCACGGAGAAGGAGATACAACAGATGCTCGCGCCCCTGGGCGTGGCGGAGATTCGCATGGAACGGTTCATCACCAATAACGACTGCGTGATGCGCCGGAGTTTCCCCTATTGGATTTGCGGCTTGGTGCTGGCCTCGGTGCAGGCGCTCACGGGAAATCGCCTGGGCTGGTTCCGCGGCATCTCCGCGCGGAAGCTTTGACGCGCCGGGGCTGGGGCGGTCCAATGTCATTAGGATTTGAGCCCAGAGAAGGCCCGAGAAACCGGTCCAAGCCTTTGTCCCGGATGGACATGCGAGAATAGCCCAACGTTTAAACGTTGGGCTATTGTCGGCCATCCCTCCGGGATGAGGAGCATCGCACAGATGATCGGCGAAAGTCTTCTCAACGAGCCGGTCTTCGCTATTGATGTCGGTGATCATGGTTTCAAGCCGTTTTGGCGGCCATCTCAGCCACGATTTGAAAAGCGCGGCCAAGGTCGAATTCCGCAAAATCTTTGGCCCGCAAGACCGGTCGCAACTGGGACTGGACCTGCTGCTGGAGCGCGGCCAGGCGCTGGTCGGAAACATCTACAGGCTCGTTGCCCGGCACGGCCAGCTTCTGCCGGACCAAGAGGAGCAACTCCGGATCGCCGGGCCGTAGCCCGAGGCGCCGCACCGCGTAATCAATGTCGAAAAAGTCGCGCGCCGCGACTTCCCGCCGGGATAGCGCGGCGCGAAACTTTTCCGCGAACGCCTCGGGCTTGGAGATGCAACGGACTGACACCGGGGCCACCATAGCTCGCCCGGTCACTGGGTTGAGCAGGGCCGTTCGTGCTTCCACAGAAATGGGCGGCGTCAGCAGCGGCTCGCGCAAAGCCACCTCGATCTTGATCGTCTCTTCCTGCCCGGTGGCGAGCGAATGGTAACTCACGCTGCCGACGTACTGGGTCGAGTTGTTGGCGCCGCCCAACGGCCTCTGGATAAGGCAGCCCGGCAAAGCCGCCTCCAGTTCGGCAAATGCCCCCTTCAGCGGCACGACCAGCTTTCGCCGGTCGGCACGGGCGCTGCGCATCGTCACCGGGATGACGAAATCCAGGTCTTCGCTCAAGCGGAAGAAGGTGGCGTGAACCTTGGCCAGACATGTGCCGCCTTTGAACACCATGCCGGGCGCTTTCCCGCCCAGGTATTCCAGGAACACGGTGCAGTAATAGTCCTTCTCCACCAACCGCGCGGGAAACGTCGTCTCCGCTTCTGTGAAGCTCAACGCTTCCCCGAAACGATCCCGGTCTTCGTGCAGCCGCAGCATGTCGGCCTCAATTTCTGCCGTTGTCCACCACGCCCCATCGCTGGCTGATGGGACCTCGCTTCGGTGCCCGCGGCAGCCACGGAATGGGACTGCTCGTCGATGGGAGCGCGCGCGCAAGCTTCCGCAATTGCGTTTCCGCCACCCCCTCGCGCTCCAGCAGCAGGCCCAGCCGCCGGATTGTGCCTATGTCGCCGTAGCGCAGCGTGCCTCTCACCAATTCCGCCGCGCTCACCCGCTTTGCCTTCAACTCCCGCCGAATCCACTCGTAACCGCGCGGGATGCCGTTGAAACGTGACCAGTCATACACTGCGTCCACCAGCGTCCGCGCCCGCGACGCATACACCGCCGTCACCCCGTCGGGCGTCTGGAACGAGTCCGTGTCACCCAGTCGATCCTCCGCCACCTTGATCAGCATCAACGTCACGCTTCCGACCTGGCGCTCGCCGGACAGACAGTTGTTGCACGCATAAAGCCGGTTCGGCACCTGTTCATCGAAACCGTAGCGGTTGAAAGCGTTCGGCCCGCACACCTGATACTTGGCTCCGGCCATGGCCATCAACGTGTCCAGCGCCAGGAACTCGCCCGGACTCCACTTGCCCCCCAGCGGGAGCCGGGGCGGCACCAGATACACCCCGCGCCACACCCGGGCAATCATCCCCGCCTGCGACAGCCGACTCAACACCTTGCGCTCCTGCCGCGCATCCAGGTTCAGCGGCTCGCTCAAATCACCCGTCCTCACCACGCGCAGCTTGCGCATCTGCGTGTAGGCCAGCACTTGCGCTTCCTGCCGCCCAATCTTGCTTTTCATGACTGCATCCTATTTCCAGGATAATCCCCTGACAAGGGATTTACTCACCAATACCATGCAACCCTCAAACGACCCTCAAACGACCCTGAAATGACCTTTGCAAATGCTGCGGGGCAAATCTACGGCCAAATGTCTGTGTAAGCGCCTGTGTCACATGCTGCCGATGACATTGCTCGGGTAACCGTTCAAAGCAGGTCAATGCTATACGATCACCTCCGCCGCCCTGTGATGAGTCGCTTGGCCACCAGACGGCAAACCTCTCTAAAGCGTATTGGGTGCTGGAAGCGCAGATCGACAAGTGACAGCAAACTCCCAGCATCCCTGCGCGCATGACTCGAATTAGTCATTGCAGCGGAACCGGCTCCTGTGATTAAATCCAGCCATGAGAGACGTGTGCCGCGCTCTTCGGCCTGACTTCGTCAGGGCGTCCGCAGGTTCGGACGGAGCCTGTTCACAGTTTCCCAACTGACAGAAAAACAACTCAAAGAAAAAGAACAAGACAAAGATGTTATGAAAAAGCAAGTAATCCTTGCGGTCGTTGGTCTGGTGGCTTCACTAACTCAGGCCGCGCCGTACCTGTCGGAACAATTGCGGTTGCGTGCCGTCGTCGTGCCCAGCCAGGACTTGGGCATCGCCGGGAGCACCATGTACAACCCGCGCTTTTTCGATGGCAAGATCTACGCCAACCAGATCAATATTGGTGTTGCGTGTTTTGGCCGGTACCCCATTGGTTCAACGCTGGCAGAAATGCTGGTCAACAGCAGCTCGGATAACGCATTGGAGCACCGGATGGTGGCGCCATTCCGTGGCGCCAATAAATCGGCCTATATTCTCGGGTCAGGCAGTGCCTCGGGGCCCGCGACCAAGTTCACTCGATACAACTACGACGGCACCAGTCCGCTCAGCATCGACGCGCCCGACCTGCAACTGGCCGATTCGTTTGATTGGGTGGATGAGAGCACAATCATTTATTCCGATTACACCAGCGGAAATCGCAAGCGGCTTTGCCTGGCGAGCGTGGTCGCCGAACCGTTCTCGGTGACGGTCAAGCCCACCTGGAATGTGAACGGTTACATCACCACGAGCGTGAGCACCCGGATACGCAACATCCGGGTTGGCGAAGTGTACAGCGGGTACGCTTATTACGGTGATGCAGGGCAGAATACGAATCCGAACTTTTACGCGGTAAACCTGGCGACCGGCGCAGAGACTTTGCTCGGGAATTTGGGCGTATTGACTGGCACTGGCAGTTTCGGCCTTTGGACCGTGGTGGAGCGAGGTGGCTTCCTTTATGTCCAAACCACAGACAACGGCATTTTTGTGTATCCAATGACCAGCGCGACAACCATCGGCCCGCTCCACACGACTTACACGAAGTCGCAACTGGATGCGGTGACGGGTGGGGCCGCCCAATATTTCGGGCTCGATCTCACCTCGGGCGGCAGCAATCTGCTTCTCGGGGGGCTTGCCGGCCAGGTCTTTCAACTGGGCGGCGCGGGCGTGCCTTACCTGGGCGAGGACCTCCAGCGGCGGGTCACGGTGAATCCCAGCGCGGATATCGGCACTGCTGGCAACTCCATGTTCAACCCGCGGTTATTCGATGACAAAGTTTACGCCAACCAAATTAACAATCCGTGTTTCGGACGGTATCCTTGGGGCTCCAATATTCCCGAAGTGCTGGTGACGAACATCGGCACTACCACGTTGGAACACCGCATGGTGGCCCCGTTCCGAGGGGCGAATCGGTTCACCTACATGATGGGTTCCAGCCATATCATCGGCGGCGAGCAACCCACTTTCACCCGCTACGATTGGGACGGATTCAACCCGATCTCGACCTATACGGCAGACAGCTTGGCTGCGGCAGGCTGGGATTGGGTGGACAACGATACGATCATTTACACGGTCTATACACCTACATACCGGACCAGGCTGTGCCTTGCGGACGTGGTTGGCGAACCCTTCTCGATCGCTTTCAACACCACATGGAATCCCAATGGTTATGTCGAAACCAGTGTAACCACCCGCATACGCAACGTGCGCGTGGGCGATGTTTACCGCGGTTACGCTTACTACGGCGATGCAGGACAGAACAACAATCCTAAGTTCTACGCCATCAACCTGGCTACCGGGGCCGAGACCGAGTTGGGGAGCCTTCCGACGTTGACCGGTTCAGGCAGTTTCGGCCTGTGGACCGCCGTCGAGCGGGATGGCTATCTCTATGTGCAGACGACTGATAACGGCGTGTATGTCTATAAAATGACCGACGCCACCACGCTGGGCCCGCTCTACACCACTTACACCAAAGCCCAACTGGACGGAGCAACGGGCGGCTCGACCCAGTATTTTGGCTGGGATGCAGCGGTGGATGGAAAGAGATTGCTGATCGGTGGGCTCCAGGGAAACGTTTACGAATTGCAAGGGCGGCCGTCCCTGGCCATTTCCAGGTCCGGCGCGTCTGTCCAACTCTCCTGGCCGGCGTCGGTTGCCGCTCAGGTTCTGCAATCGGCGACGAGCCTGTCGGCGGGCGACTTCTCCGATGTAACTCCGCAGCCGCCCTTTGTGCAAGACGGCGAACTGACAAAGACGAGCGTTTCGATCGGCAGCGCCACCACGTTCTTCCGACTGCGCGAGGGGCCCTGAACAAAGATTCTACGCCTGACGCACCGCAAGTGGCCCACTATGAAAGGCACACTGCGGCTGCGTCGGAGCAATGCAGGGTGGAGAGCAACGGAAGGAGAACGACCAGTCGATGGGCTAGTGTGGCTCGTGACGTCGTTCCCGAGGCCGTCGTTGTCACGCTGCTCTGCGACCGCGCCGAACGCTACTTCAGCACGCCCCTGTTCGCGGAGGGCGAATCCGACTTCACGTTCTCCGCTACCAAATGCTTGTGTCGCGATGTCAATGCCACATTCATATCGGATGCAAGTTTTGCATGAACTCGCTGCGTGTCAACCTACAGCCACGTGATTGCCGGATGACACGGATATGGAGAATCCTAAATTCGGCAGTTGAGTTAGCCGCAAAGAACACAAAGAGCGCAAGGAAAGCGAGGGACTGCGCGTCAACCTTTTTCGACCTCAGCCAGGCACTCTTCGATGATGTCCAAGGCGCGATCCATTTCTGCGCGAGTGATCGTCAGCGGCGGGGTCAGTGTGAGAATGTTGCCCATGGTGATTTTGAAACTCAGGCCTTTTTCCAATGCGCGGTACATCACCCGCTCTGCCGCATCCCTGGCGTGCTCGCGCGGTTGGCCGATTTTTCCCAGTTCTATCCCGAGCAGTAAACCCAGTCCGCGCCCGCCCTTGACCATCGGGTGGCTGGCTTTCATCTTGTCGATGCGGATAAGGGCGTGTTCACCGAGCACCCGCGCGTTCTCCAGCAAACCGTCGGCTTCGATGCACTCAATCGTCGCAAGTCCCGCGGCGCACGCAGCCGGGTTCTTCTCGTGAGTGTAGTGTCCCAGAGCCCGGTCGCCCATAAGGTCCAAATCCTCGCGCGCCAGCAGCGCCGCGAGCGGGAAAACGCCACCGCCCAAGCCTTTGCCGATCACCAGCATGTCCGGCACGATTCCGTAATGTTCGCAAGTAAACATTTTGCCGGTGCGACCCAGGCCATGTGGAATCTCGTCCAGGATCAGCAAAGCGCCGTGCCGGTCGCAGGCTGCGCGAATGATCTTCCAGTAATCCGGCGGCGGTATAAAGGGAATGCTGCGCACGGTTTCAGCGATCACTGCGGCGACATCGCCTTCTTTTTCCAAAACATATTGGATGTAATGGGCACATTGGAGCGAACACTGAGTTCCGCAATGGAAAGGGCAGTGAGAGGGATCGGGGGGCGGCACATGCTCGGTGCCTGGAAGCAGGGGACCGATGTTTTGGCGGAAAATGGCTTCGCCGCCGATAGAGATGGCGTCGAGTGAAGCGCCATGGAATGAGTCCCACATCGAGATGGTTTTGAACCGGCCAGTGGCAACCCGGGCCAGTTTCAGCGCCATTCCAATGGCTGTGGTGCCTCCCGGGGCAAAGAGGACTTTCTTGAGGTTGCCGGGCGCGAGTTGAGTTAGCTTCCTGGCTAGTTTGATCGCCGGAAGGTTCGTGTACCGACGCGTGCAAAACGGCAATTCATCGAGTTGCGCCTTGATGGCTTCAATCACACGGCGGTTTCGGAATCCGACCTGATGGACGTTGTTTCCATGGAAATCCATGTAGCGGCGTCCTTCGAGGTCTTCCACATAAATCCCATCGCAACTTCTGAAGACATTCAGACAGGGGGTTGAGAGAGACTGGTGGAGAAAGTACTTTGCATCTTCCTCCAACCAGGCCCTGGTTTCCGCACTGATATTGTCGGCGAGCCACTGTTTGCGATGTGGGGACAAATTCAGATCCCCCTCGGATTTGAAGGCCGAGACGTCCGGTTGCTGGTCTGGCGAATTCACTTCAGCGCTGTCTTAGTTAGGGTTTGCCACGGGGGCGGCGCGGCTCAGGGACGCTCTCCGACGGCCAGCCGCGCGTTGATTTTATCAAGCAGGGGCGAAACGTCGGCGATGCCGTCCACCACATAATGCGCGCCGGTCTGAGACATCCGCTGGTAGGCGCGCGCAAGGCGGGTGTTGCGAACCTCAGGGTCCAGGGCCGAGATTTGGTCCTCGAGCAGACCTATTTCGTTGCCGGTCTTGGCGATGCCGATGGTCCACATGCCCGCGTTTAAGCCTTCCTCGATGTCGGGCAACGTGTCGCCGATCTTCACGAAGGCTTCCATTGGGTATGTTTGGAGGTTGATGGCATTTTGGAGGCACATGAACGGGTGTGGCCGGCCGGCAGGCACCTGCGTGGCACAGACAGTGGAATCAGGGACGTAGCCGCGCCGCTTGGCCTCGGATTGCAGGATGTCCATCATTTCTTCCGTATAACCCGTAGTGGAACCAATTTTTAGCCCGCGCCGCCGGAAATCGGCAACGGCTTCCAGAGTCCCGGGGATCAAATCCGCGTATTGCGCCAGACAGTCCAATTGCAGAGGTATGAAGTCCTTGAACATGGCTTCCACATCCTCTTCGTTGGGTTTGCGCCCGTATTTTTGCGCCCAGCGGGTGGCAACCCCCTCATTTTTGGAGATCTGCCGGATGTGAACTTTCTTATGGGCGCCCATCGGTTCGCGAGCTTCACCGATTGTGATTTCGACGCCCTTTCTTTTGAACACCGACATGAAAACGATTGCAGGCGCCATGCAGCCGTAATCCATGGTGGTGCCGGCCCAATCCAACAGCACGGCCTTGAGGGGGCCGCGATAACTTCGGTGAAAGATGAATTCCATATATGTTTTCGTGATTTTGGTTTATTGCCTAAATTTTGTCACCCGGAATTTCCGGGCAGGGGATGCCTGATGGTATGCTTGTTCCATCGTGTGGCCATGATAACGCCTCCCAACAGAGCCAGCACCACAAACACATAAAACAGTTGGTTCCAACCGTAGTTCTGGGCGACGTAGCCGACCAGGTATGAAGAAAACAACTGGCCTACTGAACTGACACCGTCAATGAACCCCGACGCCTTGCCTACACCCCACCGGGCGCCGACATCCTGGGATGCTGCGCCCTGGAGCAGCGTATCCGGCCCGTAGTTCATGACCCCGATCAAACAAATGCTCATCGCCACTCCCATGGACCCCAGTTCGGCGAGTATCGGGTGGATAAAGCACGCTCCGGCCAGGCCCCACATCATCAGCGCTGCCACGGGGAGGCGTCGCGATTGCATGAACTTGTCGGAAAAATAGCCGCCCAGCAGCGCTCCGCCGAAACCCGCCAACTCGAAAAGCGAGGAGGTGTAGCCCGCTTGACCGGCCGAGTATTTCAGTTTTTGGGTCAGGTAAAGAGGCAGCCAAAACAGGAATGAGTAGCGGGTTACCTTGGAAAACAACGCCCCCACCGCGACCGTCCAGACCTCCGCGTCACCGAGCATCTGGAAGTAAACCCTGGCGGTTTCAGAAAAAGAGGGTTGGCGGCATGCACCATCTGGCTTTGTTTGAAGCTGATCTTCCTTCGCAAGAATCTCCGGCAGTCCGGCGTCCGAGGGCTGATCCCGAACCAAGGCGCAAAACACCACTGTCACCACGCCAAGTGCTACTGAAGGGATCCAGAACCCGCGATGCCACCCCCAACTGGGAAACAGCCACGGGCTGGTTACGACGAACGTGGCGAAGATGGTGCCGACGAATCCTCCGATGACATAGTTGGTGGTCCACCACGCCATGACCACCCCGCGCTCACGATGACGGAACCACGATGCCATGGTCTTGACCAATCCCGGCCAACCAGCCGACTGCCCGATGCCGTTGAAACAGGCCAACATGGTCAACAAGGCGAGCGAGGTGGCGAAGCCCATCATCAGGTTCGAGACCACCGCGACGAGCAGGCCCAGGGTAACGATTAACCGGCTGCCAAAGCGGTCCGCCAGCACGCCGAAGCCGAATTGGCCGAGCGCATAGAGCAGGCTGTAACCGAAAAAGATGTTGGCAAGCTGCAGGTTTGAATAACCCAGATTCACTGACAGCAGCGGCATGGTCACGCTGAGGTTCTTCCGGCAGAGATAGAACCCCGCGTAAGCCAGCCACGTAACGGTGAAAATTCTCCACCGCCACACCCGCTGTGCTTTAGTCAGTTGCTCGTTCACCAGTTTCAATCAAGTCAAGTCAAGGTCAGGTTACGGTTTGCCAACGTCCGCGATCGCCAGGTCCCCGGTTTCCCGGTTAGCCGCAGCTAACCGGGACGGCACAGCCCATTTCGACCAACGTCCGGCGAATCGCACCAACCAGTTGTTCGAGGTCAGGCGGGAACAGACGACCGATGTTGCCAACTCGGAAAGTATCGACCTGCGTCAGTTTGCCGGGGTAAATGATGAATCCGCGGTCGCTGAGTTTTCGGTAGAAAACATCGAACGCGAATTTCGGATCCGCCGGCGTGTGAAACGCGGTGATGATGTAACTCTGGACGGAGGCAGGAAGAAAAACCCGGAACCCCAACTCGCGCATCCCGGTCACGAGCGTTTCGTGGTTAAGGCGGTAACGGTCACCGCGTGCGGGCACTCCCCCTTCCTGATCCAGCTCATCGAGAGCCTGGCTGAAGGCGAGCAGCGCGTGGGTGGGAGGGGTGTAACGAAACTGGCCGTTCTTCTGGAAGCCCTTGAACTGCGCGAGCAGATCCAGGCTCAGGCTTCGCGCATAGCCCTCGCAAGCAAGGAGCTTTTCGCTGCGGCAAAGCACGAAGCAGAAACCCGGAACCCCCTCCACGCACTTGTTGGCCGAGGAAATCAGGAAATCGATGCCGCATCCCTCAAAGTCGATCGGCACTGCCCCAAAGCTGCTCATCGCATCCACCACGAAGATTTTCCGGTGCTTCCCGGCGACCTGGCCGATTGCCTCGATGGGGTTGAGAATGCCTGTGGTGGTTTCGCAATGGACGGCCGCGACGTGCGTCACAGCGCGGTCCTGCGCCAGCAATTGGTCCAGTGCCATCGGGTCCACGGGCTGATCTTCCCGCGCGCGGAGAACCGCGTGAGCGATCCGGGCGTGTGTCAGCATTTGCACGATCCGTTCGCCGTAGGCGCCGTTGGCGAGCACCGCCACTTTGCCCTCCGGCGGCACGCAAGTTTGGAACACGGCCTCGACACCAAATGTGCCGCTGCCTTGGAGCAGCACCGTTTCCCATCCATTCTCCCGCGAGACACCTGCCAGTTTCAGGAGCCGCTCCCGCATGTCGGCCACCAAAGAGTTGAACTCAGAGTGCCACGAGCCTGCGTCATGCAGCATGGCTTTCTTGACGCTCAGACTGGTGGTGAGCGGGCCCGGAGTAAACAGCAGTTTATCCTTTGCCCTGGGCAAAGCAGCTTGAGACGAGCACGATCCACATTCCGATTTGGGTCTTGTCATGTGGGGATTCTAGTTGGACTCATTTGGTTTGGCACGAACAACCTCTCGCTGGGAAACTTTAGATCACTGCCACAGCAAGGGCCAACATGGGTAAAAAGGGCTAACAGCCAACCCACAAATCCCTCCCGCTAAACACGCTAAAATAAGCAGCCATCCCGAAAGGAGATAAGAGCGTCCGGCACCCATCAAGGTTCCAGTCTGTTCCGGTTTGCCGCAAACTGAAACAAACTGGAACCTTGAAGTCCCTTTCCGCACTACTCGTTTGCGGGGTTCACTCCCAGTCCGACGGGCGCAGGTCTGCCTTGGCTTCCTTTATGCCACGCTCAAGCACACGCACAAGCCCCAGGTTCGGGCTGCGATCGGGTGTGAAGGCAGAGGATAGGCAGCGATGGAAATTCGGAGGCCAGGGGCGCGACATGGACGTATGGGTGAGAATTGCTTAGCAATAGCAGGGGCCATGTCTGAGCGCCACAATGACCTGGCGCGAGGAGATATTATGGAGTGCGCCGGCAGAGCGCTTAGCGGCGACGGCGCTTTGGCTTGGTTTGTTCGATGTTGTGGGCCCCCAGCGGGGTGCTCGCGAGCCATTGCGCCAGGATGGGTTGGGGCGGGTCAACCATGGCGGGCAGACTGGCCAGCGCAGGGGCGAAGATCAGAACTCCGGTATGGTCGCAAAGCGTCGCCTCACCCGGCTCGGGCTGCCAGAACCAGGGAGCGAAGTTGCTCGGAACCCAGGTTGGAACGGGGGCCTCATCACCCGAGTCAAGCGCCCGCCGCCAGGAGCGGTTCGTCTTGTGATCGAGATCAAAGACCTCCTCCAAAGCCTTCGATGTGCAAATAAATCCATCCGTTGGTATCCTGGCGGCGGGCCTTCTGCAACCAGGCGCGCTGCTGGTTGGAAAGCTCACCCGCCCGGACTGGAGCAGCGCCGGCCAGCAGGCAGAGGGCGACGCAGCACAGTGCGGCACGCAAGCAGAGTGTTTTCAAAGCTTCTTAGCGCTCGCCAAGCGCTGATTCGTCCGGCACTTTTGCGGCAATTCAGATGTCTAATCACAACCAGTCGAAATCCATGCCGTCGTTTCAACGCTGGCTTGGGGGAGTGCTCCGAAACCGTCTGGTGCTGGCGGGCGGCTGCATTCTCGTCCTGCTCGTCCTCTCGGCGCTGACAGCGCCGCTGTTGGTGAAGGTTGGCTTGCTGCCCAGTCCCATCCAACAGTTCTCCACCGGCCTTGACGAGGACGGCATGCCGCTCAGTGCGGGCGGGAAGTTTTTGGCCGGCACCGACAACCTCGGCCGCGACGTGTTCAGCCGCGTGCTGTTTGGGACGCGGGTGTCACTCACGGTCGGCGTGGCGGCGATGCTGACGGCGACGCTCATCGGCGTGGTGGTTGGGGTCGTGGCGGGGTATCGCGGCGGCAAACTGGACCTGCTGCTGATGCGGTTCACGGAGATGAACATGACGCTGCCGGCCATCCTGCTGGCGGTGGCGTTCGCCGGCGTGATGGATGGGCGCATCCTCCATCTGCATCCCAACGGACTGCCGTGGCACTGGCTCGACGTGGAGTTGAAGCGCGGCATGGTCAGCTTGTTTCTCATCATCGGTTTTGTTTGCTGGCCCGGCATGGTGCGGGTAATTCGCGCGCAGGTGATGACCTTCAAGGAACGGGAATTCATCATGGCCTCCCGGGCGCTCGGCGCTTCGGATGCGCGGCTGATTTGTCGCCACATCCTGCCGAACATCCTGCCGACGATCATTGTGATGGCGGTCATGCTGACGGCGAACACGATCCTGCTCGAGGCCGGTCTGGGCTATCTCGGTATCGGCGTGCCGCCGCCCGCGCCGACGTGGGGATCAATGATCACCGATGGCCAGCCCTACTTCATCACCGCGCCGCATCTCGTCATCGTGCCGGGCATCGCCATCGTGCTGACGGTCCTCGCGTTCAATCTTCTCGGCCAGGGCTTGCAAGAGGTGCTCGATCCGAAGCGGAGGGGATGAGCACGGGTTTTCAACAGAAGAAAACAAAGGGAACGGAGTTCATGGCCAAGGAAGCGATTTCAACGCAAAGGCGCAAAGAGGCAAAGGCGCAACGGAACGAATTGCTGCCGCCAGCCCCCATCTTCGGCGCGCCCAGGG
>Ga0194044_10000394_pt1 | contig 21611 bp, 22 predicted proteins | sample JunL4417m_MetaG_FD_155460 | JGI IMG/M metagenome (GOLD analysis project Ga0194044, IMG submission 155460) | Anoxic zone freshwater microbial communities from boreal shield lake in IISD Experimental Lakes Area, Ontario, Canada - Jun2016-L442-17m | ecosystem: Environmental > Aquatic > Freshwater...
CAATACTACAGACCTTTGTTTAATTCAATTTTATTTTATTTAACCATACCGGTTGATGAGTATATTCTTTAAAATATTAGTTATTATTTTATTCTCATTATCGCGGTCTTCCTTACCAGAACCCCCCAACACTTCCGACATTAATAAATGGTATCTTGTATTATCTCTCGAATCGTAATCTGCGTAGTATGGATACGTTTTTTTAAATTCAGAAACAGTTTTAAAATTCAGGTGAGCTATTGTTTTTATTGCTTTACGAACCGTCTTGTATTCTGAGTCCTCTTTTATCCATTCGTTATTATCCTTCACATATACGACTTTACGTTTTTGGTCGGTGCAATGAACGGGTCTCGTTTCCTCTGTCAATAATTTTAAATTCTTAACCATTATTTGGGTGATTCCGTTCACAAAGCCAACCTCACCAAAATGTTCGAATTCTTTTAACTCAATTTTAATTGAATTCACAAAATCGGTTATATTGATTGCGTCCTTACACGTTTCATTTAAAAAAACATTTAAATGAAACGTCTTATTGTGATTATTTTGTGTGATGTTTTGTATGGGTTGAATATTCCGCGACAATTCAATAATTGCATTGTTTTGTTGTTTTGATAATTCAACCATCGCGTTGTTTTGTTGTTTTGATAACTCAATAATTGTATTGTTTTGACCTATTATAAGTTGCTTGAGTTCTTTATTTTCTTTCATTATTTCTAAAATGAGGTCTACCTTTATTTCGTCCTTACTACACGTTTTAGAATGTCTTGAAAGTCCAGTATTATATTTATATGAATTATTACATTTTTTACACTTAAAAGGTTCATTAGGGTTGTCGGAAGGGGTTATAGTTGGAGATTTTTTATTACCATTTATATGTTTACGTGTCAATAAATGTTTAGTCCATTCACTAGGTTTACCTGTAGTATAGTCGCACGTTTCGCAATAAAATTTTTTGGAGATTTTTTGGGAGATTTTATAATCATTGGTTTCCATTTGTATAAATAAATAGAAATGGCTTTAAATTAATTTTTCAATATTTAAAGGCATTTTACAAAAAATAGCATAACAAAATAATAAATAAAAATAATGTCTCACACCTTAAGTTTTCAGTCAGTCACAAGATTAAAAAATTTCAAAGTCCAGCGTCCCTATTCAAAAAAGGACATTTATAAATGTCTAAAATGAAAACCCAAAAGGGTATTTAGAAATTTATTGTAAAGAGAGAAAAAAGAAGAACTACTGTTCTTTGTCAACACTTTGGTAATAATATTTGTTTTGTAAATAATCTAATAATTTAAGATTAACGGTGGTTTGTTCCTTGAGTTCTTTATTTTCTTTTATTAAAATCTGTTTGGTTGTTTCAATATTTTGTGGCGGGGAACATGTTTTATAATGTCTTGAAAGTCCTGAATTATATTTATATGAGTTATTACATTTTTTACACTCAAATACACGGGTATCTGTATTTATAATTTTTGCAGAATTTATGTGTTTACGCGTCAATGTGTGTTTAGTCCAATCTCCCTTTTTACACCTTTTTACATTTCAAACGCCGATTTTCGTTCCTATAAAAATATATAATACATTTTTATTATATATTTCAAAATACAGGAATGTTTAGAAATTTTAACTAAAAATGGTTAAAATTAATTATTTAAAAAAATTGATTTAAAAATATAATATTATACTATATTATAACAACGAAAAATGGTTAAATATAGTTGCGAAAAATGCGGAAAAGAATTTACTCAAAAGGGTCATTATACCAAACACGCTACTAAAAAAAATCCTTGTGTTTTTGAAAGTAAAATTGAAGAAATGATTGAAAAAGCGGTTGCTAAAAAAATAAATGATATTACTTATAATGCCTCAACAATAATAAGTTCAACAAATATTATTAATCAGCAATCATCATCTATAGTTGATTCAATAATTACACATAAAGAAATAAAATATATTGATTTATTTTGCGGATTAGGTGCGTTTCATTATGCTTTTAATTCATTACAAACAGAAGATACAAAATATAAATGTGTATTTGCTTGTGACATAGATGATAATGTTAGAAAAATATATAAAGAAAATTATGGAATTACTCCTGAAGGTGATATTAATAACATAAATATTGAAAATATACCTGATTTTGATATTTTATGTGGTGGATTTCCTTGTCAACCATTTTCAATAGCAGGAAAAAAAGAAGGATTTGAAGATAAAATTAAAGGAAATTTGTTTTATGCTATTTTAAAAATTATTGACATAAAAACGCCAAATACAATAGTATTAGAAAATGTAAAAAATTTATTAACTATTAATGGAGGAGAAACATTTAATATAATAAATGAGGAATTACAAAAAAGAGGATATATTGTTAGTTTTAAAATTATTGATTCCAAATATTATAATTCTCCACAATTAAGACAAAGATTATTTATTATTGGCAGTAAAATAAAAAAATATGAATTTCCATTAGAACCATCTAAAACAATAACTCATGTTTCAAGTATAATAGATTATACTGAAACTAAATATTTAAATTATGAAGATAAATATAAATTAGAAAAATGTAAAGAAACAGGAACTAAAAATAATTGTAAAATGTTATATAAAATGATACATAAAATATCAAATAACGGAGGAAGACAAGGTGAAAGAGTGTACTCAATTGATTCGTGTGGACCTACGATTTGTGCTTCTTCTGGAGGACCAGGTGCAAAAACTGGACTATATTATATTGATAAAAAAGTGAGAAGATTAAATGTTAATGAAGGGTTAAAAATGTTTGGATTTGATGAAAATTATAAATGGAATACAATTGTTAAAAATGAAGAAATGTTATTTTATCTTGGAAATTGTATTGTAGTTAATGTTGTAAAAGTATTATTGTCTAATTTATGATAATTTATCACATAAATTTAATATTTCCTGTGTAACTTTAAATTTTGCTTGTATATGATTAGGTGAATGGTCTGTATTACCGCCACCTTTTCTTTGTAATGCGATATATGGTGATAAATGTAAGCAAGTTCCGTTTTTTTTAAGTTTAATGTCTATTTTTATTGTTTGTTCTATAAATTCAAACATTTTTTTACTTGAAATTATATACAATTCAATATTAGTAAAAGTTTTATTTGTTTTCATTATACACCAATAATCATTCATTTCTGTATTATCTTCACCTATTAGTGTTTTTTTTATATATTGTGATATATCGTCTAAATTATTATTACATAATTTCATAAAATCTATTTTTTGTCCTTCACTCATTAATGTTTCAGTTTTACTTTTTCTTATTAGAGTTAATAATGTTAAATATTTTCTTATATATTGATTGTTAAATGTATTTTTTATATGTCTTCTATCAAATGAATCACCTCTTCCTCCTAAATTTTCTATTTTTTTATTTTGAATATTTATACTACTATCATCTTCAAAATAAATTTTTGTATCATATTTTTTTCCGTGAATTTTATGCAATGAACTTATTTTTTTTCCAAAAAATTTTTCTAACTTACATTTTAGTATTTCGTCTGTTCTAAATATATCCTCTGCCTTAAATCCTGATTTAGCAGTTAAACTATTTTTACTATATTCTTGTATATGTTGTTGTTCCTGTAATATAATCGATCCGTTAGATAAATTGGTAGTTTGTTCTTCCATTTTGCTTATATTTAAATACTTATTAGTATTAGTTTCCATTTGTATACATAAATAAACAGTAATATCTTTAAATTTGTTTTTCATTATAACATGGTAGTGTGCTTATCATAACAAAAAAATAATACTTCACCTTAATTTTTATAAAGAGATAAGACATTTGGAGATTTTGGAGATTTTAATTACCATTTTAAATTTATGGTTTTATAAACCAAACACACCCCCATATTTATTATATGGGAGATGGTATCAATAATAGGGTGGGTGTAATTTGATGTATTATTGATGTAATTTTATTACCATTACATCAATAATACACCCAACTGAATGGACCGCCAAAACTGAATATACAACCATTTTTTAAAAAAATATCATAACAAAATAATAAATAAAAATAAAGTCTCACACCTTAAGTTTTCAGTCAGTCACAAAATAAAAAAATTTGAAAGTCCAGCGTCCCTATTCAAAAAAGGACATTTATAAATGTCTAAAATGAAAACCCAAAAGGGTATTTAGAAATTTATTGTAAAGAGAGAAAGAAGAAGAAAGGTCCTAAAAATGCATAAATTCTAAATCGTCCTCGTCATCGGTTCCTTCATAAACATAATCAGAATCATTCGGGTCATCGTCATCTGTTTCTGAGTCCTCAACCTCATCTGAAGAATGTGAAATGAGTTGTTTGCAGTTTTCAATAAAGGCTTCGTCTGATTTTACGATAAGTTTTTGGAATTTTGCGCGTATAATCAATAATATAATGTCATCTAATAAAGAAGAGTATGCATCTAATGTTTGGACTTCTCCGGTGCGGATATTCATCAATTTAAATATTTTGGTTTCTTGGCTATGCGTCATTTTCCATAACCAAGCATAAATAAGTAATTGTAATCTATGTTCGGGGGTTATTTCTTCAACACATTTAAATTCCCATATGGTTGTATCGGATAAAGCATCAACAATGGCTTCAAACCGAATTTTTCCGAAATTAACGCCCATGTGTGTTTCAATAAAATCATCGATTAAACTGTAAATTTGTGTTTCGTGTTCTTTTTCTTTTTTCGTATGGAATTGGTTGGATATGATGGTGAATTCATATTTGAGTTTGGTTGGGTCTTGGATATGTTTATCCATATTTAAAAAAATGGAGTCGATGTTTGTTTGGGATAACCAGTTATAATTTTGTATTTGTGCAACTTTGAATAATAATTGTTCTCTTAAAGATTTATAGATATTTGTCAACAACAATTGGTCTTCTAATGTCGTGTTTTTAAAATCAATATTGGATACTTTGGATTTATAAAAAGGACTGGATGATTTCATTTTGTGTTTAACATATTCTTTAATGGTATTTGTGTTATTTTCACTATTTCTCTCTTCGTATAAAGAAGGAATAACTAATCCGTTAATATCGAACACTTCTTCAGCTAATTGAACGCCGTGGTAATTAGAATGTGTATAATTTTCGTTGTTAACTATATTTAAGGGGTAAGATAATTCGTCGGTTATGTATAAGCTCTCCTCCATAATTTTCGCGATTTGAATTAATGTATTTTCATTTAAGAATTTGATTAAATCGGTCGGTGATGTTTTATGAATGGGTCCTATGTTGTCTGGAGAGTTCGGCGGTGAATTAAATATATCGTTGGAATCTAATCCTAACGGGACACCTTCAAACTCGACGAAATCGCAATTACACAATTCAGAATGATTATATTTTAAAAAGGGAAGTGTTTCGGCAGATTCAATAACGATTAATGTTTCGGTTGCGCGTGTAGCTGCAACATAAAGGGTCGAAGGACAAATATGGGTTGGGACATCTCGGCTATAAAAATCGAAATAACTTTTATCGAAACCGTAAACGACGGTTACTTTTCGTTCTCTTCCTTTAGATTGGTGAAAGGATGAGAATATAACTTTATTTTTAACGACATCGTTTGTAATGGCGCTATTTTCGCTCATAGGCACATAGCACGGGATATTATTTTCGACCAACATGTTTTCTATTTTTTTAAAGAATTTGGATTTAACAGACGCTGTCAAAACGAATATGTCGTCGGGTTTGGCGTATCCGGATTCAATCATTGAAATAATTTTTCTCCCGATAGTTTTAAAAACTTGGAAACAGTCTTGGCGTTTAATGTATAATACTTTGGGTCCATCTTTGATTGCGTGTATTCGTTCTTCTCCGAGCATTACTTTGTTGACAAATTGTGCTATTTGTTTGGTGACTCTGTAAGAGGTATTCAGATTCATGTTTTTGAATTCGTAAGGAGAACAGTTCCATAAATTGGTTCCGAGAGTTAGGTATCGCGTATCGGCGCCCTTGAATTCGTAAAGTCCTTGGTATTTATCTCCCAAAATAAGTATTTGGACTTGTTTGTGTATATCCCTCAATACTTTATGAATGAACTGGTAATATAAATCATTCATATCTTGGATTTCGTCGCATACCAATATATCTATAATGGGTAGTTTACATTTGGGGGGTAAGTTTTCATTCACTATTTTATAAATACCCATATCTGTTTTTGCGTCTTCAGAGTAATATTTAAACGCGAGTGAGTGATACGTATAAATACTCAATTTATCTAAAGACATAATTTCGCTATGTTTGATTTTTTTTTCGTTAACTTCTCGTTTCAATTCAGAATTATAAGTTACCTGAATAATATGTTTGGTGTTATTATGATGAGATAATGACAAAACAGTTGTGGTTTTACCAGAACCGGCAACAGCGTCGACATTTCCGTTATATCCTGATTTTATATTATTTATAATATGCATTTGTTCATCGCTTGGAGTAATCATTTCTTTATATGTGTATTTAGATGTATACACATATAAAAAGTCATTAAGTCGTTTTATAAAATATAAATGATATGAGGCATCAACCTATATTTTTAAATTCGTCGTATCCCCAGTCTACAAATTTACTTATATTTTTAGGATTAAATCTATTCATAACGACTCCTTCAGCAATGCCTGTATCAACCATTCGTTTTTTAAGAAACTCGTAATTAGTCGTGAATATGTTTGGATTGGACGATAATTTGTATAAGTGTTTAATATTATTAAAAGAATAATGTGTGTTTAATAAAGGCACGCCGTTGGGGTTTTCGGCAAGGTTATTCCAATCTATTTTATCGGGGTTTCGTTCCAATAACCGTATTGCTGCCGGATTTCCAGATAAACTGCCCCAATTAATTTTATCGGGGTTTCGTTCCAATAAGTGTATTGCTCCCGGATTTCCCGAAAGGACTTTCCAATTAATTTTATCTGGGTTGAGTTCCAATAACCGAATTGCTGCCGGATTTCCAGATAAGCTTTCCCAATATATTTTATCGGGGTTTTGTTCCAATAACCGTATTGCTCCAGGATTGCGTGATAACCATACCCAATTAATCTTATGCATGTTTTTTTCCAATAAAGGTATTGCTTCTGGATTATGATTATTACATAATAGAACCCAATCTATTTTATCGGGTCTTCGTTTTAATAGTGGTAATGCACCGGGGTTTTCAGAAACTAAAGACCAATTAATAAGTGTTTGGTTTTGTTCTAATAATGTCAACGCGTTTGTATTTTGAGATAAGTAAAACCAATCTATTTTATTTGGGTTGCTTTCTAATAAGTGTATTGCGTTCGGATTACTGGAAAGCATATTCCAATTAATTTTATGTTTGTTTTGTTCCAATAAATAAATTGCGTTCGGATTGCTAGATAACCAATACCAAATAAGATTATCTAAATTTATCCAATCGTGTAGTTTAAATAAATTAAGCGCCATCACTTATTACTTATTATATGTTTAAATAATTATTCAAGGGATTAAAATCGTCGTATCCCCAGTCAACAAATTTATCCATGTTTTTAGGGTGGAACCTCTCCATAATAATACCTTCGGCAACGCCAGTATCAAATATGCGTTGTGTAAGAAATTTATAATCGACCGAAAATATGTTTGGGTTCATAGATAAAAAAATATAATTTATTTTATCGGGGGTTTGTTTTAATAAGTGTAATGCATTTGGGTTCGCAGATAACCAAGTCCAATTAATATAATCAGGGTTATCTTCTAATAGATGTATTGCGTTTGGATTCATGGATAACCATGTCCAACTAATATAATCGGGGTTTTGTTCTAATAACTGGATTGCTTCCGGATTACTTGATAATAAGCCCCAATCTATTTTATCGGTGTTTTGCTTTAATAAATGTATTGCTCCCGGGTTTTGAGATAATTGTTTCCAGTCAATTTTATCGGGGTTTTGTTCCAATAAGTGTATTGCTTGCGGGTTTCTCGATAACATACACCAAACGATTTTATCGTGGTTTTGTTCTAATAAGTGTATTGCTCCCGGGTTTTGAGATAATTCGACCCAATTAATGTTATTGGGGTTGCGTTCTAATAATCGTATTGCTCCTGGATTACGTGATAATTTAATCCACTCGATTTTATCGGGGTTTTTTTCGATTATCTGGATTGCTCCCGGATTTTCAGAAACAACGGACCAATCAATTTTATCCTGATTTTGTTCTAATAAGTGTGTTGCTTCTGGGTTACGTGATAACATATTCCACACGATTTTATCGGGGTTTTGTTGTAATAAGTGAATTGCTACGGGATTACTGGACAACCAATGCCAATTAAGTTTATCTAAATTTATCCAATCCCGAATTTTATATAAAGACATTTGAATAAATACACGTTTATTTTTAAATAATAGTATAATATATAATTATGGGTGCTGGATTATTGCCTACCGCAATTCATAATAACAAACTTTATTTTTTATTTGGAAAGGAAAATAAATATGAAGATACGAGTCCTGGATGGGCTGATTTTGGAGGTGGGACGGATAACAACGAAACGTTGTTGGAAACGTCAATCCGTGAAGGAACTGAGGAACTTACCGGTTTTATAGGTTCAAGTAATGATATTAAACAAATGATAAACAAATCCGGAACTTATAATATAGATTATGTTAATCCAATACGTAAATTCGGTATATATAGAACGCATATTTTGCCATATAAGTATGAACCTTTATTGCCTTATTATTATAACAATAACCAGCGATTTTTACAGAAAAAACTGGACCCAAAAGTAATAAAATCGTATAGGATATTCGAGAAGGAGGAGATTAGATGGGTTTGTATTGACGACCTTTTAAAAATGAAACCCAAATTCCGAAATTTTTATCAGAATATAATTATGATGTTACAGGAGCAAAAGACCGAAATATTTAATTTTATTAAAAAACGAAGTAATAAAACACGACGTCGGAAATTAACTCGCACACTTAAACGGAATAAATAACCGGAATAAATAAAATAAAATAACATATTATAAAATGCGAATGGTCCATACGTTAGTAGTAATGGTTGTTGGTAGTTTTTTGGTCCAATATTTTATGATGAGTTTTGTAATGGCAAATAAGGTGAGCCAAATAACAAACAATTTGGGTAAATTATACGTTTCAATAATGATGGGTTTAGTTATGGGCATTTTAGAAGTAATTATGCACGACATGACATATAACATCATTAGTTTTAAACTATATGTTATTTTAGGATTGTCTACAATGATATGTATATATTTATATAAGACACAATTATTTATTGATGATATTCAATATTTAGATGGAATGGTGGAGCATCATTCGATGGCGTTGCTAACAAGTAATAAAATTTTAGAAAAGTCGAATAATTATGAAGTTGTTGCTTTGGCTAAAAATATAATACAGACTCAAAAGGACGAAATTGTTAAAATGGGCGAAATAAAACATAAACTAAAATAAACATTTAAATATGGGTAATGAATAATAATTAAAAGAGATGCCTGAAGATATGTTTAATTATGAAATTTCTTTTGAGAAAATGAAAAAAAAGGACGGGATATGTTTTATAAGTAAGTTAAATGAATTCCCGCAAATGAAATCTATCGAGACATTCATTAAAATACTTTATACAGATATTAAGATTTATTATAGTTTTATGAATACTAAATTATCTTATGTAAATATCCATAATTTTTGTATTACCTACACCTTTTATACCAATACGAATTTAATAATTAAAGTTTCAAATTTAGAACCGTGTATTAATGATGTAGACATGACTGATATATCTAATGTTGAATTTTACTTAATTGATATTGAAACGGGGGCAGAGAGACATATTTTCTCATTAGTTTATAATCCATCGGTGTCGGCAAATTTAGTTTCTAAAAAGATAAATGCTGATATTTATTTATTGCCGAATTATGCAGACTATAAATTTCTCGTTAAGAATCATCTGATTGACTCGATAAACCCGAACATTTATTTAGATTATTTAATGTTTTCAGATTATAGTGAAATAAATAACGCATTAAAACATACGTTACAAGAAAAGGTTTTAAGGTTAGAAACCGAAAAAGCGGAAATTGAGTTAAAATACCAAGCACAAATAAAAAAATACGATGTTGAGATAGATAGATTAATAAAGGATAAAATAGAATTATTTAATGAAAAATTAGTGTTGGATAGATGCATTATGAACCGGTTATAACTCAACAGCTTTGATTTGCGGCAACAATATTTTTAGAATTAACGGGCCATTTATTTGAACCTGCTAAATAGGTTACTCTAGTTTTGGGGTAATATGTTTGTTGCGTATCGTTGTAACACAAATTCATAATAGGACCGGGAACATCAGAGTTGCTTGTTGGATTACATAAAACGCCTCTTCCGTAACACAATAATGTGTTATTTACCTGAGTTAACCCATTAGTATTAGGGTTAGTATATGTATCTGATTGTGTGGCCCAACTGGTCGTTCGATTGGTCCATTTTCCTTTTGCGATTTGTGTATAAATTTGTCGTTTGGTTAAATTCGATGAATTCTTTTTATATTGTAAAATATTACCCTTGTTATTAGTTGCAATTTCTAAGGCGGTTAAAGGTGAAATAGTTGCCGAATTATTGGAGGAACACGTATTTTGAAATCTGGACCATTCTCTAGTTGGAACCGGGTTATAACAAGGACCAAAACATGACATTCTATATATTATATTATTATTATTACGCGGGATTGGGTTGTTTATTTAGCACAATAAATAAACAACTGATATAAATAATAAACCAATTTCTTAATAATGGATATGATAAAAGATATTTGGGGTAAATACAAAAACGATACAATTGACCCGTTAACCGTTATAATTAAGTTATTTATTTGTGCTTATAAACCGGTTGGGACAAAAATATCGATATTAAACAATAAATTAATTATTCAGAATTCTGGGATTTTTCAAGGAACCGTAAGAACAATATATCGTGATTCTAAAAACGATATTAATATTTTGTTTTTTCCGATTATTTTCGCGTGTAAATTTTATTTATCCAGGAACAATAAACCCCGATTTATAAATTTATTTAATAAAATATTGGATACGTTTGAAAAGTTGAAGAAGACATACCAAGGAAACGAAATCATTTATAATATCGACCAATTGAAAAATGTGATTATGTCGTTTGTTGAAACGGACGATTTTGACCCAATCCAAATTTTATCTACGTTTGAATCTCCGGGCGGAAAAATAAAACAGGATATTTATAAACATTTGAATAATATATGGACCGAAAAAAGGCTGAATATTATTTTTGGATATGTCGATGAAATATTAGAAACAACCAATAAGGATTTGGTTGACAACCTGATTTATTCCTTAAATAGTTATATGAATTATGTCGACATAATTGTGGTGAACCTAATTATAAACTTGTAATGTTGGTTTATTTAATTAAAAATACCCGACCAAACGAACCAAATGAACAGACGAACTACCTATTATTCTATTTTTAGGTCTATTTCGGTCCATTCTGGAATAACAAAAATATTACTTTTAAAATTTATAGGTGATTGTGGGTAATATATGGATGTTGCATAAAACGACAATATACCAATTAACCAAGAGAGTGTCCCTTTAGATAAAACAAGGGTATTACACGTTGAAGCAAACATAATAGTTTCAACAATATTATCATTTAATTTATGTAGATTATGTTTATCCATTAGTTGTTGACATATTGGGTGGGTTATATTATCACTCGATATATATCCTTTTTCAAACTTGGTTGTTGACAATATTTTATCGTAATATTTATAGGGGTCCTTTATTTGAACCATATCTATTAATTTAACGTGCACAAAAATATCATTATTCGTTTTATATCTATCGTTATAGATATTATGCTTTATAATTTTATTTTTTTGAGATTCGTCTTTAAAATAGTCGTATAAATATAGCGCAAATTCTTTTGTTTGAAAATATCCGTTTAGAATAATATTTTTGTTAGGTTGAATTGGGGTAAATAAGAAATTAAAAAAATTATCATTCGTAATGACGACATTTTTTGTATATACTCTCGTTCCAACAAATAAATCAATTCCCAACTCATTCATAGCTGTATGTTCTTTATAAGTTGATAATAAATCATTTTGTTCAGATAAGTGGTGTAAAACCATCGCATAAAAAAAATGGTTTCCAAAATTAGAGTCGTCAATGTATCTGGTTGTATTTATATTTTTTAAATTATTAAACCTGAATTCCATTTATATATAGTTGTCTACGTATTTAATACAAAATTAATCCAAATTATATTTATTATATAGGTTTAATGCTTCGTCAATTTCGAAAATCACTTCTGGTTTAGTTGACCACTCTGAATAAGGGACTGATTTGGATGTTGGTTTGTCTAATTTTAACAGTTGAATTAAAGCCTTTATTCTTCTTTCTAATGGGAACATTTTGGCGGGAAATTTACGCGATAATTGTTTCCATCGCCATTCAAATTGAAGGGCTGCGGGCCACGAAGGAAATCCCGAAACATGGCATGCGCGTTTCCAAACCTCGCCCGCCTTTACTTTCGAACTTGTCGCCACAGCCCCTCCTTTTATTTCACAATTGTGTTGTCGAAGTCGATGTTCTAAGTCAACGGTCGCGCCGACATAGGTTGAGTTATTACTAGATTCTAGTAAATAAACAAACCACATAATATAATTTCATAACAAATTATATTATATTTAGAATACGCGTGCGCGTGCTTTAGTCTATACAGGAACAAATTTCATTAGAGTTCCATCCGTATAAACGTGAATATCTCCTATTTTATGTTCTGGTTTATAGTTAAGGTCGTTTAGTTTTTTAGCGGAACCTTGATATAAAATGATTTGTCTTAATGCGGCTTCCGCATCTGTGACGTTATTTATTTTCGAGGAAGGTAATCCAGAAGTTAAAATTTCCTTTGTTCCGTAAAATTTTTCCGGTGCTATAATTCCCTCTCCATATTGTTGACTAGCACCTGTTATTATTTTAACTAACGGGTCCAAATATGTCTTCCATTTTGCGTCTATACCCTTAAAATTGTTATGTTCGATTTTTGTAGAAATAAATTTTAATATTTTTAAATCGTGACTTTGATTACTAAAATTTGTGTTAATATACCAATCGTCTATTTCTTTCTTACGGTATGGATTAAAAAAAGAAAATCCGGATTTAGACCCGCACTTTGGGGAACACGAAGGTTCGGCACATAAATGATTATAAATGTTTGTTGGATTTAAATCTGGAGGTTCTGGGCTAAAATACGACCTTCCATAATCGATTATTTTAACTATATAAGGTGACTTAAATTTGACAATCTCTCCATTTTGTAAATGGTACTGATATTCTATATACTTGCCCTTTATAGGTTCAAATAAAAGAACATTATCTGTGTGTAAATCGTAATGTGTGAATGTTTGTTTTAGCACGGATAAAGGCATATAAATTTGGTATAAAACGAATAATAAATCGTGAATTATAAAGTTGGAAGTTAAACGTTGTTTTAATGTACGGACGTTTTTTAAGTGTTGAATTAAAATTGCTGCATATTTAGATTCTTTACACATTTTTCTATAATCGTAGACGGTCGTTTGTAATTCGAGTATATCTTTCAATATATTTGTATTAATAACACTTGTATTTTTTGAAGTTTTCCAAGAGGCTTGGTCTTTATAATAATATAACCCGTAAGTTTCAACGAAACACGGGAAGAATTTACTTGCTTTATTAATGAATTGGCCTACTATATATTCATAAACTAAATTATCCGAACCCTTATCAATCGATGATTTTAAAACAGAATAAGCGTTATATCCTGATTTTTCATACTCGATTTGTTTAACAAATCCGTTAGCAGATGGACTACCTATTTGAATAACCGGTAATTTCACGTAATTAAAGTTTGTGAACCCATCAAAGAAATCAATTATTTTTTTACTATCTTGTCCAAAGGCAATACACACCCCAGAATCAGAACATATCGATTTTAAAAATAATGCCTTTCGTTTATCTCCTGTGTTAAGCATAAATCTCCCGATAACATCTTTTGGATTTTTCTTTTTATTCGATGGTGGAGGTTGAATTGGTTGGGTGCGTCTTATGCTGTCTTTCAAAAATCGGGTGATTTTTTTGGAGGCTTCGTTTTTTACGTCTTTTTTAAGAATACGTTTTGTAACATTACATTTTGGAGGTTTTCCCATTTTATATTTCGAGGATAAACGACAATATTTACGAGTAGAACTATTTATATAAGCACATCTTGTCGCTTTTTCGCAAATTGTATTGTCGAACCCTTTACATCCAGAAACGCATTTTTTTATCGTCATATACTATCTATATATTATATTTTTGTATATTATTATAGTATGAAAGAGATGAATCTAAATATGAGGTTTAATATTTTACTTAAAAAAATAATAAAAAATGAAAAAATCCTTAAAACAATTGAGGATTTATTGACTGAAACACGTTCTTATTCCAAGAAAAAGTTCTTACAAATTTCAAAAATATACCACTCTTATAATATAAAAAGCAATATACCAACCAATCGAAATTTTATTTCTAAAAAGATTGCTACCTATATTTTAAAAAAACATTATTTAAAGTCGATGAAAATTGCCGATATTGGTGGAGGCAATGGCGATGTTTTGAAAGAGGTCGGGCAATTATTAAAATTAAATAAAAATAACTTATATTGTGTTGAAAATATTTCGGGTTGGACAGAAACATATAATTACTCTAATCAACAATATTTACAATATATTTTTTGGGATAATGTAACGATTCCAACGATTAAAGCAAATAGTCTTGACGTTGTTTTAATAATGGTATCTCTTCATCATATGTCTGACTTAATCATTAAGGATTTATTTAAGAATCTGCAAATATTATCAAAGGCCAATTCTTTGTTGATTATTAAAGAACACGATTGTCAGAACAGCAACGATTTATATATTATAAACTGGGAACACCATTTATACGAAATAACGCATAGACCTAATTTAAGTGAAAATGACATAATTAAATATAAAGCAAATTATGTTGACAACTATAAGACAAAGGGGTATTACGATAAATTAATTCATTCATATGGGTATATTGATGTTGTAGAATTAAACCGATTGTTTGAACCTGTCGGCGAAGATGCAAAAAATCCAACAAACCTATACTGGAAAATCTACAAAAAAATATAGATGTAAAAAAAAACACCGGTGTTTTTTTTGTTTTTTTTGTTTTTTTTGTTTTTTTTGTTTTTTTTGTTTTTTTTGTTTTTTTTTTTTTTTTTTTTTTTTTTTTTTTTTTTTTTTTTTTTTTTTTTTTTTTTTTTAAGATTCGTTGTTTTCTTTAACCGGTTCGTCAACCGATTCATCACCCGATTCGTCAATCGAGTTGTTATCTTCATTTTTATCTTATTTATCTGATTCGTCAACTGATTCGTCAACTGATTCGTCAACTGATTCGTCAACTGATTCGTCAACTGATTCGTCATCATCTTCATCATTATCATCTTCATCTTCATCTTCATCTTCTGAATCTGAATCTGAATCAGATGCTTCTTCTGGAGAGGTTATCTCTGTTAATGGAGAAACCGCTGGAATGTCATGTTGTGTATTTAATGTGACTAAGTGAATATTTTTAGATGGTGTGCTAACACTTTCTTCAGAATCGTAAAAATCATCTCCATCAACCGTTTCCACAACTTTTTCTTGTAGTTCGGCGTGTCTAAGCGATGCTTTAGCGATTCTAAGGTTTGCGTTGGCAAGCCTAAGTTTTTCGTTCCTTCTTGATTCGATTGCTAAGGTTTCCCTTCGGTTTGCTTCATCAAGTCTGCGTGCTATTTCTTCTTTTTGTTCTTTAGCTTTTTTAATATTTTCTTGTTTACGTATTCGGAGTTGTTCTTTCGAAATACGATTTTTTTGTTCCAAAGCAATATTATTTTCTTCAGTAATTCTTGCTTTTTCCTCAGCAAGACGTGCTTTTTCCTCTTTGGCTGCGGCTTTCTTTTCGGCAGCTGCTGCTTTCGCCTCAGCATTTCGAACTTTTGCTTCTGTTGCCCTAAGTTCTGTTTCTTTAATTAGTTCCTTTAATCTCTTCATTTCCTCTGCTTTTTTAGCTTTAAGGATTTTGTTTTCTTGTGAGATTCGGTATCTTTCAGCTGCGAGTTGAACCTTTTCATCGATAATTTTTGCATTATCTTTTTTCGGTTCTTTCGCAGGTGATGACTTGGTGGTCATAATAAACGCGTTATCAATTTTGTTTGTTAATTCATTTTTTACTACTACGCATTTAGTTGTCATTTTTTTTGTTTTTTTTGTTTTTTTGTTTTTTGTTTGTTTTTGTTTGTTTATTTTTTACTAATATTGCTTAGGATTAAAAGCATTTCAATTTTTTACAACTTCTCGTTGTTTTAATGAACTTAAAATTTTATGACAATTAATAACATTCTTCTTCATATCGTGTTAAGGTTTGAGTGTTTACTGATGATGTCAATGTGTCAAGATTTAAAACTGCATTATTTAAAATTAGTTCGTCGTGTGAACGTTTTAACTCGTTGTATGAGGATTTGATTTCATCATATGAACCTTCTAACATTTCGTTTGATGATTTTAAAAGAGCAATATTTGAGATTAATTCGGCATGTGAACGTTTTAACTCATTATATGAGTTGGTGAGTTCATCGTGTGACGACTGTAAACGAGCGTTATTTGAAACTAGCTCAGCATATGAGTTTTTTAGTTCACTATAATGTTTTTGTAAATTATTATTTGTTGACACAGATTGGGTTTTATTTATGTTGAATAACATATATATTACAAAACTTATATATTATTTATATTTTAACCAATTGCTTCGTCAGTTTAAATAAATATGTTCCACACTAATTTATGGGTAAAGTAGAACACAGCGTAAAGACCCATTATTCGATTCATCTCAAATATACCTAAATATACATACTTTCGCATTTATAGAATTACATAAATACAAACAATTGTGTCAACCTATATTAAATGAATTATATATTCGAATCTATGTTTGTTGGTATTTATAGTTGCATAATATATGTATTGATACGTAATTTGGTAAATAATGCGTTCGTTTTGTTTTTTGTAACGGGTTTTATAAAGCATTTACTTGGGTATTTGTTAAATATTCATAGTTTATATTGTAAATATGGTTATGCGTGTCAACAATTCACAAAAACAACCGCAATATATTCGAATTATTTGGTGCTCGAAAGTATAGGTGAAGGAATATTATATTTATTGTTTGGAATAATACTTGGTAAATTGATAGTAAATAAAGTAGTGGTTGTTTTTATTATTGGGGTTTTATTACATTTAATGTTTGAAATCCTAGAAATTCATAGATTGTTTTGTAAAAAAAGGTGTTTAAACAGACCTTATTAATTAATTCAATAATATGTTTTTAAAATTAATGATTGATATGTTTGAAATAGGTGTTATGTTATACATTTATTATTTATTTGAAAAAATAGAAAGACAGATTAAAATAGTTGAATTGAAAAATGATGAATTGGTTGACTTATTCGAAAAGACCGAAATGACACATAATATAAATTTATTGGAAACACACGATAAGGTAACGGAGTATATTGATGATTTGACGGAAAAAAATGATTTATTATTTAAATCCCAAAAGTTTATAATTAAGAGACAAACCGAATTAGATTCACAAATAATGAAATTAAATTTGGAAATTCAAAACGTAATTAAATTAAATAATGAACAACAAGAAGTAATACGTAATGATATGACCGTAAATATGTCGAATTTATTTAATTGTGTTATAGAAGAATTAAAACATGTGGATTAAAAAAATTGAAATGATTATTATTTTTATCGTTATAATACAAAAACTTAATATAATGTTTCGAATGTTTCAATTTTGTCCTAGAAATGAGGATAGCGATTCTGATTGCGAATCTGTTTGCGAATCTGATTGCGAATCTGTTTGCGAATCAAACGACTCCGTCGGAATACAAATATATTCTGAAATTGAAGAAACTTTACCGAAAAATCATAAAGAGGTTAGATTTTCAGAAAAAGCCGATGTTTACATTATACCAAATATGGATACTTATTTAAATGATAAATACACGTTATGGTGGTCTACAAACGACTTAACAATTGCACAAAGCGCTTCTTATAAAGAAGTTCAGCAATTTATAAAGATATATCCGAATACACACTTTAAAAATGCCCGAAAAGCTATTTATCATTCTGCTGTATATTTTGATATAATTTATTACCAGGAATAATTTAAACTCTCGCATAAAACGTTAAAAAATACAAACTATACAAAAATGTATTGTTTGTGTTTTTTAACGTATTCTTTTATGTTTGATGGTTGGTTCAATTCACTTGTGCCGTTTTTATACATTTAAAATCACTTGCTCGTCGTGTATATCCTGGAGCACATATTTTAACACATCGGTTCGTTTTCGGGTTGAGTTCCTTTCCTGGCTCACATATTTTTGCTCGTTGTTCTGGGTGTTGTGCCGTTTTTATACATTTAAAATCACTTGCTCGTCGTGTATATCCTGGAGCACATATTTTAACACATCGGTTCGTTTTCGGATTGAGTTCCTTTCCTGGCTCACATATTTTTGCTCGTTGTTCTGGGTGTTGTGCCGTTTTTATACATTTAAAGTCACTTGCTCGTCGTGAATATCCTGGAGCACATATTTTAACACATCGGTTTGTTTTCGGGTTGAGTTCTTTTCCTGGCTCACACCTGGGTTGTGTTGGATAAATGCGAACGGATTGTGCGTGTTTTTTACACATTTTTTTATTTCGAATGGTTACCCCTTTATAGCCATTAGGACATCGTTTACCTGTTAATTCAATATATTCGGGATGAACCGAAATAACTGGAATACTTGATAGACTCGTGTCGTTGCTTGACAAACTCAAACTTGATAGACTCCTATCTTCGGTTGAAATGCTACTATTGGTTGACGGAGGAGCGAAATTTGGACTACGAGGTGAAAATTTTGTTTGGTAATCAGATAAAGACCACAACATTTTTTGAAAGTAACTTTTAATAAATTCTTTTTGTAATACTGAAATCGCGAAATCCAGCCCATTTTGAGCGATTTGTCTACATTTGTCGTCGTTAGCCATGCACCATTCAATACAACTTTCTAAATCAGATAAATCCGGTTTTATTTGTATATAGTGGATATCCGGTTCAATTAAATGGTCAACCCAAGAACGATAGACGCTCGAAACCCTTAATATTAAAGACCCAGTCCGCATCGTCGTGAGTAATCTATACGCATTTACATTTCCATCAATATGAATGATATATTTATAGTTGCTTTGTTCTGCCATCGTTAAAAAAGACTTCGCCGGTTTAATACCCGTATTTAACATACCTAATCCATAAACAGGGTCAAACTTGATTGAGCGACTGTCAATCGTTCTTCCTTTACCCGATAGTTCAACGTCTACATATTTAAGTTTCATAAGCGCCAATTTTATGCGCATGTTTGTTTCTGGGGTATATCCACATCCTGAAGGTCCTCCTCTAAAAACCGCTTTTTTGATTTTTTTATTTTTCCATTCTGTATTAAACTTAGAAAAATCGATTGTTTTTTTGTTATCAAAAATTGAAATATCGTCGTAATTTGGAATTGGAATATCACTATATCCAACCTGCCCGGACATACTCATTATTGGTATGTATTCATTAAAATTATAGTTACCCAAAGAAACGTTTCCAGTAACCATCGGAAACGGTTCAGTTCCATCATTTTTTAATATTACTGCGTCGGTTAGATTTAATATAAACACCCCATTAGGTAATTTCAAATCATATAATATTTCTGCGTATTCATTATATACCTGTTTATTACCCGAATCTTTACCATATTGTTTTTTTAAAATACATTGTAATATTCGAACCGGGTCTTTTAATTCTTTAGTTATAAACTCTTTTTGGTAAGGAGTTATCCAATTATTGTTTTGTAGCATGTGTAAATGATGGGTTTTAATTGCAGCTTCAAACGTTGGAGCCGCATCCGTCATTTCAAGTTTATAAATAACGTATTTGTTATTCATTATACATAACATATAACACGAATGGTGTAATTTTTCAAATAAATACTTAAGCGTGTTTGTTAATGCTGGTAACGACATGTTCCATTTTGTATTATATATTTCATCCGGAAGTTTTGTATTATTTCCGTTATCGTATGGAAAACGAGCAGATACTTGTAAATTATCTATATACTTTTTAGCTATATATAATGCGCGTTCATATGTATTTATGACTGTCATTTGAAACACGCCAATATCAACATTTCCTTGCTGCACTACCCCAATTTTATAAATTGCCTTGTCATCTGTTGAGTTGCTAACAGGAGTAGGTGGTTTTTGGTTAAGAACATTATCTGTGTTGACAATTACCATATTTATTTCGTTTTTATATACATCATACACTTTATTTTTAAAGTCGAGAATGAATTTACGTTTATTTCTGTTGTGTTCGGTGTCGCCCATATTCTTAACCCAATCCTCTTTAATGATATCCAGATATTTATACTTGGTTTCATTAAAATGAACGATACACACGTCATTCAGGTTTAAATTCATACTCTTAATTCTCTGAGGAGTTAGATTATAATGTAACAAGTTATACTTTACGGGTAAATTGTAAAAATTTGGGTTTGTATACGAAAACAGACTTTCATTTGGATATTTACATTTACGTTCAATAATAATCTTTAAATTTTTCGTGTATTTTTCGAACATATTAATACTTGGTTTAACTACAATTACCCCGCCATTAATTATACTATCTGTTTGACAATTGTTTAAAATCCATTTGGGGTCTTTGTGTGCTGCATTATTTAATAACATTTTTGGATTAAATACTTTTTTTGTCCCATCATTAAAAAAATACGACACCGATGGAGTTTTCAGTAAGAAAATATCATCTATATTTTTAGTTATAATTAAATCACTTTCAACAATACATATCTTATCATATTGGGTTAAAGTATACGCATATATAAAATTACACGTTCGAATAGTACTAAATTGTGTATAATGACTTGGAGCAACTGCGTTAAATGTCGTGGAAGAATCGTCATATCCAATAGTGTGTGTTGCGATTTTTCCGATTTCAGTTGCAAATAAATCAGGTGTATCCGTTACGGAATACATATATATGATGTCTTGTGTTGTGTATAACTTAAGGTTTTTTAAAAAATACAATTCAAATTCGAAATATTTTATATTATTTCCGAAATGAATCACCACAAATGCGTTTTTAGTCATCCTATATATTATTATAATAATATTATATGAATAATACTATAAAAATCCCGAAAATATATACGAGTCATTTGTTTGTATAATTGATTGTAATATTAATAAATTCTTTACGGTCATTTGTATCTTGGGTTCGAGTTTAAGTATTGTATAATATTCTAATCTTAAATGTGAAGTCTAGTACACATATTTATTTCTTTTTTTTTATTTTCATAACAGAATAATTCAACATTAATTTTTATTAATAAATTACTAACATTCGTATAATTCCTTAGAATACGGAGATGATT
>Ga0194044_10000395_pt1 | contig 21595 bp, 19 predicted proteins | sample JunL4417m_MetaG_FD_155460 | JGI IMG/M metagenome (GOLD analysis project Ga0194044, IMG submission 155460) | Anoxic zone freshwater microbial communities from boreal shield lake in IISD Experimental Lakes Area, Ontario, Canada - Jun2016-L442-17m | ecosystem: Environmental > Aquatic > Freshwater...
TCTCATTACATCCGGTAAGCAACTTCAATTAATCCAGGTGCCGTTTTCTGGCATGGAGTGGCTAAAAAAGGAATGGCTTGCGGATGGCTGCGTCGTTTGTAATACGAATCAACACTCTGAACCCATCGCCGAATATGTCATGCTGGGTATTTTAGAATTTGCCATCAATATGCGCCACATGGATAAAGAGTTACGCCAAGGTAGATGGACTTACGGTGGATCGATTGTGCGAGGAATGAAGCACAGTGAGATTCAGCATAAAACAATTGGTTTTATTGGCTTTGGTCATATCGCTAAGAGAGTCACTGAGCTCGCCACTCCTTTTGGGATGAAGTTTGTAGCTATCAGCCGAAATCCGCAGGTAGATGGTCGACTGAAGTGGTGGAAAGACAGCTCACATCTAGAGGCCTTATTGGCAGAAAGTGACTACGTTCTCATTACTGCGCCACTGAGTGAAAGCACCAGAGATTTAATTAATGAAGTCACACTCAAGAAAATGAAGCCTACTGGAGTCATTATCAATGTTGCCAGGGGTCCTATTATTAATGAGGCGGCAATTTATCAGGCTCTCAAAAACCATCAGATTGGCGGAGCGCTATTGGATGTTTGGTATCAATATGCAAGCACTGATAATTTAGAAATGCAACCATCAGAACTTCCATTTCATGAGTTAGATAATGTCATCATGACCCCACATACTGCTAGCTGGACAGATCAACTAGATATAAGACGGATTGATTCAGTGGTACAAAATATACAGAACTTCATCAATCAAAAACCTTTGGCTGAGGTCGTTTACTAAATAACTAGCTCAACTTGACACATTAATTTTTATAAGTTGGGTCTAGCTTTTCCACAATACGCAGCATCGCAGGCCATTCCATTTCTCCAAATGGCCTTCTTACCTCAGGCTGGTATAAGTGATGGGTCTTTTGAATGACTTCGTCTGGCGGCATCGTTAATTTCACACCGGAAGAGAGCGCATCCACTTGAGCCTTACAGGCCATTTCTAGCCAATACAAAGTATTAAAGGCCTGGGGTATGCTTGGACCCACTGTAAGCAGACCATGATTCCTTAAAATCATGGCTGTTTGATCCCCCAAATCTGCAACCAAGCGTGATTGCTCATCCAAATCAATCGCAACGCTTTCATAGGCGTGATAAGAAATGCCATGAAATCGCATCGCCGTTTGTGTAATAGGCAATAAGCCGCATTCCATCGCAGAAACAGCCATGCCAGCACGCGTGTGGGTATGAATCACACAACTCACGTTCTCTCTGGCACGATGCACAGCACTATGAATAACATATCCAGCCTGATTAATACCAAAATTGGGATTCGGGTTATAGATAACTTCACCATCCAGATTAATGGTGATGAGATTAGAAGCGGTGACTTCGTTGTACATCAATCCATAAGGATTAATTAAAATAAGCTCTTCTGCACTATTGGGAACTCTAGCGGTAATATGGTTGTATATCAAATCACTCATACCAAAATGAGCGACTAGCCTATAGCAGGCTGCTAAGTCAATGCGGGCCTGACGCTCAGCGGCACTGACAACATAATTCACTTTATCTATCACTATTTTTATTCCATTGGCTTAATGTCAAAATCACGAATCAATTTTCCAGTATTTTCGTAATCATTTTTTAAGAAGACTACAAATTCTCCAGAAGAGGCGGAAGTTCGGACTTCAGCTCCGCCTTTAGCTAACTTTGCGCGCGTTTCTGGCTCTTGCAATATGAGATTGATTTCATTTAATAAGGTTTTCTGAATAGCTGGTGGCAATGCTACTGGGCCAAAAAGTCCTAGCCAAGCACCAATTTCAAAACCCGGGAAACCTTGCTCAACTACCGTTGGAATTTCTGGCGCAAGTTCCGTTCTTTTGAGAGTAGCAACTGCTAAAGGTTTTAACTTCCCTGCCCGTACCATGGCAATACTAGAAGATAGCGTATCAAAGGTTACTGGCAATTGTCCGCCAATCACATCTGCTTGTGCTTGACTGCTACCCTTGTAAGGAACCTGGGTCATTTCTATATTGGCACGTTTTGCTAGAACTGACATGACCAAGTTACTGGTAGCGCCATTACCGGTGGAACCATAATTAATCGGAGTTGGGCTCTTTTGCGCATTTGCAAGAAATTGTTGCAAAGTATTAGCTGGATCATTGGGATTGACCACCATTAAGTAAGGCAGCCATACCAGCATGCCAATTGGTGTGAAATCGGTCAATGGGCTGTAGTTCAGGTTTTTATAAATATGGGGATTGATCGACATCGGTGCAGATGCGCTCACCAATAAGGTATACCCATCAGGCTTAGCTTTAGCAGCTATGCCAGCGCCGATACTTCCTGCCACACCAACTTTGTTTTCTACCAAAAATTGCTGTCCCAGTCTTTGCGAAAGTCGATCAGCCATGATTCGGGTGACTGTATCCGTGCCAGTGCCTGGTGGAAAGCCAATGATGATGGTTACAGGCCTGTCCGGATAAGCAGCGAGTACGACTAAAGAGCTGCTCAACATGACAAAAAATCCTAATGCCCTGATAAAGAATTTAAGCTTCACTAAGCTCTCAATTATTTTTAAAGTTTTATAAATGGTGATAAACAAGATATTAGTACAAATAAGTAAACGAGGCATTTTTGGGGCGCCTATTAAGGAATAAGGCATCTCCGCCTTCTGAAAGAGGCTCTACTATTGATCCAAATCAAAGAACCATGCAGTTTCGGGTAACAAGTACAACAAAATATCATTTTCTTATATATCTTGAACAGCAAGCTATTTGATGCTGATAAAAATGATGTATTAGGGGATATATGGAACTGCAGCTGGTTTTAACTGATTTTCTGAATCGGATAGGGCAAAAGGCTTGAACGCCATCGAACCAGGGATGCTAGCGAAGTTGTATGAAGGCGGCCTTGGGAGTATGCAGATTGGAAGCACAAACTTACTTCCCATCATTCAAGGGGGAATGGGTGTTGGCATTTCTGCGCACGCATTAGCGGGCAAGGTTTCTAGTCTAGGAGGCGTTGGAACAATCTCATCTATAGATCTACGTAGACTACATCCCGATTTAATGGCTAAAACAGATCACCTGCCTCCATCAGATAAAACTAAAGCTACTATCAATGAGGCTAACCTGATAGCACTAGAACGTGAAATTAGTTCTGCACGAAAACTTGCAAGTGGTTATGGCATGTTGGCAGTCAATGTGATGCGGGCAGTGAGTGAATATCAACCTTACATTACTAAGGCTCTAGAATCGGGTATCGATGCCGTTGTAGTTGGTGCTGGTCTACCCTTAGATCTGCCAGATTTAGCCCAAGATTTTCCAAAGGTCAATCTGATCCCCATCCTATCTGATGCCCGAGGCCTGCAGCTCATTGTTAAAAAATGGGAACGAAAAGGACGACTACCCAATGCCATTATTTTGGAGCACCCTCGCCTAGCAGGCGGCCATTTAGGCGCAAATAAGATTGAAGATTTAAATAACCCAAAATATGACTTCATTAATTCCATTACAGAATCAATTGAGTTTTTGAAAAGTGCTGGATTAGAGGGGCATATCCCCCTTATTGCAGCTGGCGGAATTACGAGTCGTGAAGATATTGCGCAGGTTCAAGCATATGGTGCTTCAGGAGTGCAGATAGGAACTGCTTTTGCCGTAACCCATGAAAGCGCTGCACATCCCAACTTTAAAAAGACGCTTGCAGAAGCAAAGTTGGAAGATATTGTGGAATTTATTAGCGTAGCTGGGCTTCCTGCAAGAGCAATTAAAACACCTTGGCTCATTAAGTATTTAGCAACAGAACCAAAACTAAAAGCGGTGGCTCATAAAAAAGCACATTGCACTATGAGCTTTGATTGCCTGATTGAATGTGGACTACGCGATGGAAATGCTGCTGTAGGTCAATTTTGTATTGATAAGCATCTAGGTTTTGCCCTAGAGGGTAATTTAGATAAAGGCTTATTCTTCAGGGGCTCTGGGAAACTCCCATTTGGCTCTGAGATTCGATCCGTGCAAGAGCTGATGAACTATCTACTTTCAGGATCAATTACCGCTCCAAGCTAGGCAAATAGGGCAACAGCGAATTTAAAGGGCTTAAAGCTTGATCTAGATCAAATGATCACAAGCTATATGAAATTTGCATACAGCTATTCCTTACTTTCTTATATATCGTCAGTCACAAGATGTTTGATGATTATGAAAATAATAAATAAGGTATATATGAAATTGAGAAACCTAGCCTACTGTTGCCTGCTATCTTCATTGTTGTTTGCTTGCGGAAAGTCTGATCCGTACGACACCAGCAAGATGGATCTCAAGCCTACACCGGCAAAAATAAGCTCTGAACGTCATACCGGAGCATTTTCTGAAGGTGTATCGCTGAACATGACAAGAGAGTTAAAGCCCTTAGATCCGTCTCCAATTAAAACGGTTCGCCTAGACACTACCCACAAGATCATTGAAATTGCTCCTGGGGTGCACTTTGGAGCGTGGACATTTGGAGATTCAGTTCCTGGTCCTACGATTCGTGCTCGTGTTGGTGACACAATTCGCTTTAGCATGACTAATAGAAGTGATGAAGTGATGCCTGGAGTGCAATTAACAAGTGCACCAATGATGCACTCCATGGACTTTCACTCTGCCATGGTTTCACCCCAAGATAAATACCGCTCTGTAGCTCCTGGTCAAACAATTGAGTTCGATTACACAGTGAACTACCCAGGTGTTTTTATGTATCACTGTGGAACACCCATGATTTTGGAACATATTGCTTCTGGTATGTATGGCGCCGTAATTGTTGAGCCCAAGGATGGTTACCCCACCAAAGTAGACCGCGAATACATGGTGATTCAAAGTGAGTTTTATTTAAAACCAGACCCAGCAGGTAAAAAAATTGATGGTCAACCGCTGTATGTTTTAGATACCGATAATCTAAAAAAGGCGATGCCAAATTACACCGTATTTAATGGTCAGCATAATGGCATGGTTAAAAATCCGTTAGCCGCAAAACCTGGTGAAAAAGTACGGCTTTTTGTTCTCAATGTGGGCCCTAGCAAGACTTCCAGCTTTCACGTAGTCGGAACTATTTTTGATCGCGTATGGATGGAGGGTAATCCTGATAATCAGTTCCGCGGAATGCAGACTGTCTTACTTGGGTCTTCAAACTCCGCCATTGTCGAAATGATCATTCCTGAAGCTGGCAAATACATCATGGTTGATCACCATTTTGCTAATGCTTCATCTGGTGCTATTGGTTTGATCAGCACAGAAGCACCTACCAAAAAACCAACTGAGGATTTAGAGCATCACAATATGGGGGCTACCGCGACTCCTACTGACCCATTAGCAGTCAAAGGAAAACAGGATTTTGAAAGTAAATGTTTGGCATGCCATTCGATTGGCCAAGGTAAAAAATTAGGTCCTGACTTAGCTAATCTCACAAAACGCCGAAATGACGCCTGGATTACTAGCTGGCTGTTGAACCCAGAAAAGATGTTGGCTAGTGATGCCGATGCAAAAGCAATGCTGAAGGAATACAACAATATTCCTATGCCAAACCAAAACTTAACTAGCGCTGAAGTACAGCAATACCTCAAGTACTTCCATTGGGTAGATTCACAAGCTACCGGTACTGTAAAGGCTAGCGGCGCCCATTAAGATGAAAGTGGCTTATCTTCTTGCAAGTCTATTGCTCATGAGTACATCATCAGCAATAGCTTGCGGTCACTGTATTGAAGATAAAGTTGCTGCTGTATATGACCATGCCATTGTTATAAAGGCAGTACATGAGAAGCATATAGTTGCCTTTTTCGGAATTGAAGGCCCATTAGTAGTCAATACCGCATCTAAGCAAGACATTCAAAAAATATTAGGCAGCATCAATGGGGTAGATCCCAATACCAGTCGCATCTCCTTAGAGACAGGCTCCATGTCTCTTGCCTTCAACCCCATCATAGTCTCCTATCCTACGCTACTAGATACTCTTGATAAAAAATTGAAAGCAAAAAAATTATCTGTCTTTCCTTTGGAAGTACTAACGCAGATGCCAAAGTCAACAGTAGCAAGCCATTAAATGATTTTTAAATAAGTCATTGATGGGAGACAAAAAAATAGCAGTGTTGGCATTAGGATTTAGGCCATTTTATTTGCTTGCCTCTCTTTGGGCTATTTTTTCTATATTTGAATGGCTTCTAGAATTACAAAACATGGGTATCAGAAATCTAAGTGCTATACCCAGCATGCTTTGGCATGCTCATGAAATGATTTTTGGCTTCGCAGCCACGGTTATCACTGGCTTTGCTCTGACTGCAGTAAGGGCCTGGACAGGTCTCGATACACCAAAAGGTTGGAGCTTGTTACTTTTAGTTGCCTTATGGCTCATTGCCAGAATAGGAGCCTTTACTGGCACTCCACTGGTAGTTGTAGACATTTGCTTTCTTCCGATAGTTGCTATTGTCATTGGGCGTTTAATTGTGAAGGTCCGAATGTATCGCAATCTGTTTCTCCCTTTGATTTTGACAATCTTAGGAATTCTGAATGCTCTTTTTTACCTGACCCTTTTAGGACATATCAAACTAGAGATCAATCAGATCATATTTGCGGCCTTGTATTTGATCATCATGATCGAAATCATGATTGGCAACCGAATTATCCCTAGCTTCACAGCCAATGCTACTCCAGGACTTCAGCAAGATCGACATCCAACCCTTACCAAGATAACGATATTCTGCAGCGCATTGACATTTCTACTGCAAATCTTTAACCCCGTTGTTCTGCTAAATGCCATAGCTTGTTTTGCGATTGGTTGCTTACATCTTTTTTTATTGCGGGGTTGGCGGCCATTGGCAACAAAAGGCAAGCCGCTGCTATGGATCATGCACCTATCCTATACATGGATAGCAGTTGGATTTTTTCTACTAGGCCTCTCAGACTTGGGATTAATCACCATCTACCCAGCCCTACATGTCTTTGGAATTGGTGCAACTGGTGGATTAATTATTGCCATGATCACCAGAACCGCTTTGGGTCACACCGGAAGACCACTACTCGCTGAGCTCACTGAAACTGTCTGCTACCTAGGAATACAGGCCACCCTCTTCTTCTGGTTATTAGGTAATGCGAATCCCAACTCTTGGTTTTATCCTTTTTTTGTGATCGCTGGAGTGTGCTGGATGAGCGTTTTTAGCCTGTATCTCATTAAATACTACCCATTACTCACATCACCAAGGCCTGATGGTAAAGCGGGTTAATTAAGCACTTCGATGAATGAACTGACTATTGCTCGTGCAATTCACATTCTTAGTATTGTGATCTGGATGGGCGGAGTCGCATTTGTCACAATCGTACTGATTCCCACAATTCGACGCTCATCTTTCAGGGGTGATGAATGCTACATATTTAGTGTCATTGAAAATCGCTTTGCCCATATTGCCAGGGCTTTAGTGCTACTAGCGGGATTAAGTGGCTTCTATATGATTTATCAGTTAGATGCCTGGAATCGGTTTTGGGAAATCCGCTATTTCTGGATGCATGCCATGGTTCTTATCTGGCTCATGTTTGTTCTGGCGCTATTTTTAATTGAGCCTTTTTTCATCAAAGATCATGGCCGTATTGTGAAAGATGGACGAAACTTTGGTGACCTCCGTAAAACCTATGTACTGCATTTAATCATTCTGATATTGAGTTTGATCACGATCTTTATTTCAGTGCTGGGTGCTCATGGATTCTTTAGTTGAGCGAGATGATTTGATTTTTGGTGGGTCTACCTGACCTCAAACCTAGGGCCAAAGGATGATGAATCTAGGACGGAGGTAGAATCAATCAAAATCACTCGATGAAAGTTTCTCCAATGATTCTCAGCACCCTAATTAAGAGACTGGTTATTGCAATTGCTATTTTCAGTACAAGCATGGTAATAGCACAGACTCAAAATACATACCCTAAGGGCTCAATTAAAATTGTTGTGCCCTACTCTGCTGGCGCCGTAACGGATATGCTCGGACGAATTATTGCTATGGGCTTAAGTGAAAGTTTTGGCGTCAGCGTCATCGTTGAAAATAAAGTTGGCGCAGGAGGTACTATTGGAACTGAACAAGTCGCAAATGCGCTCCCTGATGGAAATACCTTACTCTTAGGCGCTACCGGCCCAGTCTCCGTTGGCAAGGCTCTTTATACCCAACTTCGATATGACCCCGCAAAAGATCTAACACCGATTGCAATCATTACTCGCGTACCCTTTGTTGTAGTTGTACATCCTGATCAACCATATAAGACGATTGCTGATTTAGTAGCAGCAGCAAAAGCAAAGCCAAATGATATTGTTTACGGCTCAGCTGGCAATGGGACCCCACAACACATCATTGGTGAAATGTTTAAGCAGTCTACTAACGTACAGTTAATGCATGTGCCCTATAAGGGCTCTGCTCCAGCAACTACCGACCTGCTTGGTAATCAGGTTCCACTCATGTTTGATAACCCTGGTCCATTGATGCAGCATATTCGTAACGGCAAACTGCGTGCACTTGCTCAAACTGGAGAGCGTCGTTCAGCTGCATTGCCAGATGTTCCAACCATGCGAGAGGCTGGTGTAACTGGCCTGATTGCAGCACCATGGTACGGAATTATGGGTCCTGCAAATATGCCACCCCCAATCACCGAAAAACTCAATAAAGAAATCAACGCCATACTACGTCGCCCTGATGTCATTGCTCGCATGCAAGAAATGGGCCTAGTTCCAACACCAATGTCGCTTCCAGAAGTCCGCCAATTTCTGACCAATGAAGCTAAGGTTTGGGGAGATGCTACTCGTAAATCAAACGCAACGGTAGATTAAAAATGCCTCACATTACTTTGCAAGTTCCATCATCACTGAAGAATGCAATTGACTGGAATGAGCTATTTAAGAATCTTCATCGCAAGCTAGCGAATGCAGGATACGGACGCTTAGATGACTTTAAAAGTCGCACAATTACTCTTGATTATTGGCAAGTTGCCGATAGAAATGAAGATGCACTCCTTTTATTTGCAACCCTCGACACGATGAATCCCCGCCCGCCTGAGATGATTAGAGCGATGGGTGCGATGATTTGCGAGGCACTAGAAGATAAAGCAAGAGAAATTGCTAATGGGAGGTGGTTACAGGTTTGCGTAAAAGTTGGTGGTACACCAGCTGAAGATTATTTTAAAATTCATTTAAACGCCCCTGAGCTCAAACCTGGAAACTTTAAAACAGGTGAAACAGGTTAGAAAAGCTTTTACTTCCAACTTATGTCACTTGTTTTCGTTTAAACCGATTGATTTCTAAATCAACTATACCATCGTATATACCTAATGCTTGAGCAATTTTGAGAAGCATCTCGTACTCCTCTGACTCCACCTCACCATCGGCACAGGCAACATGAAAAACGGATTCAAAAATAATTTCTCTAGCATTATCGTCGAGAGCCTCTTGCTCAGAAGAGAGATTTTTTAGCGTAGCCTCAAATGGTGAAACTATCTCAGCTAAAGCTTTTGACTGGCGAGTGAGCGCAAAATCTCTAAGCTCAGATCGCTGAATCTTTGTACCAACAATTTCCTCCAATACACTTTTAATGACATCCAATTCACTATCTTCAATATCTCCATCGGCAAGACTTATATCAATCATGGTGGTCATAGCTAAATCATAAATTTTGCTTGCGTAGCGATCGCCATAGGATAAAGCCCAACGTATATCACTTAAATCACGCTGTTTCTGATTATGTTGAGATTCTCTTGGGTCAAACTTACAGCCAGTTCTACCCCCCGAGAGGCTATCGTACATATGGAAAGTAAACTGATCTACCAGTTTGTGACAAAACGCTACTCCACGAACAGAATTTCCATAAGTATCGAGACGAGGAGAGAATGTCGCAAAACCCATTACATTAGGCACCACCACCATCACAGCACCAGCAACACCAGACTTTGCAGGCAACCCCACCTCAAATAGAAAAGTTCCTGCATTGTCATACATTCCCGAAAACTGCATTACTGCTAATGTCTTCTTAACTAACTCAGCAGGTAACACTTGTTTTCCAGTAATAGGACAAATACCACCATTGGCCAGTGTAGCTGCGGCTACCGATAGCATTGATGATGTCATCTCAATGCTGCAACAAGATAGATACAACTCAATCATCTTGTTCAAATCTACATCACGTGGCAACCCTTTGTTTCCTTGAAGCAAGTAGGCTATTGCAAAATTATTATGGGCAGTAGAAAGCTCGGACTCCATTGTTTCCTGGCTAAATTTAACCCCCTCTGATTCTCCGCTCAGATCAAACCAAAAATCTATAATGTCTTGAGTGAGCTCCCTAGCAGACTTTTCAGGACTACCAGAAGCTATCAAGGCTGCCACCATTAGTGCTCCAGCATTTACAGATGGATTAAAAGGTCGCCGATCAGGCATCAGACGCAAATCATTGAATGGTGAACCGGAGGGTTCAGTACCAACAAATTGATGGGTAAAATCTACCCCTTCCTTATTCAAAGCATATGCATAACTAAGGGGCTTGGAAACAGATTGAATGGAGTGGTACACATCTACATCTCCAATAGCATATCGCTGGCCGCTCACACTGCATAAAGCAACACCCCACTTTTCAGGGTCAGCATCTCGAAGAACTGGAATGTAATTAGCATTCCTTCCGGTATGATTGGGATCAACCTCATTAAAAATTTTAAGAATGATGTCACAGAATTCTTGCCAATCTGGAATAACTAATTGATGACTCAATATTTTTTTTACGGATAACAACTCTTCACGGACAATTTCAGTAAACGCATCTACATCAATGGGTTTATTTTTATACTCTTCAAGTCGAGTACGCATAGTACGTAATCGATAATCCTCTAAGCTAAGTCCACACTTTGAAATCCGCTCCTGAATCGTTTTTATAGAGGCAATATTGTCTTTTGCAACCATATCAAAAAGGGATTGAATTTGATGAGTGCTAGAGGCCGAGGTCAAGTAATGATCCTTATTGGTTAATGTAGTCATCATCTGATCCATCAGTAAAAATGTTAATTTGGTTGCACTATCGTCAATATTGAATAGATAGTATCTGCAAGAGATGGCTGCAATTTCTCGAATGCATGGGGAAAGCCCCAAAATAGTGCAGGCTAGTAGGCCAAGGAAAACAATAGAAGTGTTTGAAACTATTTCTAGTGGGCGTGCCAGAGCCTTAACCCGGGGCCAAAGGATGATGCCCCATTTTGAGGCATTATCCTTACTCTATATTTAATAAGCCTTCAAATAAGAGCGAAGTTGTGTTGTTAAATGCGGCCTATTAAAAGATGGGTACGAATTTCTCCAAGACCCTTGCACTCCATTAATCCAGCATCTTCAAAACTAAAGCTCGATTTCAGGGCCTCGTAAGTACTAGGGGATACTTGTACTCTGCCATGACGAGAGGTAGACTCCATGCGGCTAGCAGTATTGACTGTATTGCCCCAAAGATCATAAGAAAACTTTGTAAACCCAATGACTCCAGCAACTACCGGTCCAGAGTTAATCCCAATACGCATACTTAAATCGGAACCATTCTGCTTATTGAAGTCTTGAAGATCTTCAAACATACCAAGTGCCATATCAGCACAGAGCTCAGCATGATCAGGACGAGGTATCGGCAAACCACCGACTGCCATATAAGCATCGCCAATCGTCTTAATCTTTTCTAGACCTAAAGATTCAGCACGTTTATCAAAACGAGTAAATAGGTCATTTAAAAGCTTTACTAAATCCGTTGCTGATACCTGCGAAGACATCTTTGTAAAACCAACTAAATCACTGAAAAGAATGGTGACATCGGGATAACTGCCTGAAATATTTTTTTCACCCCGTTTGAGTCTCTCAGCAATTGGGCTGGGAAGAATATTCAGCATCAACTTTTCTGTTTTAAGTTGCTCGATATTAAGTAGTTCTTTTTCTTTTTGTAATTCCTGAATGCGCTCACGATCTATATCGCGTAATTTCTTCTTCTCTAATGATGAATATACCCGGGCCCGCAATAAAACCGGATCAAATGGCTTTGGCAGATAGTCTTCAGCACCAATTTGGATGCATTGAACAGTCTTCTCAAACTGCTCACCACCAGAAATAACGATTACTGGTAAATATGACAGTGCGGGGTCAGATTTGATCAGCTTAAGTACTTCTAAACCATCTAGCTCGGGCATTTCCATATCAAGCAACATCAAATCAAATGACTCTGAACGAACCAATGCAATTGCTTCAGCTCCATCAGCAGCCTCTTGGATATTCGTAATCCCAGCTAGATTGAGCTCGCGAATTAATAATTTTCTGAGTGTTCTGCTGTCATCTACGACCATGACTCGCATGCTCTGCATTTGGTCCAGTAATTTTGCTGATGTATCAAGACTCATAGTGATTTCTTCTTATAAAAACTAAACTTACCAACACGATGAGGAGTAAAGTGCGGGTCCCCAATTAACGATTCCGCAGCCCCAAGCATTAAAAAACTTTCGTCATCCAGTAATTTTCCATGAATTTTTTTGAGGACTGCTTGCCTTGTTTCTGGTAAGAAATAGATCATTACATTGCGGATTAAGATTAAATCAAAGGTTTTTATATCATCGAGCGGAGCCATCAGATTCACATTAAAGTAGTGAATCATTTTCTGCAAGCTAGAATCAACCACATAATTTCCTACAGAATCCATGTGAAAGTATTTTTGAATCAGAGCTGGAGTCAAGCCTCGCTTAACTTCTACAGCGTTGTAGCTGCCTACCTTTGCTTTGGCAATGGCGTCTTTACAAACATCGCTTGCATATATCTGCACGTCCCAAGTATTGAGCTCCGGGAAAGACTCTTTTAGCAAGATTGCCAGACTATAAGCTTCTTGCCCAGTTGAAACCGAAGTACACCATATGCTGAGCTTCTTTAAAGATCTCTTTTTTTCAATCAAACTTGGGAAGACCATATCTTTTAGTCCAGCAAAAAAATGTTCGTCTCTAAAAAACATGGTTTCATTAGTAAGCAGTGCTTCAAAAGCTTGCCAATGCAAAGTGCCTATTGGAGTTGCGTTGAGATGTTGAATGAAGCCAACATAATGGGGATGCCCATTTGCCTTTGCAAGCGGCGTCAGACGAGAATCCAATAAGTATTCTTTAGTCTCATCTAAAGCAAGACCCACGCTATCGCGCACTATCCTAGTAAAGTCCAAGAAAGTCTGCTTATTTAGTAATGCAGAATTCGATGGCGTTAACAAGTGAGCTTTTCTATCTCATGAGAGATCGCATCGAGTGGCAATATTGCCTGTGCCAAATTGGCTTTTACAATTGCTCCTGGCATGCCCCATACGACACTACTACTTTCATCCTGGGCGATAATGCTTCCCCGATTCTTGCTGATCTCGTAAGCACCTTTAAGTCCGTCGCTACCCATACCAGTAAGAATGACTGCCAATAATCCAGAGCCATACACTTGTGCAGCGGTTCTAAACAAAACATCTACAGCAGGCCTGCAAGAGTTTTCAAGAGGTCCATCATTTAACTGAATAACAACTTGTGCGCCCTCCTTGGCAAGCGCCATATGCATGCCGCCAGGTGCTAAATACACCATTCCAGGCTTAGCTATCTGACCATCATAGGGCTCTTCAACCGACATGCACCCAATTTCAGTTAGGCGTGAGGCTAAGAACTCTGTAAATTTAGGAGGCATATGCTGGACGATAAATACCGGAACTGAAAGTGGTTTCTTCCATTCACCAAAGATCTGCATTAAGGCTGCTGGACCTCCTGTTGAAACTCCGATACAAAGGGCTTCAACTTTGGTTTGACCTAAAGCGCTAGTATCAATAGGTGCAGCGGCTACTGACACTGGTAGTTTATTGACTGCAAGAGTCCCACTTTTGCGGGCATGCAAATTACGGATCTTCGGAATCAATAACTCTTCAACTGACTTCATAGCCTGATCTAAATCACCCATATTGGCTGGCTTGGGCAGATAGTCACTAGCACCGCTGGTAAGGGCTTGAATAGTAATAGATGCCCCCTTTTGAGTAAGGGAGCTAAAAATAATAATAGGAATATGCGCATCAAATTTGCGTACAGTTTTTAATGCCTCAATCCCATCCATTACTGGCATCTCAACATCTAGCAGAACTACATCGGGGGGTGTTTGTCGTATGAATTCCACGCCAAGCAATCCATTAGCAGCGCTACCCATCACCTCCATATCTGATTGCCTTGTAATAACAGTGGCGATGAGTTTGCGCACGACAGCTGAATCATCAACGATCAATACTTGTATTTTTTTATTCTGCAACAAAATTTCTGACATATTTTAAAGGCTTGTTGGTAAAAGCTCGGTAGCTGAAGTAATTGTAGTGAGCTGATTAATAAATAAACTGGGATCAATAATAATTAAAAGGGAGTCAGCTAATTTGTGTGCCCCCAATACAGCATTCCGCATATGCAATGAAAAGTTATTGGGGGGTAATTCAAAAGTGCTCTCACCCAAAGCCAAGATATCACCCACGCGGTCTACCATTAAAGAAATTGTTGAAGAATCTACTTTGACAAGAATACTGACTGCATTGCTCAAGCTTGACTCACTTGCGACGCCTAAAAGACTACTCATATCAAAAGCAACAATGAGCTGACCACGTAAATTTAATATTCCCTTAATTGCTTCCGGAGCACCAGGAACAATGGTGTAATCACAGTTACGATTAATCTCAACCACTTTTTCTGCGGGAATACAGAACTGACTTTTACCAATGAAAAAGGTGAGGTAATTTGCTTCCATTAATCTAATACCCCTTGAATATCAATTACCCGGGGGTAGACCGTAGATGAGTCATGTGCATTATGCATAGCAAGAACCTCTTCCAAATCAAGCACATTAATCACTTCGTCCTTGTAGATAACGCACCCTTCAATACCACGCTGAGGTGATGATAGCTCATGCATTTTAGTGGGGACTTGAATAATGTCATAGACCTGCTTAACGATTAGTGCATAGGTCTTATGATTAATGTGACAAGTTAACGCCGGAAAGACAGCCTGACCAGAAGAGTCGCTTACCTCGCAACCACTGACATAATTTTCCAGCCTGATTACATGCATCAATTGATCTTGGTAGTACACGACTTCCTTATTACCATTCTCTTGAAATTGATCTTCACTTAACATCAAAATATGCTCAATACTCTCTAAGGGAGCGGCAATTCGAGACAAACCATTTAACTCAAAAAGGAGCATGGCCATTTCACCCTCTAAGATCTGAGTACTTTCTAGAACTGGCGCAATGATGTTTGGCTGAACTTTTCCTATTAAGCCAGATTCAGATGCAATGCCATCAACATCAATGATCAGAGATACCCGACCAGAACCGAGAATGGTTGCACCTGCATACTTTGGCAAGTTATTGAGCAAAGGCCCTAATGGCTTAACAACAACATCTTGAATATTAAAAATGGCATCGACAACAATACCGAATTGCACTCCCTCTGACTGCGCCACTACCAGATTAATAGAGTTCGCTTTATCGAAGCTTGCTTTGTTTAGCCTGAGCTCATCGCTGAGATTTAAAACTGGGATCAGATTTTCTCGCAAACGATAGACGGGGGTACCATAAAAATCCTCAAAGGGTGCTTGAGCGGCATTAGGATCTAACCTCACAAGCTCGATGATGCGATTTTGAGGAATAGCATATGTTTGGCTTTCAGAGCCCACTAATAATGCCGGCATAATTGCTAAAGTCAGGGGAATTTTTAATTTAATCGTTGTGCCAGCATTAGCTTCACTGGAGATCTCAATAGAACCGCCAACATTAGTGATGTTATTTTTTACGACGTCCATCCCAACTCCTCTACCTGAAAGGCTTGAAACTTTTTCCTTGGTAGAGAACCCTGGCAAAAATATGAGATCAGTCAGCGCTTCTTTTGTAAGACCAGCAGCCTCTTGAGGGCTAATTAATTTCCGTTCAATTGCGCGCTGACGAATCCCTTCGTAATGAATACCAGCACCATCATCAGCGATCTCAATCAATACCATCCCATTTTGATGGAAGGCTCTCAATTGAATATTGCCAGTCTCTAACTTACCTTTAGATTTACGTACCTCTGGTATTTCAATACTGTGATCAATACTGTTGCGCAAAATATGAATTAAGGGATCTCGAATGGCGTCTAAAAGCGCTCTATCTAACTCAGTCTCAGAACCTATTTGAATCAAATTCACTTTTTTATGACATTCCTGGGCAATATCCCGTACTAGACGAGAAAATTTTGACCAGACATAAGAAATTGGCTGCATCCGCATCTTCATCATGCGCTCTTGCAGCTCAAGGGTTAGCAAATCAATGCTTCTAACCGTTTGAGAAAAATTTAAATCCTTGGAATTATTCGCAAATGGCAATAGTCGGTTACGTGCGAGCACCATTTCACTAGTGAGATTCATGAGACGATCAAGCGTATCTAAATTGACTTTAACTGGTGCGCTGACATCATGAGCTTTTTCAGCTATCGCAATATCGCTAGCTGGGGCTGGAACATTTACCTGACTGGAGGCGGAAGTCTCACTATATACCTCAATCTCCGTCTCTGGTTCAGCTTGCTGACTTGCATTTTCCTGCTGCTGAACTACTTGCGACTGAACTGACTGTGACTGAACTTTAGCTAATGCCTGCAATTGCTCAATCAATTCTTGGTCATCACCAGCAGGCTCAGAGTTACTCTTTTCAATACCCTCAATAATGATCCTGAGGACATCGACTGTATCAAGCAATCGATCCGTTTTTTCTGGATCTAGACTAATCTGCCCATCCCTAATCTTGCCTAAAAGTGACTCCCCTGCGTGGGAAATTTTCTCAAGGCGCTTAAATGCAAAAAAACCGCTGCTACCCTTAAGGGTATGCAGTGCACGAAAAATGTTTCCAATTAATTTTTTATCGTCTGGAGACTGCTCTAGGCGGATAAACTCCCCATCCAAAAGATCAAGGATTTCCCTTGCCTCTAGGATAAATTCCGCTAGAATTTCGTCATTATTTTCCATATCAGGCAATATTAATACACATCCCCCAGCCAAGGGCGATAGAATTAGACAGTGAGCTGATTTGGGACTAAATCCCCTAAAAAGGTGGCTTTTCTCGCAATAATTTATAACCTGAAATGATGAACTCGATGCTGACCGCTCTACTCAATAAAATTGAAAAAAAGACCGTTAAATTTAAACTGTTCCTCGGCTTTTTTATCATCTCTTGCTTCACTTTAATGATTGGCGCTTTTTCTATATATGCCTATCAAATATTAGGGGAAGATACTGAGTGGCTCTACAACCAGAGCGCACTTGGTATCTATAGCGCTGAGACTGTTCGTTCTGACCTCAATTTACTGGATTCTCAAGTTGAGCACATGATTGTGAGCGGTGGAGCAAACGACAAAGATCTAGCGAATATCGATCAAACTAAAGCTCTCGTTAAAAGTGATTTGATTGAGTTAGAAAAAACTTCTCGTAGGCCTGTTGTCGTTGCTGCACTTAATGAAGTGGTAGCCAATGTAGACAGTTACTTTAAATTAGTTGATCAGATAGTGGCGGCCAATAAAACCTCAAGCGCCCAGGCAAGCAAGCTATTACTAGATCCTGGTTATAAAGCTATTCAGGAAAAGATCAATACTCCTTTAAGCAAGGTTATTGAATTGAAGTTGGCTAGCGCTAAATCTCATTATGTAGAAGCCAAAACAACTAAATTGAGTCTGACCTACCTGACGATAGCAGTCATTCTAGTTAGCTTTGGCTTAAGTTGGATAATTGCCTTAGCTGTCAGAAGAACCATTATTAATCCATTAAATGCCTCTAAAAACTCAATCATTTATTTAGCTGAATCAAAATTGAATAAAAGTATTTCGAATATTGATCATGATGGTGTTGTGGGGCAAATCAATAAATCCGTTGTCGTTTTACAAACTAACCTTCGTAACGCTATAAAAGATATCAGCGACAATGCCCTCATTATTAGCAGCTCTTCAGAAGAGCTGGCAGCAGTGAGCGCTCAGCTTAGTAGCAGCGCTGAAGAGACTTCAATTCAAGCTAATGAGGTTGCTAAATCATCTGATATGGTCAGTCACAATACGCAAACCGTAGCGGCTTCCACAGAAGAGTTTGGCGCCAGCATTAGGGAAATTTCAGTCAATGCTACTGAAGCATCTAAGGTAGCTCACCAGGCTGTGCAGATTGCCGATAAAACAAATCAGCAAATGGAAAAGCTTAAAAATAGTAGTATTGAAGTTGGCCAAATCTTAAATGTGATTTCTGGAATTGCCGAGCAAACTAATTTATTGGCTTTAAATGCCACCATTGAAGCTGCCCGTGCTGGCGAACTTGGTAAAGGCTTTGCGGTTGTCGCAAATGAGGTAAAGGACTTAGCTCGCTCTACGGCAGGCGCTACAAATGAGATCGGAAAATCAATCTCCGTGATCCAAGCTGATGCTAACAGTGCCATTCAATCGATTGTTGAAATAACCCTCATTATTAAGAACATCAGCGATATTTCGAATATGATTGCTGCCGCTGTTGAAGAGCAGGCTGTAACAGTGGGTGAGATTTCTCGAAGCATCTCTGGCTCTGCTATTGAGTCTGCAACCATAACAAATACAGTGCAGTCAGTTGCTTTAGCATCTAAGAACGTTACTGAAGGATCTGCTGAGATTCAAAAATCTTCAGCGGAATTAGCTAGGGTATCGGCAAAACTAAAAGACCTTGTTTCTCAATTTGAGATTAATTAATCTTTATTAAAACAGTCTTTCAAGAGCATGACTCGCCTGTTGATCGGTACGTAAGCGTTTGTATAGTGAAAAATCACCTGCCCAACTAGTCAGGCTTTAGCTCATCAGCATCTTGTTCTTGCTTCTGATCAACGGCTGATTGCAAATTCAAACTAGGTGCCGTCATTTTTTCACCATCCCAGACCTGACCACACCAACACTCACCTGCAGAGTTAATAATACAAACACCAGATCCACAGCAACGCTGATCAGGAGCCTTCATAACGAGACTCTTATATTTGGACTATTTATCATAATCACTAGCAAATTGGTGGTTTGTATCCCGATGATGGGCTTCATCATTGCGAACAGCAATCACGACATCTCGTAGGGTTGCACTAGGTTCAAGGTTCCAATAATCAATAGCAATTTTTGGGGCAGAAATATTTTCTATACGTCCCTCATCAATTTCTTTTAGATATTCGGTATAGGAGTAGACCGCCTCTTCCTCAAAATAGCCGACGATGCGATGAGCTGTTCTTGGAAAAAACACATAAATAATAAAAAAGAAATTCCAGAAAATAGCCTGCGCAATCAAGACAAGGTAGCGCTCAAACATATTTGGCTTTGCAACCTCGATAAAAGTCATGAGATGCATTCTTTCATTCTCAGCCTCCGCCAAAAGCGTACGAATCTTTGGTCCATAACCAACCTTCATACTACGTAGACTTGTTAAATGAGTCCACATTCCAGCAACCATTCCTGGAACTCCTGCAACGGTTTCTAAAACAACCGCTCGGTGCCCATAACGTTTCTTAAAAAAGGTGTCGGCAAAAAAGCGCATGCCTTTGGTGAAAGATAGAGCAACTCGATCAGAAAATTGAAGGGGGGTGTAGTGGTCAGTCTGTTTCATAGAAAATACTTTAAATGATTCTTAGATTTTATGCCCATATGAGAATTTGGCGCCCTCAATCTGCTGGTAATGGAAGGGTCCTACCCCCGGCAGTCAATGTAATAATAGGTAATCGTGGTCATATAACGTTGTTTGGATAAAAACATAGCGGCGTCCAAAAATCTAATTTTTAGCAGAAACTGCTGTATTCGGGTAGTTTAAGACCTATTCTATTTACTCAGCTGACCGAAATCTCCATTATTTAAACGCCTTGAAACTACTTCCAAACCCTTTTTCTGCGCTCGTCATCGGCTCTTCTGGAACCATTGGTGGAGCGTTTGTAGAGCTACTTAAAAGCAACTCATCCTGTTCAGAGGTGATAGGCATTCATCGCCATTCAGAACACAGCATTGATTACCAAAATCCAGATTCCATAGAATCTTGTGCCGCTGCACTCTCTCAGGGACGGCCTTTTCATCTCATCATCAATACGATTGGAGTCCTGCACAGTAGTGACTGGATGCCTGAAAAGAGATTAGATGATCTTAATACTGAACAACTAGTAGATCTGATGAAGATCAATGCGATTGGTCCAGCACTCACCATGCGCCACTTCTCTAAATTACTGGATCCTAAAAATAGCATCATGGTCACCCTTTCCGCCAAAGTTGGCAGCATTGAAGATAACCGCCTTGGTGGGTGGTACAGCTATCGAGCCTCTAAAGCTGCTCTCAATATGCTGATCAAAACAGCATCCATCGAATGGGCGCGCACCAAGCCTAACACTGCCTTAATCGCAATGCATCCCGGTACTGTGAACTCAGGGCTCTCTAAACCATTTCGTGGGGAACAAATTGGCAGGCCTGCGCAGGATGCGGTAGCAGATATGTTTCGAGTGATTGAAAATCTGAGGAAAGAGGACTCAGGAAGCTTTGTCTCCTATTCGGGCGAAAAACTACCCTGGTAAAAAATTACGCTCCTTTTAGGCCTGTGACTTGGGCGATTTTTTCCTGCAAGCATCTGAGCAATATTTCACTGATTCCCAATTTTTGGCCCACGATTTTCTCCAGCTCATTTCTTTTTTACAGACACTACAGATTTTGCTCGGGAGAAAGCTTTTATTGCCTTTAAAGGATATGCTCATATCAAGCTCTAGAGATCATTAAGGTGGGTTAGTAGATGCCCTGCATGCTCCACAATCAATTTTTGATCTTGATCACTGATTCTCTTCAAGTTTGCAGTCATCAATCTGGTGCGTGGACTAGATTCAAATTGACCGCGATGTTTAATTAAGAAATTCCAATACAAAGTGGTGATAGGGCAAGCCTTCTCGCCAAAGCGAATATCTGGCTTGTACTGACAAGAATCGCAATAATTACTCATACGCTTGATATAAGCTCCACTAGCAATATAGGGCTTACTCGTAAAGCGCCCACCATTTGCAAACAAGGCCATACCAGCGGTATTAGGCAGCTCTACCCACTCAATCGCATCAACATAGATTGCTAAGTACCAATCACAGACTTCTGATGGCAAGATCTCTGCCAATAAAGCAAAGTTCCCAGTAACCATCAAGCGCTGAATATGGTGCGCATAGCCATACTTTAAAGTTTGACCAATCGCATCTTTCATGCAGGCCATATTAGTTTGACCAGACCAATACCATTGAGGCAGGGATCTTTGATGATCATAATAATTATCCTGAGCCATCTTGGGCATATCGAGGTAATACATGCCTCTGACAAACTCTCGCCAACCTAATATTTGACGAATAAATCCCTCAACCGTAGAAAGGTCCAAGGAGTATTTTTTCCACGCCTGTAATGCAGCATTAATGACTTCACGTGGATTGAGTAATTTCAAGTTCAGCGAGCTCGAAAGAATAGAATGCCAACCAAACGGAGTATCAGTCCACATTGCATCCTCAAATATTCCAAAATTTC
>Ga0194044_10000398_pt1 | contig 21482 bp, 20 predicted proteins | sample JunL4417m_MetaG_FD_155460 | JGI IMG/M metagenome (GOLD analysis project Ga0194044, IMG submission 155460) | Anoxic zone freshwater microbial communities from boreal shield lake in IISD Experimental Lakes Area, Ontario, Canada - Jun2016-L442-17m | ecosystem: Environmental > Aquatic > Freshwater...
CACCCTGTCTAATTATCTGGAAAAGGAACAGGGGCACGCTCAATCCATTTTCCCCCACTTCTTTGACAAACGTAAGACGGACGGGGTGGACTACGTGATGTATCTTGGAGAATCAATGGTCGAAAAACTCAAGTTCAATGAAGTCTATGTTAAGAATCTTAGGCTCTGGCAGTTGATCGTTTGCTGCGGGATGGCATGGCATAATTCAGCGATTCGCCCGAGGCTAAAGACGCCACTTGAAGTGAGTCACGTGGTGTTGGTGAGTCATAGTCCAATTTGCATACGGTTTCGATTTGATCAGAAGAGATTTGATGTCGAAAGCTCCCCATACATTGGTCATGAAATAATCAGGTCCCTTGTTGGCGGAGCAACGACAAAAATCGATAATGACAAACTCTCCCAACCTGACAAAATAGCGATCGTGTACTCTCGGCCGGAAGAAGCTATTGAAATGAAAAGACATATTGCTTATCTTCAGGACAACCATTACCTGATGGATGATCTTGAATACGTGGAGTTGAATGAACTCGAGGGTATTCAACAAGGGTTGAGAGCCCTCCGTGTTAGCGTCAATGTTCATTCTGATCAACTTTCAAAAAGGATTTCTGAGATGGATCGCTAGGGCGCTCAGATAGTTTCCGATTAAATATCGAGAGAATAAAAATTTTGTCCAATAAAGTTTAATACTTGAAACTCATAGATAAATATGTATTCCGTGAAATAAGTGTTTCGTTCCTTTTCTGTTTTGCTATTTTTCTGGTTACCGGGGTTATCGCAGGCTTTCTTCCGATTCTGCAAAAGGGAATGGAGTCTGGGCTGGAGTTGACGATCATATTGTTTCAGGCTTTGGCAAACGCTCTCCCCGGCACTCTTGTCACAGTCGCCCCTCTGTCTATAGCAGTCGGAATATTGCTTGGCCTGGGTAGGATGGCTTCCGACAATGAAATTTCCGCCATCAAGTCCAGCGGAATTTCTATAACTCGACTGCTTCCTCCTGTTTTGACCCTTGGTTTCCTCGGTTTTTGCCTTAGCCTTATGTGCACTTTGGTTCTTATACCAAAGGGCATCTCAGAGGGCAAAAGGCTTATGTATGAGGCTTTAACGAAACGGATAGATGCGGGGATCGAGGAGCGGGTCTTTTTTGATTCTTTGAAGAACATGATTATGTATGTCGAGCAGATTGATTCTTCTTCAGGCCTTATGAGCAGGATATTTATCAGGGAATCATCGAAGCCGGATGATGTGACAACAATCCTGGCCAAGAAAGGAAAGGTGGCTACTGACCCTGAAGGTAAGTCATTTATAATGGATTTAAGAGATGGAGTTGTTCTGAAGGAAGACTCTCGAGGGGATTCCACAGGCAATCTTGCTTTTGAGAGCTATGTTTTCAAGTATCCATTGGCTCATATTAACCTTGAAAAGGAACAGAAATCTCTTGAGGAATTGTCAATATCGGATATTCGAGAGAGGATCCAAACAATAACCAGGGAAACCGGCGACGGCACGGATCAATCAAGGGCTTTTAAGCGAAGGGCGGACATATTCGCGCGTATACTGATTCTTCAAAGGTTCGTTTACCCTTTTTCCTGTATAGCGCTAGCTTTCATCTCTTTTCCCATTGGTCTTGTAAACTTTGGCAAAGGCAGACTCAATAATGTCTCGCTGGGACTTGTGGCGATTTTTGGGTATTATGCGTTGACACTGGCCGCTGAGAGAGCCGCTCGCTCCTATTTGATCATTCCGGAAATTGCAGTCCCCGCGCCCGCACTGTTTTTTATTGTTTTCAGCGTATACTTGATAGACAGGGTTCGCAGGGAAAGGTTGTCAACAGTAGCCGCCATATTTGATAAAGTCCTGGCAAAATGTCGCAGAAGATGAAACCTTCTCATTTGAAATAGCGAGACAGAAGATGGATCCAATACATCATTCTCCTCAAGTGACAAATCATTTCATCGAAAAATTAACTAATTTTTGAAAGACTTTAATACCGCCGCCATAAAGAAAGTCAGAACTCCTGACGAGATAGCGATTGCTGCAGGCGGGTATTCCGCAAAATACCAAGAATAAATTACTAGACAGAACAATGACATCACGATTTGAACAGAAACCAGAGCCTGAAAAAATCGATTCTCAAAAGGCGGCGTTTCCGGGACATAACACTCTATTTTGGGCCATACCCAAACCACCAGGAGTTCATAAACCAACAACGACAATATGATTCCCCACAGGACATCGTTTGGGAAGTGAGCGCCGACAAAAATCCTGGATAATCCTATAAGACTACCAAAAAACAGTAAAATAAACTTGAACATTCGAGAAGGACTAAAATGGGCTAGCGCAAGGGATGTGGCGAAAGCGGCGGCGCTGTGACCTGACGGAAATGACCCAGACCGCAATACAGGTCCCAGGAAATGAATCGTCCCTAAGGCTTCCGCCGGCCTCAATACCGGGATTATGACTTTAATTAGGTTAACCGAAATGGACGCGCCAATTAACATAGCTAGCCCAAAGACGGTGATCCTCGGATTGACAAGGATAAACATACCCAAAATGATACCCAACAGTAAACCATCCCCAAGGGTCGTCATGGATATCCAGAATAGATCGGACAGGTTGGAATGTAGGGCGTTTAACCGCAGGAATATTTCTGCGTTGAAGGCGTTAACAAAAAAGGACGCGATTATAAGCCCAACGAGCAGCAGCAAATTAACTGAAACAGGAAGGTTGTGTTTTGCCATAAGACCTGTTGCTGGTTAGTTTTTTGAACGCGAATCAATATTCTTGTCAGTGGTCAATCCTACGCTATGTGGGGGAGTTTGATTATCATTTTTCAACACATAAACTGCGCCATCCGTAGGAAATACTCGTTGAAAGGGGAAAATCTTCTCGACCGTGTAACCGGGTAGGGGACCTAAAGTCAAAAGGAAATCTTCTCTATCGACCCACCACCAACTAAGTCCTGGTTTTTGTACATGACCTTTGTTGTAGCAATTGTAGCCATTGAATTCGAATCCTCCATCCAGTGAACAGGGTGGCACGGCTAGATCATTGACGACATAGTCCTGAGCCTGTTTCAGCGCCAATTTTGTCCTGACTAAATCATGAACTCCGCCAACAGAGAAAAGCCCCATAATAATCATAACGATAAAAGCGGGAATAAGTGATCTTTTCCAAAAAACAAGATTAAGGGATTTGGCCTTTGCGCTTACAATCCAAATGATAATAAAAACGAAAACAGGGATAAGATACCGGTCATGATAACCCGTAAACAAAATTGTCCCGGAATAAATCATCGAAAGAGCCAGAGAGAATGTAGACGCCGTATTGGGCGCGTCAATGTCACATTTTCTGGCTGGAAATAGAATGTTAGAGATCGAAGAGTAAGCCATGATGGCTATCGCGAATGCACTTATTGCGGACAGGTATGCCAGGCAGTAATACAGTGTAGGGGGGATTTGCCATACACGTGGTATGTTCATCAGGTAAGTGTCCTTCAAAAGTAGCGGACCAATACCAAAATCAATTATGATGTTGCGAAAGAATACTACAGACGGGTGAAACATTCCTGTCAGTATACCGGTTTGCAGCAATATGAAAAAGACAGTTAAGACTTTGAAGTAAGTTCGAAAAACTTTCCTTGAGTACAGCTCCTTCAGACTTAAGGCAACGACCGGAGAAACAAGAACACTTACATAACCAATGCCAAAGGCCAACCTCTCAGAGAGCAATCTCAAGTATCCATAAACGCCCAGCGCCAATGGATCGCTAATCATTCTATGAATGACTTCATGATCGGTTAACGATGTGCTCCCGAATTTTTTCAGGGCAATTTCGAATCCGACCCACGGTATGATCGCAATCAAAACCGTCATCATGAAGATCTGAAATTTCCCCATTTGTCTGGCTTTTGGGTGAATGAACGTAAATAAGATTAGAGTGACAGGTATGGCGATGGCAATCTGTCGTGTCAGTAAAGCCGCCAAGGCGAATACAAGTCCGACGGCGACTAGAATTCTTCTCTGTCGTTCTATTCCTTCGGTAATGAACAGCGCAGAAAATATCATTATGCCGACTAGAGTCACGTCGGTCATAAACGTAAAGGATTGCGACAGAAACAGAGGATTGGCGATTAAAGTCAGCGCACCCCAAAATGCAAGACTACTGGAAGCGCCGATCCTTTTCAAGAAGACCATCAGCGCAACAGAAGCTAATACCGCCATGACGAGCACGGACACACGGAGCACTGTCACAGAAAAGCCAAAAATTTTTGTGAAAGCGAACCCCCAGATTAAATGTGTGAGTAAAGACGGGCCACCATCTCCCCAACCGGTCGCCGGCACGCACCCATCGCAGGTGACTATTTGGAGGGCTTTGATAAATGACCAATCGTCATTAATCATAAACTCGCCGGAGGGACCGATGAACCAGATGATAAAGCCCCACACCAGAACCAGAAACAAAGCTGGCGAAACATAAGAATAAAAGGTTTTTTCAGTTCCTAATGACATAATTTGATTGTTTGGACATCGCTGTCCCATTGGATACTCGTTTTTAACCCACCCCTTTATGTTCGGCTCTTTGAGTGGGATTCTTTTCAAAGAAACATCGGCGATTATACATCGAGGGCGACAATCATGTAAAGAGTTGACAACTCACTTGAACTAACAATCTAATGTGCCTGGCTCCGTTTAGTCCTTTAATTAGAAAGAGGTTTCCGAGAGGACGCTTTCTGCAATTATCTCATGCGCATGAATATTCGGATGCCTGTCAATAATAACTGACGGATTTTTTCCCCAATGATAATAGGCTTTCGCATATTCCTCCATTGAACTGGTTTTAAGTCGATCTATCAAGACCGCCTGGGAATCAACTATTTTACTTTTCAGTTTCTTGAAAGATTCAGGCACGATGGTTAAAGTGTTGTCCATCCCCAGGACTACGATAACCATATTGGAGCCGTGTCGGGAACATATAGACTCAATCTCTAGATATGCCGACCGGACTATCTTTTCAGTATCCTGTTCAGGTGTTGGCAGGAGCGCCAGGGATTCTTTCAACCGGACAAGACTTGAGTGCCAAAGGTCATGCGCAATCGATGGAAACTTTCGGCTTAGGCTGAAATTCAAGAAGTCGGTAAATGTGCGACGAGAATGACGGAAAACTTCAAAGTCCAGATCGAAAATAGCGCTCATAAAATCGGGCCTGTGAATTTTGATACTGCCTTCGGGGCCGGAAACGAAGTATGGATGGGGAAGTAGCCCAAAAAAACTTGGAGCGTAACGAAGCCTGGATCGATCAACAAGCCATGGAGAATACTGTAATAGAACAGTTTTTGGCTCAAATACCGGGATGAGCTGTTTTGCCAGTGTCACCATCTCTGCAAGACCGTAACTGCATCGCCCGGCGTTCAATGGGCTCACTCCCATTTTTTTGGCCAATTGACTGCAATATGTATGTTCGGATGGAACGCCAAAACCGAAAGTGAAACTGCAACCTAGCGCTAGAAGACTGTCCACATGACTTCTGGGGGAGCCTAATTGGCCGGGCGAGCCTACAGAGGCAATACGAAATCCATTGCAGTCGTAATAAACTGGAATTTTGACATCCTTGGAGAGGATCGTCATTCCATTTGAACAAGGAATGGGAACATATCCGAGCGCGGCGTCAAGTTTGTGCACCGAGCCAATCCACCCCGTAGAACTGGTCTTTATGTTTATCCAGTGCAAGTATGAAAAATAGAAAGAAACGACTAAAATGAGTGAAGTGACAATCACGATTCCGGAAATCGCGCGCCTTAAAATAATCCATGATAGCCTATCGCTCATCTTCCCCCCACTAAATATTCTGGATTTTACTCAGGCGTTACATCATCCTCTTGAAAAGTCCTGTCGTCTTCTTCAGTTGAGTCAGCCCGAGCTATGTCCACAACTTGTTCTCCCGGGTCCATTCTCACCAGAGTTCTTCCCTGGGTGATCCTTCCTATAACGGAGATTTCCTCCATCCTCAACCTGATAATTTTTGCCCCCGTCGTCAGAATCAGGATGTGGTCGGAATCTTCGACAACCCTTACTGCAACGACGTCTCCACTTTTCGGTGTTGTCCTTATGGTAATGACGCCTTGTCCGCCCCTGTTGATAGGTGGATATTCTTTTAATGATGTTCGCTTACCCAAACCGTTTGCGGTAATAGTGAGTAGAGTCCTGGACTCATCTGAGATAACTCCCATTGCAATTACCGCGTCCCCCTGGCGCATGCGTATTCCTGTCACACCTCTGGCCTGGCGGCCCATAGGTCTGATTTGATCTTCGTGGAACCTTATTGCCTTGCCCTTACGAGTGACAAGGAGTATGTGATCATGACCGCAGGTCAGGTTAACATCGATAAGCTGGTCATCCTGATCAATTGTCAGGGCAATTACACCCGTGGACCTCGGTCTTGAGAATTCAGCGATAGAAGTCTTCTTGATCTTGCCTTTTGCAGAGACCATGGTGACGAAGCCTTCCTGGCTTAGTTCCGGAATAGACAGCACTTTCTTTATGGTTTCAGTTTCGTCGAGTTTCAATAGATTCACTATCGCTCGACCACGACTGTAAGGGCTTTCCTCTGGAAGTTGAAACACACGGAGCCAATGAACTCGTCCACGAGTTGAGAAACAAAGAAGAACATCATGGGATGAAGTGAAAAGAATTTGATTAACAACATCCTCACTGGCTGTTTTTGCTCCTATACGACCTTTTCCTCCCGGTTTCTGTGACTTGTAAACGGTCGCGGGAACTCGTTTCACATAACCTTTGCTGGAGAATGTAACCACAACATCTTCTCTGGGAATAAGGTCCTCATCCAAGACTTCAGAGTCCTCATCCTCGAGTATTTCGGTGAGGCGATCGTCGCCAAATTGATCTCTAACTTCTGTCAATTCGGAAACCACTACCTCAAGGATCTTATCGTCCGACGCCAGTAGGGATTCGAGTTCAGTGATCTTTGCAAGGATTTCTTTAAGCTCCTGGAGAATTTTATCTCTTTCCAACCCGGTAAGTCTCTGAAGCCTCATATCCAATATAGCCTGAGCCTGAATCTGGGTTAGACCAAAATTAGCCATCAAGGCTTCGCGAGCGTTTTGGGGATCCGGAGATTCCCTGATTGTCCTGATGACTACGTCAAGGTTATCAAGAGCTATTCTGAGACCATCGAGTATGTGTGCGCGCTCCCTGGCCCTGGCCAACTCAAACCTGGTCCTTCTGATAACCACTTCTCGTCTGAAATCGATAAAACCCTGCAGTATTTCCTTGAGATTGAGGGTTCGCGGGCGCCCATTGTTGACACACAGCAGTTGTATACCGAAGTTAGTCTGTAATTGGGTATGCTTAAGCAGTTGATTTAAAACGACTTCGGGATTTTCATCTCTCTTCAGTTCAAAAACGACTCGCATGCCGTGACGGTCCGACTCATCCCTGATATCTCTAATGCCAGGAATCTTCTTGTCTTTGACGAGTTCCGCAACGTTCTCTACCATCCTCGCTTTATTGACCATATAAGGGATTTCCGTAACTGCAATTCGTTGATAACCCTTGCCGGCATCCTCGATTTGCGTTCTGGCCCTCATGCGGACAGAGCCTCTACCTGTGTGGTATGCTTCGGTAATTCCTTTAGATCCAATTATGAATCCCTGGGTTGGAAAATCAGGACCCGGCATGAAACGCATCAGTTCTCTTATCGAAGCTTCTGGATTTTCGATAAGGTGAATGGTTGCGTTGATGGTCTCAGTAAGATTGTGAGGCGGAATATTGGTAGCCATTCCTACTGCGATTCCTTGCGAACCATTCACGAGTAGGGCCGGGAATCGAGCCGGAAGGACGACCGGTTCCTGCTGAGTATTATCGTAGTTCGGAATAAAGTTAACTGTTTCCTTGTCCAGATCTTCAAGGACCGCCTGACAAATCTTGGCCATTCGCACTTCTGTGTAACGCATCGCCGCCGCAGCGTCCCCATCTACACTTCCAAAGTTTCCCTGACCGTCAATGAGAGGATATCTCATTGAAAAAGGCTGGGCCATTCTTACCATTGAATCATAAACCGCCGTGTCGCCGTGAGGATGGTACTGACCTATCACATCTCCAACCCCCCTGGCGGCCTTCCTGTATGGACGGTTCCAGAAGTTGCCGGCTCTGTGCAAGGCATACAGTATGCGCCGGTGTACCGGTTTAAGGCCATCACGCAGATCGGGCAGGGCGCGCCCTACGATTACACTCATTGCGTAATCCAGGTACGATTTCTGGATCTCTTCTTCAATCCCTACTGTGACAATCTCGCCAGATTTAGCCAAAACTGATTCCTTCCGTATATCTCTGACGGGTAAACCCCGAAATTTCACTTGGCATATTAACACACTAGCCGGTTATTGACCAAGATGGAGTTTGATTCCCTTTGAATTGGTTTGACATAATAATCCAAAGTATGAAATAATTAAACGGTTTAATATATTTTGGAGGTCCTGGGATGGATAGAATACTGAAAATGGGCGTCTGCCTAGCGCTCGTAGTGGTTATTTCCTGTCCTGCTCTTGTTCTGGCCAAAGCCGGCAGAGACTCAAACATATCAAGCGTCCCCGCCAAAGTCTATGACGGGGGAGCGCGAGTCTTGGATAAGACCGAAGGAATTCTTAACCAATGCCTTAAGTCGACATTCAGTCTTTTCAATCCTTGTCTGGATGTTGTCAAGATGTGCACGGATGTCATTTTGAAACCGTTGAACTATCCCTTCAACTATGTGGAGAACAAGATTTACAAGCCTAAGCATAATAGACATTTAGATATTCCGTCTCCACAAAAACCTTAGTCGCCGAAACGGAGACGAGTTATTTCAAAAGAGGGGTTTGAGGAGTTCGGCGCTTAAGCATTGGATCACAAACAGTCCAAATTAAGCGCCAATTTGGAGGGTGTTTGATGGCGAGGGTCATGGTGTGCTTATTTGGCGCCCTATGTTTGGTTCTGTTTCCAATGTTCGCAAGAGCTGATGGTAAAATTCATTCCAATGGCATAGCGATTTGTTCGGTAATAATAAATGACATGACCGAGGGGAGAGTCTCGTTGAGACAGTCCCAGGAAATGGCCACCGCCATAGCCAATGCAGGTAACAGGCACTTTGGCAGGATTACCTGTGGGGATATGTGGTTATATATGGCAATAGTATTCGTTGAAAGTGGATTTAGAAACAACATAGTTAATTATGAAAACTGTAGAGGAATGTTTCAGGTTCATGCGCCATCATGGGCGTCGAAATTCGGCATTAGGTACGCGGATCTTTTGAATCTTGAAACCAATGCTGAATGTGGTATCCAGGTCTTCAAATATTACCTAAATTTATACGGTAATGTTGTCCAAGCCTTAAGCGCATATAACAGCGATCACCCTTACGCTTCAAGGAGATACGCCCTAGCGGTGCTGGCAACTAGAGAAAAAATTAAGAACCGCTACCTCAAATTGTATCGCGCTTATCGCGACGCTCCAATGCTGGTAACTATAACTTCTTTGAAATAGCTATTCCCACTTGTTAGAATTAAAATATAGTCACCCCAAAACCACAGTTTCGAGAGTTAAGATTATCTTGGAGGACCATACATAAAAGGACTGGCGATTGATCCAATAAGATCATACGGATTAACTGGCGTGGGATTGTGATCAGCGGGAATGTAGGGATCGTGTCCCATGGGATAACAGGAGGATACCGGCCCGCTGGGTGGCGCGACATATTGGGGTAGGCAACTTACGCAGCCTGAAAGCCACAATATGTTCATTAATAGTAATATGATCGAGAAATTTGTTATAATTTTCTTCATATCATCGCACACTAAAATTATAAAACTATTTTAACCTTTAAAGTTGTTTTGATCAAGGCAAAAATGTAATCTTTCTCCCATTCCTAATTATTGCAGCATTTGACGGCGCTAATCAAAAAAGTCTTTATTCAATCTGCACACTTAATCTCGCAAATGAAAGACGGAAGGACTCTCTGGATAAATCTCGGTTTTCCCTGCTTGGTCCACCATAAGGCATGAAATATTTGGATGTTTCCCCAGGAAAAGTTTGGCCTTGTCTGGTCCGAGCACGAAAACCGCGGCCGAGAAACCATCGGCTCGAAAACCATCGGGAGCGACTATGGTTACGGATTTGAATCCGGAGGCTGGATATCCGGTTGAGGGATCTAAAATGTGATGATATTGTTTGCCATCTTTTTCAAGAACTCTTTCATAATCGCCTGAGGTAAACACCGCGCTGGTTTCTATATTTACCACCGCTTCTATCCGACCTTTGTCCCCAGGGTCCTGAATACCGATTTTCCAGGGTGTTCCGTCCCCCTTTCCCCCAAACGCCATTATATCTCCACCGGCGTTCAACAAAGCCGCCATAACACCCTTGGCCTTGAGAATTTCTTCAGCCCTGTTAAGAGCATAGCCTTTTGCTATGCCTCCAAGATCCAGGGCCATTCCTTCCTCCGGCAAGAAAACTTCATTCTTGTCGGGCATTATCTCAACTTTCCGCCAATTAACTTTTTTTCTAGCCTCTTTTATTTCAGATTCATCTGGTAAACGGGGCCCTTCAGGTCCACTGAAGTTCCAGAGTCTCGAGAGGGCTCCAATGGTAGGGTCAAAGGCCCCGCCAGTAAGTTCAGAGATTTCTAGGCTTCTTTGAATGAGTGAGATAAGTTCCGGATCTACCTTTGTTGGAGAATGCCCGGCATTATTGTTGATTCGGTTCAGGTCTGATTCTTTATGAAAAGAGGTCAAATCTTCAACACGTTTAATTTCTGTTAACGCTGCCTCCGCAGATTCTTTCAGTTGATTCTGGCGCCCGATTACATTGACTTCGACAAGTGTCCCCATGAGTATTCTGCCGACTTTCAAACTGGAATTCGAGCTTTTTTCAGAACACGAAACGACGAAAAAAATAGTTGAGATACTGAGTAAGAATGCAATTGACATACGTCGCCTAAAACTGTTCAAATTTTGTCTGAAGCGCATGTGGATCTCGAGAAAAGTATTTTTATTGGAATTATCATAGTGAAAAAAGGAAACATATAAACTGCCGCAAGCGTTGGAGACAACGGCCCAAAAAAATATGAAGAAAAAACAATAACAAGAACATTATTCATGATCGCAAAACTTATTCCGGATGCGAGTTTTTCTTTTTGCCCCCCTTTGTTGATAAGAGCGAAACCCACCAAATAATAAATTGCTGATAGAACGTATGCAACGATTACACAGGACAAAATGACGCTGGGACTCTGGAAGAAAAAATGGGAATATTTGGAGAATACACCCAAATTGATCGCAGCGAAAATAATCAGCGAAACAGGAAAATGAAATACAAGGATTCGGTCCAAGAAGTCCATGCAAAACCGTCTTGCCAAAAGCACCCCCAACATGGGTACAAAAACCACCATTGCCAGTAATCTCACCATTGAATCGAGAGGAATATTAACTTCCGCTCCGGCTAGAATCTTTAGAAGAGCCGGCAACGAGAAAGGAGCAATCAAGGAGGTTACAATAACCATACGTAGAACCGGCGCCACTTCCGTTTCCAGTAGATTAGCCATGAACGGGGCCACTACTCCAGTAGAAATCCCCGATAAAAGAAGCACAGGGATTGCAAAATCCGGAAAGAGCCAATTCGTGATCCAATAAAGGATCGCAGGCAAAAGGATCAGCTTGAATGAAACCAATACGACCAGACGTTTAAGAGCCGTTGAGGATGTATCCAGGAGGGAATCAAACTTGATCCTGGAAAAGCTCAAGAACATCAGAAACATCATAAAATAAAGGGGGTACGGTCTAAACGGAGCGCACAGATCTGGTAGGAAAATGGCTAATCCTGCGGACACGAATATTACAATCAGGAGAATAAGGTCATTTAACCTCACTACTTGATCTCCAATTGGTTTGCCACGCCATGTTAGACCGTGACTCAATCAGAACAGGATATTTGTCGAATTCAGGAGAGCTAATCTACCGAGGTCTTTGTCCATAACATCAACCCCGTGGCCTCGTCGTATTGTCTGACCATGATAGGTCCGCTGGATTCCGTTCCATAGAGTTCCGCTGCGAATATAAGTGAACCTTCTCCAAGGTGTCCTCCCAAGCACTGAAAATTTTGATCTGACACAACGATGTGGGCATGAGCGAATATCTGTCCATCTTTTTCTGAAATGTTTCCCACACAGGAGACAATTTCATAGGCGCCGTGAAACTCTCTAAAACTATATCGACGATCGATTGGGTCATAAAAGCCGATGACCACTTTCGTTAGCGCCCCGATCAAAACAAATGATCCGGTTTTAATTGATCTTGATAGAAATTCGTCGGTTATAGCCTTCAAGATGTCTTCTCCCTTGGGGAGCCTGGCCAAAAAATTCAATTCCATATTTTTCTCCTTAAGAAATTCTTTTGTAATCAATGGACGCGAAGGTCCTGCAATTGTAAGATAAACTAAAGACAAACTCTTACCGCGGGAGGCGTGATATGAAAAGAGGTTTTTGTCATCATTGCGGCCAATCCTTGGAATTCGATGATAAGGTTTTTCGTAATGACACCTGTCCTAAGTGTGGGTCGGACATTTACTGCTGTCTCAATTGCTCGGAATATGATGAGACGGCCTCTAACAATTGTATAGAGCCGCAATCTGAGAGAATTTCAGTTAAGGACCGTAGAAATTTCTGTGACTATTTTGACTTGTCCCCCAAGCAAACCTCGGGGAAATCAAAGGACAAAGCTGAAGAAGCAAAAAAAAAGCTGGAGGCTCTCTTCAAGAAATAGAATATTGTCTTTAGGTTAAAACCGCTAAGGAGAATATTCCCCTTGAAAACTTCAGGCGCTGCTCAGAATCATGTGACTTAAAAGTCGAACGAATCATCATCCAGAAAAGAGTCTTCCACTGCTTGAATTTCTTTAAGAATCTCAGGAGGCAATTCTTCTTTAGGCGCATCACGCCAGAGACCTTCCAGGTCATAAAATTCTCGGGCTGAATCTTGAAAAATGTGAACTACGACCTCTCCAAAATCCAGCAGGACCCAGTTGCCCTGAGTTAAGCCCTCAACGGAATAGATCCGGGCGTCATCTGTACGCGCATCAGCGATGATTCCGTCTGCTATGGCGGTCACATGTCTCGCAGATCTTCCTGAAACAATCAGAAAATAGTCCGCAATCGCCGTCAACTGATTCAGTCTGAGAAGAATCGGGCGCGTAGCTTTCTTTGATAAAGCCGCATTAAGAAACCTTTGCGCTTTTTCTCTGGAATGTGCGATTGTTAAGTTTTTAGAAGTTTTTTTCATTAGCGATTGGATCCCTGCACGGAGTAAAGATTTTTTTCCCTGATGTAATCCAAGACGGATTCCGGAGTCAGATATCTTGCTGTCAATCCCTGTCTAAGTAATTTTCTAATATGAGTCGAGGAAATATTAAGGCCTGTGATGTTAGAAGGTATCAAAAGCATTTTGTTGGAGTGGATAAATTGGCTCCCGGTTGGAGTAAATTGTTCTTGAAGCGTCACAGGCATGCTCTCCCAAGCTTTCTGGAATTTGAGACCGGGACGTTCGACAATTATGTAATTAGCCAGACTAAACAAGTTCTCAAAATCTTTCCACGTCCCTATTTCACTCAAGGAATCGGACCCCATTATGAAATATAGTTCATCAGTGGTTTTACTTTTTAAGTGTCTTAAAGTATTAACCGTATAAGAAGGGGCCGGGAATTTGAGTTCCATGTCGGAAACCTCAAATTTTTCATTTCCTTCGCATGCCAGTGCGGTCATGTTAAATCGGTCTATGGAGCTTGAAATATTGGTTTCGGTTTTGTGCGGAGGTTGATGACAAGGTACGAATATGATTTTGGAAAGACCAAAAACCTCTGAAACTTCTTCGGCAAGTCTCAAGTGTCCTAAATGGGGAGGGTTGAATGTGCCGCCAAGGATTCCGATTTTCAATCCAATCTCGTATGTTGAACAAATGGCTTGTTTTATTGTAGCAAGATTTTATATTTAATTGTGTAAATTGAAAAGAGGAATCCTGTCAAATCACTTATGATCAGGGATTTCTCCGCTGGAGGACCAAAATTTGGAATATATACTTGGCTTTATAGTCCTGCTGGGCGTTCTAATATTTGTTCATGAATTTGGGCATTTCATTGTGGCAAAAATGTTGGGTGTCAAGGTTCTGAAGTTCTCTCTGGGTTTTTCCCCTGTCATGATCAAAAGAAAATGGGGCGAAACAGAGTACATGATCAGTTGGATTCCTTTGGGGGGATATGTAAAACTATTTGGCGAAGAACCCAACTCTGAAGAAGAAATTCCTCCCGAAGACACTAACAGAACCTTTACAGGTAAACCTGTGTGGGCAAGAATTGCGATTGTGGCCGCAGGCCCTATTTTTAACTTTGTTTTTGCCGTACTACTTTTGTGTTCAGGGTTTGTCGCAGGGTTTCCTGTTTTGGCTTCCGAGGTAGGCAAGGTCCTACCTGACAGCCCCGCTTTGGAAGCCGGATTTCATTCCGGTGACGTTATAAAGTCTATAGATGGCCAACCAGTTTGGCGTTGGGATGATGTAAGGAATCTCATAGAAGATTCGGCTGATCGCAAACTGACTTTTATTGTAGAGCGAAATGGCGCAACATCCCAAATCTCAGTCATTCCAGCCTTGTCCGACCAGAAGGACATGTTTGGAGAGTTAAAAGGTAGAATTGGTATCGCTCCGTCAGGCAAGAAGGCGGAATTGGGATTCTTGGCGGCAATCAATGAGGGAATCCGCCTGTCGGTTTATTTGACCAAACTGGTAGTAACTACGCTTGTAAAGCTGGTACGCGGTGACATAGGGGTGAAAGCCTTAAGTGGTCCCATTACAATAGCTCAGGCCTCTGGAGAAAGCCTGAAGTTGGGGGCATTCAGTTTCATATTTCTAATGAGTTACATAAGTATCAACTTGGCCGTCATCAACCTGTTACCCATCCCGGTCCTTGATGGCGGACACATTTTCTTTTTCATCATTGAAGCAATAATAAGAAAACCGGTGACCGGAAAAATACGGGAAGTCGCCGTACAGTTAGGACTACTGATTATAGTCTTCCTGATCGGTCTGGTGTTTTTCAACGATATTTACAGAATAGTAACAAAAGGTTGGGCGCTTTCTCCGTGACAAAGGACAAAAATTTCCTATGTTCCAGGTGTTTGTCGATTAGATTCTAAAAAGGATAGGCATTTGCTCATTCTGTCCGTTCACACGGCCACGGCATCGTTGGGGGTAGCTGTTGTCAAAGACGGCCAAATTCTAGTGGAGAAAATTCTACAACCTGGCGGACAGCATCTTGAAAACTTACCAGACGCCATTCATCAGACACTAAAGGTCACGAACAACAAACTACAAGATCTTGATGGCTTCGGTATAGCCAAAGGTCCAGGATCTTTCTCCGGGATCAGGGTCGGTCTTTCGGTGATCAAAGGAATGGCTCTTGCGTTGAATAAAAGGGTAATAGCCCTGTCCACTCTGGAGATTCTGGCTTGGCAAGCAGTTAACAAAGGATGTTTGGTGGTCCCTTTAATCGATGCGGGAAGGGGCGATATTTATGCCGGAGTATTCGACAAATTTGAAAAGGACATTCATGTTATCCAGGGTCCCCTTCTTCTGAATATAGAAGAAATCGAAAACCTATTGTCGGTTACAGGACTCAAAAGATCAACCCTGTGCGGTTCTATGGAATTGTTGAATATAATAGGCGAAGACAACAGATTTGAACGGAAGGTAATTGATCACATTTCTCCAGGGGCTCTAGGTAATCTTGCTGAAAAACGACTCCAAAACGGATTGTTCGATGACCCCCAAACGCTTACACCTTTATATGTAAGAAGATCGGACGCTGAAGAGAGGAAAGAAAAGGTGATTTCCAACATGTCGGGAAATGTATAAAAAGTTGGATAAACTTAACAATTCATCAAATTTGGCGCGCGAGTTTTTGACGAATGGACGGTAACAAAAAAAGGATCAAAATAACAACGGAGTGACAAACAATCTTTATCGTTGTCATGGAAAAAAGGAGTAATTGGTGTCTCCTCCAAATGCGCCTTTGGAGAACTCCCTGGGGTTGATCCGAATGGCGTCGCTTTCGATTTTAATTAAATGATATACGCTGTCCCAACGGTCTAGCAAAGGAGACCCGCAGGAAGAAAATACCAGGGAAGATTCGGTTTCAGGGATACGAAGTTCGACCACGGAAGCCCTGTGTTTATGACCCTGGAGAATCAGTCGCACTCCAAGTTGCGCGCAGATGGTCAATATAGCGCTTGCGTCTGAAAGTTGGTGAGCCCAAAAAGAAGAAGCGCGCAAAACCGGTAGAATCGGATGATGCAAAAAAAGGACCTTGAAGTATGACTTGTGGTTGCCGGCCTCTTCCCGGAACCAGTATCGACTGTCCCTGGAAATCGATCCAGGCCAGGACGGAAGTTGGCTGACTGAGTTCAATCCAAACATGATAGCTCTGTGTTCTTCAGATTTATACAGGACCTGGTCGCTTTTTCCAAAATAGGATCGATATCTTCTCATGGCCAACGAAGGAATGATGTATTCCCATGGAGCGAAAAGAGATACCTCCCTATTTCCCGGTATCGTTAAATATTCACAACAGAGTGAATCGAGAAACTCTCTCGCTTGCTGAAATTCAGCAATTTTCCCCCTGTCAGTGATATCTCCGGTGACGATGACCAAATCCAATTTATGGAATAACAGGTCTTCCTTGAGAGCGTTCAACTTCTCTGTCGAGATCATTTTTCCGAAATGGAGATCAGATAAGTGAGCTATTTTCATGAAACAGGACAATAGCTATGGATGTATCGATGGTCAATAGAGTATTTGCCTGTTGTTCCGTGCAAATGGCGCCAAACTATTTATTCAAGTTTTAAGTTGATTAATTGGTTCAAATTAATTAGAATCATTGAATAAAACTATATGGTGATTTTCTAAAATGTCGGTTCTTTTCCGGCTGAATCCTTCATGCTATTATCCCTTTTAAAGGAGCGTGTTCATGAAACCAATATTGCGTCTATGTTTTACTGTATTTGTCTGTTTTTCAATGTCCGGGATGGCCATCGGACAAGACTCATACAGTGGTTATTATCCATACCAGGGGCAAAACTCCGGAGGTTACGGTTACTCCTCCGGCTATGATCCAGCCTCAGGCCAGGGGTCTTCTTATGGTTACGGTTCCCCTTACGGATACTCCGAACAATCTGCGCCCCAGGGTAATCAGGCGCAGTATGGTTATGACCAATATCCCGGTATGCCGGGTTACGGACGGTACGACAATGCGCCTGTCGGTTCAGGAAGCTACGGTTTGCCGTCGGGTTACCCCCAGACGCAGTCGAATGACCCCACACTGAGATCCCGTCTGGCCCAGCCTAGGAACAGGAGCGGCTCGCCGGAGGTTAGAGAATCGACTAGAATAGTGACGCCATCGAGCCGAGGCGCCACGGCCCGCTCCACTCAGCCCGTTGCGGTTCGTAGCGATCCGGACGCAGAAAATGGGCCTCTTTATGGCCGTGAGATCTATTGGGATGGTCGAGAATCTGATCGACAGGAGTCATCCGCTGCTCCAACTGAGAGCAGACCAAGCCGGACCGTAAATACGCGCGTGCCTGCCGCAGGGGCCGACAACGCCGAAAGACAAATCAGACCATTCTCGAATCTGAACCAAGAACAAAAATCCAATAGAACCAGATCAAACGTTGTTAGACAGCAGAACAAGGCCTCTTTAGCTTCACCACCACCGCCGCCTTCAGACTTAAAATGGGGGAAAGAAGATTCCAGCGCCAGCGAACAACAATCTCGTCAGCCCAAATCCTCTTTCAAATGGGGAATGCAGGGGAAACCAGCCATGATTGGAGCAGAACCTGGAAGAAGTGAATCAAGTCAGGGTTCAACCCAGCTGTCACAGCAAAATGCACAAAGTTCCGGCGCCGGGGAGGGAAAGAAGTTTCAGTGGGGGAAAGTTCAATAAGGTATGTTTTGTATTTCTGGTTTACGTAAAAAGATATAAACGGTGTTTGGAAAAGAAGGGCCATTTCGGGTTGGACCCCGAAATGGCCAAAAAGGTTTCCTTCTTACAATCTTATCTACACAGCGGATAGCTAATCGTCTTTGGAAAGCAGGGGCGCCATAGAAGTTAGGATGGCGTATCTTCTAGCGAATTCTGGATCTTGTCAACATAAGTTAGGATATCTTTTAACAATGGCCTGACCACAAGGGCCCATTCCTGCTGGTCCCTCATATTCACCGATCCCGTTTCGAGGACTTTGGCCACGACAAAGAGCTTGGTTCGAGAATCATAGACTTCCTGTCTCACTCTTTGGGCATTCCATGTTTCGTCGTTCAATTTAACCTCCATTATCGTCAAACGCTCAACCAAAGCGTGAACCCACCTTGTCAATCTGAAATTGTCTTAAAATGGTAGGTGGAATCAAGTGAACCGACTAAGCCGGCGCCATGGAACGGCCTTCATTAAAGGCTTTCAAATTAATATCCACCAACTTTGGTTTCAAAGATTCCTTCAAGGTCTTTTCATAAGTTTCAGCGGGAATATCTAGGAACTTGGACAAGACACCGAGAAAGATGACATTGAGCACCCTTAAATTGCCAATTTTTGCAGCTACAGACTCCCCATCAACAACAATGGCGCTAGGAGCTTTTGTCTTGATTCGTTCCAGAACATCCTGCGGGTATTCCTGTTGGCCGGTGAATACCGACGGAGGTAAGATTTTCTGATTATTAACTACGACTTGCCCTTTTACAGATAGGAAAGGGAAGTATCTGAGAGTTTCAATCTGTTCGAAAGATAGGAGTATGTCGGCTTCTCCCATTTTTATTATGGGAGATCTTACTGTTTTTCCGAAGCGAACGTGACTCGACACAGACCCACCTCTCTGAGCCATTCCGTGTATTTCATTCTTCTTGACATCATATCCATGTTTGGCGGCGACTTTTCCCAATACGTCGCTCGCCAGGATTATGCCCTGCCCACCAACACCCACGATCAGCACATTGTAAACACGGTCCTGGCTCATGACGCCTCCTCAATAGCATCAAATTTGCAAACCTCTTGGCATGTGCCGCATCCGACGCAGAGCGCGGCGTTGATTCTCGAGAAGCCTTTTCGTTTCTTACCCTTTTCCGGAAGATCTATCTTGACAAATTCCAGGGCTGGGCAACCGGTGTTTATACAACTCTTGCATCCGGTGCAAACGTCCTGTTTTATTCTAAAAGGTTTGTCCGGCAATACTCGACCCGTTTTAAGTAACGCGCAGGGGGCCCTGGCGATTATAACCGAAGGCTCAGATACTTCTAGCTCTTCTTTAATAGTCTTTTCCAGTTCCTTAATTTTATACGGATTTACTGTCTTAACTCTTTTCAATCCAAATGACTCACAAAGTTTTTCAACGCTTACGTTTACGGACGGTTCCTCGCGTAAGGTAAATCCTGTGCCTGGATGATGCTGGGCTCCGGTCATGGCGGTGATTCTGTTGTCTAAAATTAAAACCGTAGAATGGCCACCGTTGTACGCCAACTCAAGTAGTGGTGTCATTCCTGAGTGAAATAAAGTCGAATCACCAATGACTGCGACCGCTTTTCCCCCGGCTACGTCTTTGAGTGTTCTGGCAAGACCAGACGCTATTCCTATGCCCGCTCCCATGCATAGGCAGTTATCGAGCATACCAAGAGGGGGAAGGGCCCCCAATGTGTAACATCCAATGTCACCAGCCACGTAAACTTTGTTTTTCTTTAGCGCGGTAAAAGTAGCTCGGTGAGGACATCCCGGGCACATGTTGGGAGGTCTCATAGGAAGTTCTATGTCTATCGAACCGATACTTTTTGCCGAAGATTTGCCGGTGATGGCAATTTCCAACTTTTCCGGAGACAACTCTCCACACCGACCGGTTAGGTTTTTCCCTTCTACAGATATTCCCATCAATCGAATAGCCTCTTCAAGAAATGGATCAAGTTCCTCGATAACTAATAGCTTGTCCACTTTTGAAGAGAAGTCGCGAATCATCTTTTCGGGAAGTGGCCAGACCATTCCAAGTTTCAAGAAAGACGCTTTAGGCATGACTTCGTAAGCATACTGAAATGCAACCCCGGACGATATTATTCCAACCGATGTGTCACCCATGATGACTTTATTGTAAGGAAAGGATTCGGCAAATGCGGCTACATCTTTTAATCTCTGTTCTACCAAGGGGTGTTTTTTTCTGGCCATGGCGGGAAGCATCACATATTTAACAGGATCTTTCTTGAGCCCTAACTCTCTCTTGCCTTCCTTGCGCTCTGCCAGTTCAACCAGTGACATTGAATGTGAAATTCGGGTTGAACTCCTGAATATGACAGGAGTATCAAACTGTTCACTAATCTCTAGAGCTTCCCCGATCATGTCTTTGGCTTCCTGGCTGTCTGACGGCTCCAGACAAGGCACTTTACCAAATTTGGCGTAATTTCTCGTGTCCTGTTCATTTTGAGATGAATGCATTTCCGGGTCATCACAAACCACAATGACCAATCCCCCGTTAATTCCCGTGTAGGAGAGTGTCATGAATGGATCGGCGGCCACGTTAAGCCCAACATGTTTCATTGCCGCAAGTGTCCTTGAACCGCCATAAGATGCGCCGGCCACCACTTCAAGCGCCACCTTTTCGTTTGGAGCCCACCCAGCGATAATTTCCGGGTACCGTTCCCCAATATATTCTAGAATCTCTGTACTGGGTGTTCCCGGATAAGCTGAGGCTAACCTGACCCCATACTCGTAAGCCCCTCGCGCTATTGCCTCATTTCCTGATAATAGCTCTTTCACAGTCACTTCACCTTTCGTTAATTTCCAGGATCCAGGCTAAATAGAAGCTGGACCACATTACAGATGGAAAACTTTCATCGACTGCCGGCGTAATAATCAAAAGTATGCAATCTGCCGACCTTGTTGCGCCAAGATGATTTGAGAGATCATCCTAGTATTACCTCAACAGTCTGTCAATATTTTCATACAGGTGACAATTCACGTCAAACACCGGATCGAGTATCAGACAAATAACATGCCGTTATAATGTAACTATATCTTCAATAGAGTAATATAACGATTTTCCTGGTCGTTCAGTAAAGTGAAATAGTGTTCAGTCCGGAACCCACCGCATATAATCGTTGCAACTTCTTAAGCGTGAAAACTCCTCTGCATTATTATTGATTTATCTAAAAAAAAATGTTAATAATGTGAACAAATTGCGTCATCACAACAGTATATTTTGAGAGATTCTTAATGATCAGAATACTGGCCCTGATTTTAAGCGTGAATTTTTGTCTGTTCTCATCGGCCAGAGGGGAATTTGTATTTCCGGCCAACGTTAATGAGAACAATCCTGTCTTAGCCCAATTTAATCCAACTTCAACCCCTAAGAAATATGGACAGATCGGAG
>Ga0194044_10000400_pt1 | contig 21448 bp, 18 predicted proteins | sample JunL4417m_MetaG_FD_155460 | JGI IMG/M metagenome (GOLD analysis project Ga0194044, IMG submission 155460) | Anoxic zone freshwater microbial communities from boreal shield lake in IISD Experimental Lakes Area, Ontario, Canada - Jun2016-L442-17m | ecosystem: Environmental > Aquatic > Freshwater...
GTTTTGTCGAGGCGCTTCAACATTTTCCATGGACGATACTGGTAGGATACGACATCAAGAGCAATCCAGAAGAAGTCCTTGTGTCGGTGCCAGAATGTCCGACTCAGATGGCTCGCCTCAGTCGTCAACTTGGCGAATATGATTGCAAGGAAATGCACCGAGCTGAATTTATCAGCTTCGCGCAAGAAATAGACCCTGCCATAAGGGTTGAGTGTGTCCATGCCCCCCCAGATCCTCATCCGCCCGAAAGGTTTTGTCGATGGCGATTTTCTATTTCTTGAACGGTTTTGTGGCCTAAGATGAAAGGATAATATCGTTACATGTACTTGAAATCAATCCTCATAGAGAGTCAGAAATTCCCCGTCCGTGACATGTTCCCTTTTAACATCAGGGTAATCAATGAAACCGGACGGATCGATATTTCTTCGCCCGTAACTTTCTTCACTGGAGAGAACGGTAGTGGTAAATCTGCGCTGCTGGACGCCGTGGCTCGGAAGAGTGGTTTCCTGCCCTGGGGGGGAAGTAAGATTCATCGGGCACACCATAACCCCTATGAGACGCAACTTGCTAATCATGTTCACCTCGATCTTGAGCCTAGACGCCCTTACGGATTCCACTTCAGGGCGGAAGCGTTTTTCAACTTTGCAGCCTCTCTGGACGACATATTGTTGGACGATCCTGGTCGAGATGAATATTACGGAGGGGGGTCGCTTAATATCCTTTCCCATGGTGAGTCGTTTCTTGCCTTCTTCAGGGGCTACAGTTTTAGCTTGGACGGCCTATACATCTTAGATGAACCGGAGGCTGCTCTGTCCCCGAGAAACCAGGTTGAGTTCGTGAGAATTCTCATGGAAAATATGCTTTCCGGTAACAAACAGTACGTTATTGCCACGCTTTCTCCTATCATTCTAGCCTGTCCGGGTTCAGAGATCTTTAGCTTCGATACGCCGTCAATTCAGCCCATAGGATACAAACAAACAGGTTCCTATAATTTTTACAGGGATTTTCTTGGTGATTCCAATAAATTTTTTTCCATTTGAATGGTCGATTGAGCCATATTGGCTTAGGTTGGTGTAGGTTACCAGGAGACGGATTCCGTGAGACCTTACCCTATAATGATGAACTTAGAAGGAAAACAAATCATCGTGGTTGGTGGTGGTCGAGTTGCTCTGCGAAAAATCAATGGCTTAAGGGAAAGTGGGGCATACATTACGGTAATCTCCCCAAAACTTGAGAATGAACTGAAAAAACTGGCAGAGAATGGTAATATATCTTGGATAGAGGAAGAGTTTGATGAATCCTTACTGGACCTTTGTCCGGAGGCTGTTCTCGTATTCGGGACTACCGATCAACGCGAGGTGAACCTGAGAATCCAAACGGCTTCGACTAAGAGAAAAATTCCATGCAACATTGCCGATGTGCCTGACCTCTGCACGTTCATAGTACCGGCTGTAATCACTCAGGGTGATTTGATAATTTCCGTTAGCACAGGCGGGTCGTCACCGGCTCTGGCGCGCCGAATTCGGGAAGATCTGGAAAAGGTTTTCGGGCCTGAATACGCTGTTATGACTAGGCTGATGGGAGGACTGCGGAAGCAGATATTGAGTACCGGAAGCAGTTCAGACGAAAATCGTAAGCTATTCTTGGAAATAGTTGACTCTGAAATGTTGGACGCATTAAGGCAAAACGATAAGGAGAAGGCTTTCGCTATTTTGAAGGCAATTCTACCTCGAGATGTTGATCCTGTGCCGGCAATCGAAGAGCCCAAACTCAGATAGAGGTGAAATAGGGATAGAGTGGATCTAATTTTTTTTAAGGTTGCTGTAGTTTTCTATCTCGGCTCCTCGATGAGTTATCTCATTTTTCTAGTTTTTCCTTCGATTAAGAGTACCTCCGTTGCTCTCGGATGTGCTGTGGTGGGATTTGTCCTGCAAGGGTTGTCGATAATACACCGCGCAGTTTTTTTTGGATTTTTCCCTTTAGGGACTCCATTTGACGCGCTCTCGTTTTTCGCGTGGTTTGTTATAGGACTTTTCCTCTTACTACAGTACCGAATTCCCAGTCCGATATTCGGGGCAATTGTCACACCAATGGCCTCAGTGCTCATGCTGTTCGGCTCCACTTTCTCCTATCAGATCAGGGAGCCGATGGTTCCTATTTTGCGAAGCTGGTGGCTGCCCATCCATGTTACCCTGGCATTGGCGGGTAATGCGGTTTTCGCTCTCATGGCGATTGGCGGTCTGATGTACATTTTGCAAGAGCGGCTGATAAAGGGTAAGCGGATAGGAAGATTCTACAGGCTTCTTCCTTCATTGGAAACACTGGACAAGATTAACCGCCACGGGCTACCGTTAGGTTTTTTCCTTCTCACAGTGGGCATCATCTCTGGGGCTCTCTGGGCAGGCAGCGTATGGGGATTTTACTGGAGTTGGGACCCGAAGGAGACCTGGAGCCTTATCACATGGTTCGCCTATGCGGCCATGGTTCATCAGAGGGTGGTTCTGGGTTGGCGGGGTAAGCGTGCAGCAGTGCTGGCATTAATTGGTTTTGGACTCGTGATGTTCACTTTTCTTGGCGTAAGCGCTCTTTTAGGAGGGCACCATGCCTTCAAGGGACCGGTTATGGGAGCTTTTGCGTCATGACTGCCGGAATAATAGTGATCGGATTGAATCATTCCACAGCGCCTGTTCAAGTTAGGGAGATGATAACCTTTCCTGGTAATGAGCAAGGCAACATAACTCGGCTGTTACTAAGTAATGAAGGAGTGGGAGAGGCAATAATTTTTTCCACCTGTAACAGGTCGGAAGTCCTGTTTGTAGTGGATGATGTTTCGAATACGCTTGAGCGGGTGATTGCAGATATCGCGAGAATACACGGAATCCCCCCAGAATCTTTCAGAGATTACCTTTATGTGAAAACTGCAAAAGAAGCAGTGAATCATGTCTTTCGCGTCGCCTCGAGCCTCGACTCAATGGTTTTGGGTGAGCCTCAAATCCTCGGACAGGTCAAGGAGGGTTACAGGCGGGCGGCAGCCGTAAACGCTACTGGCCCGATTCTGAATCGGCTGATGCATAGAGCGTTCTTCACTGCAAAGAGGGTGAGGAACGAAACGGGTGTGGGCTTATCAGCAGTTTCAGTTGCCTATGTGGCGGTAGAGCTTGCCAAGAAAATCCTCGGGGATCTCACGGATAAGTCGGTTCTTCTCGTTGGGGCCGGAGAAATGGCAGAACTGGCCGCACGCCACCTGGCCGGTCAGGTCGATAAACCAGTGGTAGTCGTCAATCGAACATTTGAAAATGCATGCGCCCTTGCAGGTGAACTTCAGGGTTGCGCGATGGCTATGGAAAGCATTGAAGACTGCCTGGTAGAAGCAGATGTGGCCATAACGTCCACAGGAAGTTGCGAGACGTTGATAAAATCGTCCCATCTGGCAAGAGTTATGCGGAGGAGACGATTTCGCCCTATATTTCTCATAGACATCGCTCTACCCCGTGATGTGGAGCCCCAAGCTAACGACATAGATGGAGTTTATCTCTACAATATAGACGATCTCCAGGCAGTAGTAGTGGAGAATATTGGCGAACGCCGACAGGAATCCTTGCGCGCGGAGGCCGTCGTGGCTGAAGAAGTCGGCAAATTCATGGACTGGACCAAGTCTCTCGATTCTACTCCCACCATTGTGGCTATTCGGGAAAAGCTAGAGAAGATCCGACTTACAGAACTGGCGCGGTCCAACGGCAAGCTGGCAGGCCTTAGTCCAGTTCAGCGAGAAGCCATAGAAATGATTACTAAGTCTATCATTAACAAGATAGCCCACGATCCCATAGCCTTCTTGAAAAAGGCCAGATCGAAACCCAAACGGAACCTATATCTGGATGTGGTTCAGAGACTGTTTAGTCTTGACGGTTCCGAATCAGACCCTGAATCAAGGGAAGAAAAGTCTGTGGAAAAATGAGGTTAACCATTGGAACCAGGGGGAGTGCCCTGGCTCTTTGGCAGGCACGATATGTGGCCTCGACTATCCAAGAACGACACCCGGGAATGAGCGTCGATTTGATGACCATTAAGACCCGGGGGGACAAAATTCTGGATACTCCCCTGGCCAAAATCGGCAGTAAAGGTCTGTTCACCAAAGAGATAGAGGATGCTCTCTTGGAAGGCAAGGTAGATCTTGCAGTCCATTCCTTGAAGGATGTTCCAACCGAATTGCCTAGGGGTCTTCAACTGGCTGCAATAATGGAACGGGAGGACCCAAGGGACGTTTTCATATCCCGTGACGGTAGATTGCTGGAGGAACTGGAACATGGCGCTAAAATAGGCACATCCAGCCTCAGGAGAAAGGCCTTTCTCCTCAATCGATTTCCTTCATTTGAGGTGGTTCCCATAAGAGGCAATGTGGACACGAGGTTGAAAAAGATCGAAACAGAGGATATTTCAGGAGTAGTGCTGGCTGCTGCGGGAATAATCAGGATGGGATTTGCCGGAAGAATAACATGTTACCTGGAACCCGAGTTCATCATCCCCGCGATAGGGCAAGGCGCTCTTGCTATTGAAACTCGCGTGAATGATTCTGCGGTGGAATCGATCGTGACCTGCTTGGATCACCCTGAAACCGCTCGCTGCATAACGGTCGAGAGAGCTTTTCTCCAGAGAATGGGAGGAGGATGCCAGGTCCCCATGGCTGCGCATTGCGTAGTCACTGGAAACGGAATCAGAGTGACTGCTGCCGTGGTACATCCCGACGGCATCCCAATAGTTCGCGACACATTCTCAGGACCCTTGACGGATACAGGAATAGGCATCAGGCTGGCCAATTCTCTCATGGAGCGGGGTGCCTCACACATTCTAAAGGTCGTCCTCGGCAACGATTGGGCACCCGGACAGGCCGCCGACACCATTTGATTCGTTACTTGTAATAAGGACTTATAGTATGTCAGTGATGGAAACGACAGAAAATTGCCGGTTCATCAATCCTGGGACGGTATGCCTGGTAGGGGCCGGTCCTGGAGACCCTGGGTTAATAACAGTGAAAGGACTGCATAAAATCCGCACTGCTGACGTGATCGTCTACGATTATTTGGCAGGGACCCGAATAATGGAGGAGGCTAGGCCGGACGCAGAACTCATATATGTGGGGAAAATGGGAAAAGACCACACTGTTGAACAGGTTGATATTAATGATCTTCTGATCAGGAAGGCCAGGCAAGGGAAGAATATCGTACGGTTAAAAGGAGGTGATCCTTACGTATTTGGGAGGGGAGGGGAAGAGGCTGAGGAATTAGTCGCAGCGGGCATACCCTTCGAGGTTGTCCCTGGCGTGACTTCGGCAATAGCTGCCCCTGCCTATGCTGGGATGCCGGTTACTCATCGGGACCATGCTTCAATGGCAACTTTCATTACCGGCCATGAAGATCCCAACAAGAATGAGTCTGCCATAGATTGGGATGTCCTGGCTCGCAATCCCGGAACCCTTGTCTTTCTCATGGGGATAAAAAATTTATCCAACATATCTAAATCACTTATAAAGCATGGCAAATCATCCAAAACCCCGGCTGCTCTAATCCGCTGGGGGACCACCCCTCAGCAGGTTTCCATTGTTTCCACTCTTGAGGACCTACCGAGCGAGGCCGAACGTTTGGGTATTAAGCCTCCAGCCGTTCTGGTCGTGGGCTCTGTGGCTCTCCTCGGCAAGAGCCTGAACTGGTTCGAGAAAAAGGCTCTTTTCGGGAAAAGGGTAATTATCACCAGGAGCCGTGAGCAGTCCGGAAAGATGGCTGAAAAGATTTCCGAACAGGGTGGCGACCCAATACTGTTTCCGACAATAACTATCATGGATCCTGAAGATTTTAAGCCTCTTGATGAGAGTATCTCCAGAATAGGATGTTTTGACTGGGTTATTTTCACTTCGGTAAACGGAGTGGACAGGTTTTTTCGGAGATTTTTCACGATCCGTGAAGATATAAGGGACATGGCCGGGCCGAAGATCGGAGCCATAGGTCCGGTAACGGCATCGGCAATTCGGAACTACGGACTCAAAGTGGATCTGCTGGCCAAAGAGTTTGTGGCCGAGGGTGTGTTGCGACTACTCTCCGATAAAGAAGTTAGAGGAAAGAGATTTCTCATTCCGAGGGCAGAAAAGGCAAGGGAGATCCTGCCTGAGGGTATCAAACACATTGGCGGTGAAGTGGAAGTGGTCACCGTTTATCGGACCGGCTTACCCTCTGCTACTGATGTGGACAAGATAAGCAGGATGCTGGAAAAAAAAGAAATACATGCTGTTACTTTCACATCTTCTTCAACGGTAACTCATTTTGTCGAGATGTTGAGAGGCACAGATCTAAATACTCTTCTAAAAGGAGTTGCAGTAGCGTCCATCGGTCCAGTAACATCCGACACAGCAAGAAGAAACGGCCTACAGGTCGATGTCGAGGCCTCCGAGTATACGGTCGATGGATTGGTGCGGTCGATCGAGGAGTACTTCAAAGTGACCCGGGCGTGATATGGCTTGCCTCCTCCCGCAAAGGTACGTTGTCAAAATTTCCTAAAAATCAGGCACCCACACTAAGTAACTTCAGCGTTTGCAGGAATTCACACGGATGTCTTTTTAATCAATGAGTTAACATCATTGAGAATTTTTGTCCTATATTTGTGTATTGATGCATCATTGGACATAACCATGTCCAACTGGCGGGTATGAATGATTAAATAGCCAATTATCCTAAGACATTCCTTCATAAATTCAGCGTCTCGACCCTCCATGCGTGCGAATGCGCTGTCTTGCTTAATTTCAGCCCTAAACCCGAATACCTCCAGAATATCACCTACAAAGATGGCACGTCTTACCCGACGAGGATAATCCGCTGCGCCCCCTTTAAAAGAGAAGCTAATGTAATTCTCAATAGGTCTTTCACTTACCAGCGCCTCAACAGTGGAAAAATGAAAGCCGAATCGGGATGTGAGGCTGCAAAAGTTCTTGGAGAGCATGAAATAGTTACGGGCTGCATAAGCGGAACGCATTGTAGGATCCAATGCAGGGTTTGTAGTCGCCTGCATGAGTACGGACATGAAACCGCTTGCATCCACCGGCGGCGGCCCTTCCCACGGAATTGCTATGACGCCCTCCCAGATTGCCAGCATAGGAATGGAAACAATATTATCAAGATGGACATATTTCCCGTCTACATCCTCTTTGAAACCGTCATCGAGATTTATGATCCACCATTGCATCGGTACATTGTAGAAAAGTTGTTTACTGGATCGCTCAGAAAAATGGTGATCCTTCCCGAAATTAAACATTTCCTGAACAGATTTTTCGTGGCAGAAGCGCGTAATATCGTGAAGGGTGTCACACTTTTTCGGGATAAATTCCGCTGAATCCGGGTCAAGAAGATTTAGGGGGACAATATGCTCGGTCACACTGTTGAGAATGTCGTAAACAGGGCTTCCTTCCATAAGGTTCTTACGCGTGGCCTGATGGGACAAAAGGGATTCAACGCGCCCTTTGTAAATTTTCAGGCCATATGCATCTACAGTAACCAGGTCGCCATCCTTTAGAACTTCCGTTGCCCTGGAAACCCCAAAAAGAGCTGGAACCCCGAATTCCCTGGCGACGTTGGCCAAATGCCCCGCCACGCCACCCAACTCAGTGACTACGGCAGCGGCTGTCCCCAGCAGCGGGGCCCATCTAGGTAATGACTGGGCAGTGACAAGTACACAGCCCTCAGGGAACTTCAGTTTATCTGCATCGTTCTTCACAACAAAAACTGGCCCACAGGCTACTCCTGGAGACGCTGTAATTCCGCCGCGCGCCAGTACAGGCGCTTCATCAATTATCTCGTCAACTTCTGGGCCGGCAACTGGTTTCATTTCTATCTGTTGGAGAGGTCTGCACTGCAATATGAGAATCGAGCCGTCAGACGCGATAGCCCATTCTATATCTTGCGGAGAACCATAATAGTCCTCGAGTCTGTCAGCCATAGAAGCCAATAGGATCGCCTGGTCGTCAGTTATTGATTGTTCTTTGGACTTAGGCCCTGAAAGTTCTGAACGGCATACCCCTTCATCGGGATAGCAGAGAAACTCGAACTCCTTAACCTTGATATCTTTGTTAATAATCCTTGGCGGGTTATTCCGGGACACCACCAGGAGGTCAGGATCCACGCTGCCGTCCACAACTGCTTTCGGCAGTCCCCATACTGAATTGATGTAGATAGATCGGTCTCTGAAATTCAATGGATCGCTGGAATATGTGACTCCGCCGGCAACGGCGTACACCATTACCATGCACCCCACACACATAACGACATCTTCGTCCGGTATCCCCCTATTCAATCTATAGGTAATAGCCGGTAATCCGTATTTGCTGGCAATGATGGTTTTGTACGAATAGAGTATATTTTCCGAACTCACATTCAGTTCAGAAAGGAATTGACCAGCAAACGATGTGCCTGCAGCGTCTTCACCCAAAGCGCTGCTTCTCAGAGAGACTTTGACTCCGCTACCAGCCTCATTTTCAATTTCTTTGTAAGCATCCGTGATGGCTTGATCCAGATCCTCAGGGATGGAAGATCGGATTATTAACTGTTGAATGTCGGCACTCAATTTGTAAAGATCATCAATTTTGTCCGAATCCGCAGCCTGAATCTTGCGATCGATCTCAACCTGAAGATCGTTATGTTGAAAAAATCTTTCATAAGCGAGTGATGAAATGACGAAACCTGACGGCACAGGTAGGCCTAGCTGATTCCTTATTTCGGCCACATTGGCCATTTTGTTGCCCACTTGATCGGCCATATTCTTGTCGATTAACCTGAAGGGGATCACCAGTTGATCCCCCTTGGGAATCTTTCTCGACTCGAGCGAGCTGTTTATTCGGTCTTGAATAGTCTTGAATCGCGTATACAGTTCCCCATATTTGCCGGGAGCAAGCTCGTCAAGATGTTTGATGATTCGGAAGACATTGACCGAAACGCCCGTAGCTCTGGATTTCACGAATGACATACCAAAGGGCTGGTTTCCTTCCAGGGCCTTTTCCAGGTCGGTCATGATCTCAAGAGCTTTGTTATTTGCCGTTAGAAGAAGCTTGAAGTTGTGATAACGGGTAGTGAAGGCAGCGCGGAGTTCCTGAACACTTGAATTAGATTCATTTTCTCCGCGCTTTCCTAACAGTCTTTTGAAGAAGCGAGGAAGCTTGATCATGGATTTCTCATATGATGAGCATACTCTAGGCGATCAGGTATGTAAGACCCGCAGAGAGTTAAGTAGTCCTTCCGGCGTGTCCCCTATCCGAGACCTAGACCTCTTGTTTGGCTCCAGCCTTCATTTGCAGCCCAAGCCCTTCAAAAAGGAACAAAATGGCAATACCCCACCACAAGGTATACACCACGTAGAAAACCAGTAAAAAGGTTAAGATTCCGGCCTTGGAAGCTGCACTTTGGGGATCGATCTTGAAGAAGTTGAATCCAACTTCTACACCTTTCTTCACCACAGTGGAGAGGAATGCGGCTTCCTTGAACTTGGCTTGCCTGGTGAGGTCTCTGTCAACTTCTTTAAACACGTTCCACCACGCGTAGAGCACCTCTAGACCGCCGAAGCCGTATTTCTTGGCAATTTCTGGTTCACGGTTGTGAAACATCAAGTCGGAGTCCTTTAAGGCTGCTTCCATAATTTGCCCCAGATCGCCGCTCACCTTCAATTGCGAGCCAGAGGCTGCTACCTGAGCACCGGCACCTGTCAAGAGTTTTGTAGACTTTTGAGCTATTTCCTCATTCTTGAGCTTGATATTGACATCGAATGTCTTGCCCATGAAGGCTTGATTCTGCTTCAGCAGATCTGGAATAAAATAAGTTGAGCCCTTAGCGATAGAGTTGAAAAGCCTGTCGGCAGCCTTGAGGGAATTCTCCCCTTGAAACAAGGGAGAGAACATTAAGAAGAGGACGATCAAAAAAGATACGAACAATAGGGCTCCCTTTATAAATGTCCCTTTGTCTTTAATAAGCATTCGATCATACCTCCCCTCTCAAATATTTGATGTTGCCGAAAAATTTTCCAAGTACCCATATAGCAAATATACCGATGACCACGAAAAAAACCCACATTCCAACCTGGTCCAAGCCCTTGGCCAAGGAATCGGATATGTCGATTATCTCCATTTGCTTGAGTTTTGACGGCAGGGCAAAGAACCTGTTTACAAAACCGGCTAGAATTGCTGTCGCGTAAAATCCTCTAATGTAAATACCCTTGACAACTTTCGTAGTGAGTGCACCTATTTGGACCCCGATAAGAGACCCCAAAAGCATCCCCATCGCAAGAGTGTAAAAGATGAAACCATAGATTGCGTACTGAGCGATTGAGGCGAAACCCGCCGTGAATATGATTTGCAAAATGTCCGTACCAACGGTTGTAAAAGATGAAACCCCGAGAATGTAAACAAACATAGGAAAAGTCAAGAAACCTCCGCCTACACCCATGATAGCAGCGGCGAAGCCTACAATGGCTCCACAAATTGCCACGAATAGGCCTGGGATCCTTTTCCCTCCGGGCACGAGATCTTCATCGAATGTTATTGCAGGGGGTATCTTGGCCGCCTGAAGCCTGGCAGGAAGACCAATTTTCCCAGAGGCAGCCTCTGCTCCGTGAGCGCTTTCCCCGGCATGAGCGCCAACGTCGGTTCCGGCTTTCCTCAGCTTAAGAAAATCGATCAGAGAGTAAAAGCCCAGAAACCCCAGCAGCACTACATACACTATACTTATAAAGGTATCGCTAAGAACCGGATTGGTTTCATAGAGCGCCCTGTTGATAACTCCCCCTCCGGTAACTCCAATTCCTGATCCCACAAGAAAGGCTATGGCCAAGGGAACGGAGACATTGCCCAGTTTCCTGTGAACAACAGTTCCCATGATGGCTTTGGCAAAGATGTGGAACAGGTCCGTTCCCACGGCAAGTATTCCTTTTACACCGGCACTCATGAGTGCCGGTGTGATGATGAATCCCCCGCCGGCACCGATGCAGCCGGTGATCAAACCGGCACACATTCCTATGACTATGGACACCAGAAAGATGGATGTCGAATAGTAGGCTGGAGTATAAGCTTTATGGCCCCCCAATACATCGGGGAGGTCCGCAGCAAAAGCCGCAGATATCAGGAGTATCGGCAGCAGCATGAGTCCCAGTATCCAGAGTTTCCTCTTGTCCCTCAATATGCTCATGGACATCTCATAGTCCCATCTTGCGTGGGCCCTCGAGGCAGCCATGAACATTTGGTACAGTTGCTTCCCCCGTTTCATGTCTTTCTTCCTCCAAAATATTTTTTAGAGATCAAACCTCGCACGTGAAATGCAATGCACGTGCAGGCCAATCAGCATAGGACAATTGTGACACGTGGCTGGAAAGAAAAAAGTTACCAGTCACGATCAATGCTGCTGGTTGAAATCGGCTCCTTAGGAGCGTCAGTATATATTACACATCAAAAAAAGCAAAGCCTTTAAAGGAGGTAGACCAGCCGCCGTGTAGTCGGACTTCTGCATCGTACCGCAGCTCAGCATATCAATCTTGTTCACTACCGGTTACTTTACACTTCCAAAGAATTAGGGATTCGACACTCTTTATCTTCTTCGTTGCACCACTTCTTCTTGTAAGCATCTTGGAGTTTGTAAAGCAACTCATCAATCTCAATAGGCTTCATCAAATAGTCAAATGCTCCGAGTTCCATGCCTTGTATTGCCACCTCAACGCTGGCATGGCCTGTCAGCATTATTACTTGAACGGATGGTCTGATTTTCTTGATTTCTCTTAATGTTTCTATTCCGTCCATGTCTGGCATCTTCACGTCGAGCACTATGACATCCAATGGTGTCTCCCGAAGGATACCGAGGGCCTCTTTGCCGCTCGAAGCTGAGACCACATCAAGTTTTCTTTTCTTCAGTCTCTTGACAAGCGTCTCGAGAAATTCCGTCTCGTCGTCGACCAGCATTACCCGGAAATCAGTCACAAGAATTACCTCCTATTGGCGGCCTCCCTTATTTTTTCAGCCAGCTCTTCGATCTCACACGGTTTTGTAAGGTAATCGAAAGCGCCAAATTCAATTCCTTCGCTAGCAGCCTGTTCCGATCCATGGCCGGTAAGCATTATCACCGCGAGTTCCGGCACCATTTTCTTGAATACCTTCAGAACTTCGAGGCCATCCATGTCATCCATCTTCAAATCCAAAACGGCCGCATCGAAATCGTGTCTCCGTAGCGCCTTAATACCATCCGCACCGCTAAGCGCGGTGGTCACGTCAAAATTTCTCTTTGTCAATCTTTTGGAAAGAATATGAGCGTATCCTTCCTCGTCATCGACGAGGAGAACTTTGACACGGTCAATACTTTCTTTTGGAATTTCGGCCATGTTGTTGCCTTGGTCTGTCCTTATGGGTTTTTCTCAGAAGTCCACGGGATGTGTACGTGGAAAGTGGCGCCCAAACCCTTGGCACTGTTCACACTGATCTCTCCCCCAATTTTTTTTATTAGGCCGTAACAGATTGACAATCCTAGCCCTGTACCCTTACCTACCGGTTTTGTGGTATAAAAGGGATCGAATATTCTCGCCAAGTTTGCTTTGGCAATGCCGGAACCATTGTCGGCTACGTCTACCACCACAAAACCACCCTCAGTTTTGGTAGAAATGTCGATTTTCCCTCCCTTTGGGTCCATGGCATCAACTGCGTTGTTTACCAAGTTCAGAAGAACCTGTTGCATTTCCGATGGGGAAACGTTGACCATCGGTAAGTCCTTTTGGAGATTCATGTTGATTTTCACGCCGCTGAATCGGGCTCTTTGTTCTGAAAGTGCCACCACATCCTCAATCAGTCGATTGAATTGAACGTTCTTGATCGTCGGATCGGTTTTTCTGGCAAAGCTAAGGAGTTTGTGGGTGATCTCTTTACAGCGCCTCCCCTGAATTCTTATCTGGTTCAAGGCTCGATTGAATTCCTCCAGATTTTCTGACTCCCCAAGATCTTCTTCGTTCAACAAGTCTTCGATCCAGCCGGCCTCTTCTACCATAATCGCAACCGGGTTATTAATTTCGTGTGCTATTCCCGCAGCTAATTCTCCCAAGGAGGCTAATTTTCCGGCCTCTATAACCTGTTCATTCATCATTTCCTTTTGCCGGTCCGATTCTGAAATTTGTTTAACCATTCTCTTCGCTAAAACTATTGCCACCACTACTATTCCCAGAACGCCGAACAAGAATATGAAAATCGCCAGTTGACGGGCCTGAAGTATTACTGAATAGGCGTCTGAAGATCTTTGCTGGTACGAAAGTATCCACTCTCCGTTTTTTAACGGCGCCATCATATGCAGAATTTCAACCCCTGCATCATTGACGCGTTCAACAAAGGCAACTTCGTCCGGAGGTATTTGTTGGCCGGCCAGGAATTCCAAGTAAGGCCCTTTGGAAGGAAGTACTTCGAAACGTGGCTTAGTCTGGAATTCACCTTTCTTATTCAATATGAAGGCAAACCCAGTATCTCCTATGCGAATGTTTTCAACGAGGGCGTTGAACTCCTCGAAATCCACCGTGGCCCTCAAAATCCACATCATTCCTTGATATTCTTGCCTTGAAGCGACTATAAAATGAGGCAACCCACGGATGCCTGGGAAAACATCGCTTATGTAAGAGTCTGTCTGCGATGCCTGTTTGAACCATTCCGCCTTCGAATAGTTGGCTCGCCTGAGCCTGAACGGTCCTGCATAGGCGACTTGTAATCCATGCTCGTCGACCACGCCGAGATCAACAAAAGATCTGCCATATTCTTCCTGCAAAATAAGCAGACGTTCCTTCAGAAAGGTTTCATTCGTTAGTTCCTCGTAACTATACGATCTTGCCAGGACCTTTATGTTGGAGAGTTTTTGATTGAGGAAAGTGTCTATATTTTGCTGGTGCCTCTTTAGTAGTGCCCTTAAATGATCAGTTGCCTTGTCCTGATAGGAGACGATGAAATAGTGACGAAGCGTTCCGGATATAAGAATCAGGGGAGTAACTGATACCAAAATCATTATAAGCGCCACTTTTCGTGTTAGTGATTTATAGTAGCCTGTATTATATAAGTCTGTATTTTCCACAGCCCCTCGTACCGGATTCAGAATTCGTAAGTCTATAATTTGTACTCGTACGCAACGAGCGTGCCAAACCTGTTTTCGGTAGAAGCGGCACCATCTTTTTGATACATATCACATTTCCTCGAAGGACTGATTACTTGAGCAGAGGCTCCTTTATGAGAACTTTCAGAAATATTGACATCATCTAAATGAACACTATTACTGGAAATGTTGGCCTCACATCATGAACATACTGTAATGACCTCATGGAATTTGCACAACTGCTTTATCCGTGTCAGAGCACAAATCAAGCGTTCATTTCCCATTTAGCCGGCGATATTCCGCTGATGCCCTGCACAAAAAGGGCGAAATCGTCAGGTTTGGAAGCGGACGCCATGGCTGTCTCGTATGTCACCAAATTACTCTTGTAAAGTTGCATGAGAGACTGATCGAAAGTCTGCATGCCGTAACTGATATGTCCTTCGGAGATGGCATCTCTAATTTCAGACGTACGGCTTTCATCGCCCATACATTCCCTAATTCTAGATGACGGTATCAGCACTTCGACTGCCGGGACTCGCCCCTTGCCGTCGGCTTTTACCAGCAGTCTCTGCGAGATAACACCTTTTAATATGCCGGCAAGTTGAAAACGAACCGCAGCCTGATGCTCGACGGGAAATGTCGAGATGATTCGTCTGATGGTCTCGGTCGCATCCAAAGTGTGCAGTGTGCTTAATACCAGATGACCTGTCTCCGCAGCGAGCATAGCTGTTCGTATTGTCTCTTCGTCGCGCATTTCTCCAACAAAAATAACGTCTGGGTTTTCTCGGAGAGCAGCTCTGAGGGCATTGTGAAATGAAAGAGTGTCCCTACCCACTTCTCGTTGGGTTATGATGCTTTTGCGATCTCGATGAAAAAATTCGATGGGGTCCTCGATCGTTATGATATGGCAGTTTCGTGAAGAATTGATGTGATTGATCATGGCTGCAAGGGTCGTAGTTTTGCCCGACCCGGTAGTCCCCGTGACGAGAACCAACCCCCGATGTTCCATTGCCAGCCTTTCCACTACAGGAGGAAGGCCTAGCTCCCCAATTGCAGGAGGGATGTCCGGCACAGCTCGAAAGACCATAGCGATAGAATCTCTCTGGTAAAAAAAGTTAACGCGAAACCTCTCACCCGTGGAAATACTATAAGCCATGTCCAGTTCTCTCGTAGTCGAAAATTGGTCCCACCGCCGATCATCCATAATTGATCGTGCCAGCCGTTCGAGTTCATCACTGGATAAACGTTCTTCAATTCGTAAGGGAGCCAGAGTAGCGTTAATTCTCGTTATCGGCTGCAAGCGTATCTTAAACAGAATATCCGATGCTCCCATCTCAACTGCTTTTCTTAAAACTCCGTCAAGATCCATCGTCCGCTCCGGGATAAGTGCCGGTCGTCTTGTCCGGATTTTCCTCGACCGTACGTTGCAAAAGAATACCCTTTAGTTCCAGTAGCTTAGATCTTACTGTGCTCATGATCTCTGAGTTATCTCTGAGAAATTGCTTGGCGTTTTCTCTGCCCTGACCAATGCGTTCGTCTCCAAAGGAATACCATGCGCCGGACTTGTCTATCAGTCCATTTTCAACACCCATATCGAGTATTTCTCCTGACACTGATATTCCTTCATTGTACATTATATCGAACTCGACTTGCTGAAATGGTGGGGCCAACTTGTTCTTAACAACCTTTACCTTAGTCCTGGAGCCTATGATATTTTCTCCTTCTTTAATCTGCCCGACGCGTCGGATGTCCAGCCTTAATGAGGCGTAAAATTTCAGTGCATTCCCTCCAGTTGTAGTTTCTGGATTCCCGAACATAATGCCTATTTTTTGCCTTATCTGGTTGGTGAAGATAACCGACGTATTTGAACGCGCAATCGCTGCAGTAAGCTTTCGCAAGGCCTGAGACATAAGTCTGGCCTGGAGTCCCATATGGGCATCCCCCATGTCACCCTCGATTTCCGCCCTGGGGACCAACGCCGCAACAGAATCAATAACCACGACTTGTATAGCTCCGGATCGCACAAGGATTTCCGTGATTTCAAGGGCTTGTTCGCCGGTGTCCGGTTGGGACACCAGCAACTCGTCGATCTTTACCCCCAGCTTTCTAGCATAATGGATGTCCATTGCATGTTCTGCGTCAATAAAAGCTGCAAAGCCTCCCTCCTTTTGCGCCTCGGCTATTATGTGCAGGCTAAGCGTCGTCTTTCCGGATGACTCAGGACCGTATATCTCGATAATCCTTCCCTGAGGAATTCCGCCGATTCCAGTCGCGATATCCAGCCCCAGCGAGCCGGAGGAAACAGTTTTAACATCGGGTATGAGTCCACCGCTTCCAAGCTTCATGATTGAACCCTTGCCGTACTGTCTCTCGATCTGGCTTACCGCCACATCTACAGCCCTTGCCTTATCCGAGTCGAGCGGATTTCCCTCTTCGAACTCTCTCCCTTTTCTTGGTTTCGCCATTACTGCTCCCTTCTTCGAATTCCTCTCATAAACACTGTTCTAATTGCTCAATTATGATCCGTACCAACTCTTGAAAAACGTCATACTGTGATGCCGCAGGGTCATGCAATGTCCTCGATTGTTCCCCGCCTATGGTAATCCTTGGCACAAGAAGGTAAAATCAGATTCGTATCTGGCTCACCCTGGTCCGGTGGGTATTGATACGACAGGAACGTGCCTCAGCAAAAGCTGATGAACCACCAGCAAAATAAAAAGGAAAAATCGAGACCCTACATGTTCAGTGAAAGTATATTTTGCTCTAAAAGTAAGTCAAATTCAAGACATTTCAATGGATGATGATCGTAATTTGAAGATGTAGGCTGTTCTGGAGTTTTCATGCACGTGATTTCTGCAAGTAGAAGAACGGATATCCCGGCTTTTCATTCCGAATGGTTCATGAATAGGATCCGGAGCAGATTAGTCACGGTGGCTTCTCCTTTTGGCAGACGGCTCTATAAGGTGTCACTGGAGCCAAAGGAGGTCATAGCTATCGTTTTCTGGACCAAAAATGCCGCCCCTATTCTTCAGTGTCTGGAAGAACTTACAGGAAGAGGCCATTGTTTCACATTTCTCTATACAATCAACAATTATCCTGCGTTTTTGGAACCAGGAGTGCCTGAGTTGAGTCAAACTTTAAAGGTAGTCGATATTATGACAAAAAGGTTTGGTTCATCAATAATTCGTTGGCGCTACGACACCATAGTGTTTTGTAAAGGCTTAGATCGAAGATGGCACGCACGCAATTTTCAAGAACTATGCAGACACCTCGCATCCCATACCAGCGAGTGTATATTCAGCTTCTGTGACTATTACAAGAAAACAGTCAAGAATATGGATAGACTCGTCAAAAATTATTATATTCCAGACCAGGCCGAATGCAAGGAAATAGCCGAAGAACTGGCAGAGATAGCTTCTGAAACGGGGATCTCTCTAGCCTCGTGTGGGCATGATTTCCTTGTCACTGGGAGTATAAGAAAGGCACGCTGTATTGACACCGAGTTTCTGGCTAAAGTCGTGGATTCTGTTGACAGGTTGGACGCCATCGAAAAGCTCAAACCGGCTCCAACCCGAAAAGAATGTGCCTGCTTCGAGTCAAGAGACATCGGCGCTTACGACACCTGCGTGCATGGGTGTGCTTATTGCTATGCCAATACAAATCTAGAGTTGGCCAGAAAAAACTTCTTGCTTATCTCATCTGACAGCGATTGCCTTGATCCACATCGCTCGGGATTAGAAGCCTCATGAAAATTGGTGAGGCTTTAAAATGTTTTGAGGGAATGTGTTCATCATGTTTAAATCACCGGAAGATATTATGATAAAATCGGGCCTGGACTTGCTTATTCGGCATTTTATGTCTATTAGTTAATTGGCTATTCGAAAAAGAGGGCACTTTACCGGGTGAAACAAACACAGCACTTTGAATCGTCCCTTGATACCGACAGGATGCCTCTGAATGGGCAACACGTGATGGACTACGCGCTTGGCTCAGAGGCTCAGATGAAGGCTACGGACGGTTTTTTGAATTATGAAGACGACAAATTGGTCAAGTACTGTGTTGTTGTTTCTCTTGTATTACACCTCATGCTTTTTGCCGGTTTCTCTAGAATGGCCGAACTGATGCCTACGAAAGCTTTTCTCAAACCAGGAGAACAAGTAACCTCTGTCAGGCTACTTGAGCAACAACCCCAAGAAAACAAGACGGAACCTCCTCCGCAACAAGTGTCGGCACTTTCTGACAGAAATCATACTGCCGCGCGAGAAAAGATTCCCAAGTTGCCGCCAACCCAAGTCCCTCCACTGGGAAAGATGGAACCTGTGCAGAAACGCATTGCTGCGTTGATCCCCCCTCAGGCACCGGAAGACCTTTCTGGACCTAGTGAAGAGAAAAGCATTAAAGAGGACCAATCAAGGCCGCCAACCGACGATAAATCCCAGGGGCAAAACAAATTTAAGGCTAAACAGCCTGCTGACTTGCGCAACAAAAGAAAAGATCTCGCCAGCCGGAAGTTGGATTTAAAACCTACCCAGCAAGAGCAGGAGATTGCAGCAGGCCTCACATCTCCAGGCGGCGCACCAGATTTCTTTCCCGATGGAGATACAGAGGAAGCGGTAGTAGACATAAATACACGAGAGGAAAAGTTTTTTTCTTATCTGCTCCACTTGAAGCGCAAGATCCAAGGGGTATGGGTTTATCCGTCATCAGCGGCTAACTCCGGTATAGGAGGGACATTGACAGTTGAGTTCTCGATTGCCAGAGACGGCGAGCTTATATACGTCAATCTCGTGGATTCATCAGGTCACCCGGTCCTGGACGAATCCGCTACGAGAGCCATTCGAAGCGCAGCCCCATATTTCCCTTTTCCTCAACGTATGCGAGCCAAACGTTTGCGTATCAAGGCAAATTTTATCTATATTACAAGCAATTATTTTAGAAGAATAATGTAAAAAAGTTTATCTTTACTCATGAAATTGATCTGTCAATAATTTCTTGTAACTTTCAGAATTAATCAATTCGTCAAATTCTTCGGGATCTGAAGGTTCTATCGTCAAGAGCCAGCCGTCACCGTAGGGGTCATCGGTGAGAATTTCCGGAGACTCTCCCAGTGAGGTGTTGGTCTCCACCACGATACCGGAGATAGGTGCTATGAGGTCAGTGACAGCCTTGCTCGTCTCGACGATCCCAAACGCTCTGTTCCTTGTAACACTGTCGTCGAGTGCGGGGAGTTCTACATAATCAACCTCTCCCAATTCTTCTCTCGCATGATCGGTAATCCCTATCACGGCCTGATCTTTTTCTAACTTAACCCAAAGATGGTATTCACTGTAGAGTCGATCATCAGGAAAATCCATACAGTAGCCCCCTTTATGCCGTTTCGCAATTATTCCCATAACGTCGGCGGCATGGATCATTCGCGAGGACGGAAAACGGACTTCGCTCGGGAAGCGCACCGCCTGCCCTTGTGTGTCGCGCTTTTCCGTTCTGAGTGGTGAAAAAAGACTGTTCTCCGAGGCCATCTTATGCTTAATGTGTTTGTGCACTAATCCATTGAGCAAGAGGCCCCGGATGGAGGAGAATATACTGGAAGCGAAGGCAGAGTTCAACAAGGTAATAGACTTCGTAACCGGAGAGGCTCTGGGCCGGTAGATTGACGTTGTTGAGGGTGAGATCTTTCGGATGCTGCTGAGATTGGGGCGGCAGCTTTTGCAGTTGTTCCTCAGTAGTGTCGGCTAGGGAAACGTTGGTCAGACCGTGACCATGGAAGACGGTTCGGTGCTTCGCTACCGGCGGGATTCTCCCAGGAAGTATCTTTCGATTTTCGGGCAGGTTAGTATTGTGCGAGCCTATTATCTCAAAGACGGGGCCAAGGGTGTCTTCCCGTTGGAAGCTCAGCTTAACCTCCCGAAGCGTATGTATTCGTACCTTCTCCAGAAGTGGATGACCCTTTGGGGTGTGAGGACCACCTATAAGGGGGCCGTGGAAACTCTTGAGGAGTTCCTTGGGTTGGACCTTGCCCATCGACCGATCCAGCGAGTGACGCATGATCTGAGCGCCGTGGTGGACGAGTTCAATGATTCGCTGGAGATACCCGAAGCCTCAGAAGAGGGTCCCATTCTGATCGAGACCTTTGACGGCAAAGGGATACCGATGTGCAAACCGAACCCCGATCAGCCGAAGACTGCCGACAAGCCCGGGAAAAAGAAGATGGCGCTGGTGACGGCCACGGTGAGCGGTGATCCCCATGACCGCCGGCCAGTGGAAGAGATCGCGGACGGGCTGGTCAATGAAGGTGCCACGACCCAGCGTTCCAAGAAAACCCTGCGCCCCAAGCCTCATCACAAGAGAATCATCGCCTCTCTTACGCAAGACAGGTCAACGGTAATGAACAAGGCTCACAAGGCCGCAAGGAGTAGAATTCACCCCGATACCGTACTCAGGGCCGTGGTTGCCGATGGAGAGAAGAATCTTTGGAATTTTGCCGACGAGCTGCCGCCCTCTTTCGGTCCATCTATTCTGATACTTTTCCGCTTCAGGTCAATATATTATGAGAAAATCTCCCCGTTTCTGTCCATAGAATGTGAAAAATAACACTCGGTTGCAAATCTTCAAATACCGCCTGATTACCGGCTGTCTACTTGTAGATGTTATAGAAAGGAATTGCTCTGATAGTAGTTATATACCTACAATCGGTCTAGGATTCGTACCATCATCGTTACACATGATGGACCCCATCAAGGTTTCATATCATACTAACCCTTATAAGCAACCGCTTAGGTCAGTCTTACCAGTACAAATCCGGTAATTAGTCCTTCTTCTTCTCCTTCTCTTCCTTCTCCTTCTTCTCCCTATCCTCCTTCTCCTTTTTCTGACTCTGTGTATCATTGACCTGATCTGGTGGATCATCAGGTTCAAATAATGTATCCTCAGGGATTGGTGTAACACTGGAGCTAGTCGAAACTGCTAGAGGACCTTTTCCACCAGCCATGTCCAAAGACCATCCTTTCACACCCTGATCAGTACCTTGAGGAGTCTTGGACGTTGCAACACTTCCGCTGTTGGTAATGGTCACACCACATTTCTTGGTGGGTCCGGGGTAACCGTATGTTCCCTTTCCAGCTAAACCATCAGCCAATACTGCTGTCACCGCAGCACCAGTGTCTTGTGATATTCCAGTGGAACTTAACACATCATCAGCCATTTTTTTCTGAACAGCAGCTTTCACGTTGTACAAGTCTACAAGTGCCGACTGGTCACAAGCGGTTTTTTTGTAGTTATTATAATAGGGAATTGCTATAGCTGTTAGGACACCTATTATGGCTACT